>JACCDY010700894.1_pt1 | contig 12052 bp, 8 predicted proteins | sample 7446391 | NCBI WGS metagenome assembly JACCDY01 (sample SAMN15323451, study PRJNA562643) | freshwater metagenome | isolation source: river surface water | place: USA:Blue River Watershed | collected 2017-08-18
CCAGTGATACGTCCCACTGCTTGCCTCGTGCCCCACATGATAAAGGGATTAAAGCCACAGACAATCACTTGTCCTTCAGGTATGAGTACACGTTCAACTTCACGCAAAATCTGATGGGGCTCGCTAGAAAATTCCAATACATGTGGCAACACCACTAAATCCAAACTTTGCGTTGCAAATGGTAATTCTGCAAAATCATGCGTTAATACTATGCGTTGTATTTGCTCAGACTGCTGATTAGCGTTTGACAGTGGAAAACAAGCACTCTCTGTGCGCCATTTATTTGGCATACGATTAGCCATGAGTCCATCTATACAAGACAAACCAATTTGCACTGCGTTATAGCCAAAAATATCTGCAGTGAGTTCATCTAATCGCGCTTGTTCCCATGCACGCACATATGAACCTGCAGGCGTATCAAACCAAGGTGCCAGCGATATAATCGGTTTTTCCATCGTTTGAAGATTGCGTCCCATGTCAGTGAAGCCTACATTACAAGTCAGCGCGATTCCTGCTTTTACAGATAACTATTTATGGCTCATTCATGATGACCAACATGCTGCTGTGGTCGATCCTGGTGATGCCGCGCCTGTTTTAGCCGCGCTTAAAGCCAACAATCTAAAACTGGACGCTATTTTACTCACTCATCATCATGCTGACCATGTAGGCGGCGTGCAGGATTTATTACAAAAGTTTGACGTACCTGTATATGGTCCTGCAAATGAAAAAATTGCTGGTATCACAACCAAACTTCGTCAAGCTGATGAAGTCGAGCTAACCGCACCGCTCATCAAGTTTTCAGTCATTGATGTGCCAGGTCATACTGCGGGACATATTGCTTATTACGCTGCTGAACACGATTGGTTATTTTGTGGTGACACTTTATTTGCAGGTGGTTGTGGCCGTTTATTTGAAGGCACAGCTGCTCAAATGACGCAATCACTGGCCAAACTAAGTGCATTGCCAGATAGAACCTTGGTTTACTGTGCCCATGAATACACCTTATCCAACCTACGTTTTGCACTGGCAGCCGAACCTGACAACAGCGCTTTGCAACAACGTTTTATCCTTGAAGAACAACGACGTAAACTCGGAGAAGCGACCGTTCCTTCTCTGCTAGGCCTAGAAAAAAGTACGAATCCTTTTTTACGCAACCAAGAATCAAGCATTATTGACCAACTTATTGCGCAAGGCCGACTCCATACACGCGACCCTATAGAGGCATTTGCTGCCCTAAGAGAGTGGAAAAATACTTTCAGATAGAGAAGCGCAGCTAGGCTAATCAAATTAAGTTAGCAAAGTGTCACTGTTTGATTTGACATCTTGCTGACATTTATCTTGACGGGCTAAGAGGGACTTCACTACACTTGCCGCTGCTCAATCTGCACGTTGGCAGCATGCTGCGCCGACGTACCAACCTCAGGGACTATGCAAGCTCCAAGATTTTTGAAAACCCTCACGCTTTTGGTTTTTTTCAGCCTGATCGCCAATCTCAACATGGCGATAGCAAATGACGTCAGTGTTGCACCGGTTAATACAATAGATGTATCCGATATAGTCATTGAGCCTTTGTTTCCAAGCGATAGCTTAAATGATGAATTGGATATTTTCGCGCTGACTTCCGCGCCAGACGGCCCTACCAAAGATTTATGGGAGCGCATCCGCAAAGGCTTTGCCATTCCAGATTTAAATAATCCATTAGTTGCTACCCACAGCACTTGGTATAGCGCGCGTCCTGAATACATGCAAAGAACTTCACAACGTGCATCGCGTTATTTATTCCATGTACTACAAGAGTTAGAAAAACGGCAAATGCCGACTGAGCTCGCGCTCTTACCTTTCATTGAATCTTCATTTAACCCACAAGCTTATTCACGCGCAAAAGCAGCGGGCATGTGGCAATTTATTCCCAGCACAGGTCGTGACTATAATTTAAAACAAAATGTATTTCGCGATGAACGACGCGATGTGATTGCCTCAACCAATGCAGCACTGACTTACCTACAAAAACTGTATGGTATGTTTGGTGATTGGCAAATTGCGCTTGCAGCCTACAACTGGGGTGAAGGTTCGGTGTCGCGCGCGATTGCAAAAGCAAAAGCAGCTGGCAGAGGTACAGACTTTAATAGCTTGTCTGATTACATGCCGGCAGAAACACGCAACTATTATCCTAAGCTGCAAGCAGTAAAAAATATTATTGCTACACCTATGCAATACGGTATCAAGCTACCGGTCGTTGAAAATCAACCTTACTTTGTATCGATTAATAAAGCACGCGATATTGATATTAAATTAGCAGCTGAACTCGCCGAAATTCCGATTGAAGAATTCAGAGCACTGAATCCACAATTTAATCGGCCTATCATTCCAGGTGGTCCAACCACAAATATTTTGCTGCCAGAAATCAATGCGCAAAAATTTAAAGAGAATTTAAGCAAGTGGACTAAAGCACTGTCGAGCTGGACTGCACACAGAGTAACCGCAGCACGTGAAAAAATTGAAACGATTGCAGCTAAATTTAAAACTACACCGCAAGTCATACGCGAAGTAAATGATATTCCGCCTAACATGCATGTTAAAGCGGGCTCCGTCTTGCTAGTACCGAAATTAGCTACCGCTTCCGATCGTGATATTACGGATGATGTGGTAAATAACTCGACAATGAATGTAGAACCTGATGGTCCTGCTAAACGTCGCATTACCATTAAAGTTAGTAAGCATGATGATTTGAAATCTATAGCGCAACGCTATAAAGTCACTGAGGCGCAAATTCGTGAATGGAATGATTTAAAAGGTAAGAAAATCGTTGCGGGTCAGTCTTTGAAACTTGAAGTACGCGCAGGCAAAGCCAAACCAAAATCTAGTAAAGCTGAGAAATCTGAAAAATCTAGTCACACATCCAAGTCTTCGTCGAGCAAACATAGTCATTGATTGACATTCCATACGGCGCAATACATTGCGCCCTACAAATTCAACTATTCAACGGACATGGCACTCACGACAATGTTGAGTACGTCGCTGCTGCTAATAATTTCTGCGTATACGCTTGCTGCGGTGATGATAAAACACTCGCTGTAGCACCACTTTCCACCACACATCCATCTTTCATCACCACCACACGATGTGACATTGCTCGTATAACGGCTAAGTCATGACTGATGAAAAGATAAGCGAGTCCATATTTTTTCTGTAACTCGGCAAGTAATTCCAATACTTGTAATTGCACCGACACATCCAAGGATGAAGTTGGTTCATCTAACAATATGAGTGCTGGTTTTAAAATCAATGCACGCGCAATCGCTATGCGTTGACGCTGCCCACCAGAAAATTCATGCGGATAGCGTGACATCATGTCAGGTGATAAACCTACTTCCTGCAAACATGCTGCAATCGCATCACGCAAAGCTTGTTGACTGAGATGCGGTTGATGTAATGCCAAGCCCTCGCCTACAGTCTGCTCTATCGTTCTTCTAGGTGACAGAGAGGCAAAAGGATCTTGAAACACGACCTGCATTTGTGCACGTAAAGCGCGTATGTCTTTACTACGCATGGCACTTATTTCATGGCCATCAAACACAATCTTGCCTTCAGTTTTTGCAACCGAGAGTCTTAGCAACGCCATGCCCAAAGTCGATTTACCTGAACCTGATTCACCAACTATGCCTAGCGTTTCACCGCGCGCCAGTGAGATATCAACCTTATCGACTGCAACAAAATCACGCTGCTTGAACCAGCCTTGTTGAATCGTGAAACGACAACGTATCTGCTCAGCTTTCAATAAAGCAGGTGCATCGGATGCAGGGTCTGCTACCAATTTATGAGGATGTGATCCTAAAAGTTTTTGTGTATATGCTTCACGTGGCGATGCAAAAACACTCTGCGTCTCACCAGTTTCAATTAATCTGCCATGCTCCATCACGCCAACTCTGTCAGCAAAATGCCTGACTAGATTTAAATCATGCGTAATCATCAACACAGCCATATTGTCTTCGCGCTGTAATTGATTCAAGAGCTCAAGTATCTGTACTTGTATCGTGACGTCGAGTGCTGTTGTAGGTTCATCTGCTATCAGCAACTTAGGTTTACAAGCCAGTGCCATGGCAATCATGGCGCGCTGACGCTGCCCACCTGATAGTTCATGTGGATAAGAGAGTGCACGACGTGCAGGTTCAGGTATGCCTGTTTTTTCTAATAAAGCGACTGCACGCTGCGCTGCTTGTGGGGCTGATAAGCCTTCATGCAGCATTAAAACTTCGGCGATTTGATTACCTATAGTGAAGAGCGGATTTAATGCTGTCATCGGTTCTTGAAAAATCATGGCGACATCTTTGCCACGCAATCCACGTAAAGCGGATTCTGATTTTTGCAGAATATCTTCGCCATTGAATAAGATACTGCCACTTGTTTGTGCATCAGGATTGAGGCGCAAAATAGATAAAGCGCTCACCGTTTTGCCTGAGCCAGACTCACCCACTAAAGCAAATTTTTCTCCTGCTGCTATTTCAAAGCTCACATCATTGACGACAGTCGCATCGCCAAAAGTTACGCTGAGATGATTTACCTGTAATAACGTCATGCTTTTCTCCTGACGTCTAAGGCATTGCGTAAAGCATCACCAATGTTTGTTAACAAAAGCAGAGTGATAGTTAAGACTAAAAATGTAGAAACAGAAATCCACCATGCATCGAGATTATTTTTACCTTGCGCGAGTAACTCCCCTAAACTTGGCGTGGAAGGTGGAACACCCAGACCCAAAAAATCTAAACTAGTTAAAGCCAAAATCGCAGCACTCATGCGGAAAGGTAAAAAAGTAACAACAGGCGTCAAACTATTCGGCAATACATGACGCCAAATGATTTGCCAATTTGAACAACCCAAGGCACGCGCTGCTTGTACATAATCGAGATGACGATTACGTAAAAAATCAGCACGCACATAATCAGATAAACCCATCCAGCCAAACAAGGAAAGTAAGATCAACAAGACCATGAAGCTAGGTTCAAAAATTGAAGAGAAAATAATCAGCAAATACAACTCCGGCATAGAGCCCCAGATTTCCATAAAGCGCTGAAAGAATAAATCTGTTCTACCTGCAAAATAACCTTGCACTGCACCCGTTAGCACGCCTAATACAACGCCAGTAATTGTGAGCGCTAGTCCAAATAAAATTGAAATACGAAATCCATAGAGCAAACGAGCGAACACATCACGTCCACGATCATCTGTGCCTACCCAATTTTCTGCTGTCGGTGGTGATGGATTAGGTGCTTTGGCAAAATAATTTAAGGTGTCATAGCTATAGTGATTCAAAGGATAAATCGCCCAATTCCCTTTTTTATTTAATTGTTCTTTGATAAAAGGATCGAGGTAATCTGCAGGTGAATCGAAATCACCACCGAATGATTTTTCTGAATAATCATGTAATACAGGAAAAACAATATGTCCCTCATAAGACGCAATCAGTGGTTTATCGTTAGAGACTAACTCTGCAAATAGACTAATGACAAACAACACAGAAAAAATCAGCAAGCTCCAATAGCCACGTCGATTTTGTTTAAAGCGATTCCACACGCGCTTCCATGGTGCTTGCGATTTCATGAGCAAACTAGGTGATTGAGATGTTGTGTTCATTTTGCTAGGCTTTCAAATTGCACACGTGGATCTACCCACACGTAACACAAGTCACCGAGCAATTTCACAACTAACCCGATTAAGGTAAAGAGATATAAAGTACCTAGTACAACAGGATAATCACGGCGCACAACGGATTCATAGGAAAGCAAACCTAAACCATCCAATGAGAACAGTGTCTCTATCAATAAACTACCTGCGAAAAATGCACCGATAAAAGCGGCAGGAAAACCTGTTACTAGCGGCACTAAGGCATTGCGAAACACATGTTTGTATAAAACGACTTTATCGGACAAGCCTTTAGCGCGTGCTGTTAAGACATATTGTTTACGTATCTCTTCAAGAAATGTATTTTTAGTGAGCATGGTCATGACTGCAAAAGAACCTGCTACCGATGCTGTGACTGGCAAAGTAATGTGCCAGAGATAATCAGTGACTTTATGCAGCGTTGAAAAACTTTCCCAATCATCAGAAGTCAAACTACGCAATGGGAACCACTGCACAAAACTACTGCCTGCAAAAGTCACTAATAAAAACACCCCTAATACAAATCCTGGAATCGAATAACCTATCAAGACCAACATACTGGTGATGTTATCGAAGCGACTGCCTTCACGTACTGCTTTTGCAATTCCTAAGGGAATAGAAATAAGATAAGTCAAAAAGAAAGTCCACAATCCTAAGGTGATCGATACAGGCAATTTAGATTTGACTAGCTGCCAGACATCTTCATGATGATAAAAACTTTGCCCTAAATCGAAGCGCGCAAAACCTTTTAGCATGAGCCAAAATCGTTCGACCGGTGGTTTATCAAAACCATACAAGGCTTTAATTTCTTCTACACGCTCTGCATCCACACCTTGACGTCCGCGATATTCAGCACCACTGCCGCCACTAGAAGATTCACCGACACCGGTCTGTCCTTTTTTTAATTCAATCAGCATTTGTTCAACCGGACCACCCGGCACAAATTGAATGACAGCGAAGGTGATACTGATGACACCTAGCAAAGTAGGAATCATCAGTAATATGCGTTTAAAGATATAAGGCCAGAGATGCATTTTCTTCTCTCATCATTTTTTATTCATCATCAATCAACCATCATTTATTTCTTGGTGATTTTTCCCACCAACTAGAAATCATATAAGGATCAGCTTGATAGTATTTCGGTGACACATCCGGAATACCAAATCGATTTCTATACGCTACTCTGTGAGTGGCTGAGTACCAGTGTGGTACGACTATATATTTATGCAATAGCACTCTATCTAAAGCACGCGAAGCAGCGACTAATTCTGCACGTGAATTTGCTGACACCATTGCTGTGACTAATTTATCAACTGCGGGATCTTTTAAGCCCCAAGAATTACTTGAACCGTTGGTATCCGCTGCTTTCGATCCAAAGATATCAAACATCTCGCTACCTGGACTGACTACATCGGAGAGTCGTATGCTAGTCATATCAAAATCAAATTCTTCCATACGTTTCTGCACCAGTGCAAAATCTGCAGTACGTTGTTTGACTTGTATGCCTAACTTTTCGAGATTGCGAGCATAGACAGAAATAATGCGGGCTAATGAAGGGTTGTCATCCAAGATCTCTAATTTAAAAATCTCGCCCTGCGCATTACGTAAAGCGCCATTTTGATATTCCCAACCTGCTTGCTTTAATAATTCACGCGCTTGTAAAAGATTCGCGCGTAATGAAGAATTGCCATCTGTGCGCGGTGGTAATGGTGCTTCACCAAAAACGGCAGGATCTAACTGATTGCGCATAGGCTCTAATAATTTCAATTCAGCCTCATTTGGCAAGCCATGCGCACCGAGTTCTGAATTACTAAAAAAGGAATCGATGCGTTTATATTGTGAATAAAACAGCTGACGATTCATCCACTCATAATCCAATGCTAAAACTAAGGCATGCCGTACTCGCACATCTTTAAATTGAGGACGCCGCATATTCATCACAAAGCCTTGCATGCCTGCTCCGTTAGCATGTTTTAGCGTTGCTTTAATTAGCTCACCACTCTCGAATTTTTTTCCTTTATAAGAACGCGCCCAATTTTTTGCTTTGAATTCAATCACAGCATCAAACTCACCTGCCATGAACGCTTCAAGACGTGCTACATCATCTTTGTAGTAGCGATAGGCAATGCGATCAAAATTAAAACTACCTTTACGTACAGGTAAATCTTTTGCCCAGTAATCTGGATTGCATTTAAAACTAATCATGCGGCCGATTTCATAACGCTCAATCAAATAAGGACCACTTGCTATCGGTGCTGTGAGTTGAATTTTGTCAAAGGCTGTACCTGCTGCCCATTTACGTGAAAACACAGGCATACCACCTACGATTAAAGGTAATTCACGATTTTTATTTTTAAAATCAAAACGTACGGTGCGAGCATCTAAGACGACGCATTGTTTAACGTCGGTAAAAATCATCTTGAACTGTGGCGCGCCCTTGGTAATCAAGGATGTGAATGAATGTTTGACATCCTCAGCTGTGACGGGATCACCATTATTAAATTTTGCATTGGCATGCAATGTAAAAGTCATGGACAAACGATCTGCAGCAAGTTGCATGTCCTCTGCAAGCAAGCCATACATGGTGGCTACTTCATCCGCTGAATTAATCGCCAGTGTTTCAAACATCAGATTACTCAAGCCAGCAGCAGTCACGCCTTTGAGTGAAAAAGGATTGAATTTATCAAAGCTAGTGCGTGAATCTGGATTAGCCAGATATAAATCGCCACCCTTGGGTGCATTGGGATTCAAATACTCAAAATGCGTAAAGCCCGCCTGATATTTAGGTACGTCATATAAAGAAAAAGCATGCGCTGCCCAAGTAGCATGACTAGTTAGGGCAGATAACAGCAAGAGAATTCGAATTAAGTGGGTCATCATCTATTCAAAGGACGCAAAGGTAAAACGCATGAAAGCTATGTAAAAGGTAGCAATAGGATAGCGTTTTTCTGCTCTCGTGGCGGACTTGGGTGCCTTGCCATGCTAAATCGCTATCAGTTTTCAGCTGAGCTAGGTTTTCAAACGGGCGCATAGCCCCTACAATTGCGCGTTTAGACGGTGCAGCCCGCACTGACCAACCGGAGTTTCGCATGGCATTTTTACAAGGCAAAAAAATTCTCATCACGGGTGTGTTGTCGAATCGCTCGATCGCGTATGGCATTGCACAGGCTTGTAGGCGCGAAGGTGCTGAATTAGCTTTCACTTATGTAGGCGAGCGCTTTAAGGACAGAATTACAGAATACGCAAAGGAATTTGATAGCTCTTTGGTATTCGAATGCGATGTCGGTAGTGATGAACAAATTGCTGCTTTGTTTGCTGATCTTGGTAAATCTTGGAGTCAGCTTGATGGCTTAGTGCATGCAATTGGTTTTGCGCCACGTGAGGCAATTGCTGGTGATTTCTTAGATGGTCTATCCCGCGAAGGCTTTCGTATTGCGCATGATATTTCTGCGTATAGCTTTCCTGCTCTGGCAAAAGCGGCCTTACCAATGCTCTCACCGAATGCTGCATTGCTAACGCTCTCTTATTTAGGTGCCTTGCGTGCGCTCCCTAACTACAACACTATGGGATTAGCCAAAGCCTCACTCGAAGCGAGCGTGCGCTATCTTGCTGAATCACTGGGTAAGCGTGGCATCCGTGTGAATGGTATTTCTGCAGGTCCGATTAAGACACTAGCTGCAGCTGGTATTAAAGATTTCGGCAAGATATTAAATTTCGTAAAAGAAAACGCGCCTTTACGTAGAAATGTAACCTTAGAACATGTGGGCAATGCCTCTGCCTTCTTATTGTCTGATCTTGCTGGTGGTATTACGGGTGAAATCACTTATGTTGATGGCGGATTCTCACAAGTTGTGGCTGGCATGGGTGATGAAGAAGCCTAATTGAATGGGATGGTGAAGCTGCTGAGTGCGGACTTGCTCAAGTTTCTTCTACGCTCAGCAGTCTTTTCCTGTACAATCCGCCCCGCGGTGCGATTATTGGCGCCGCACAAGTTGCATCGCAGACCCTAAGCATCAACCTGAAGCCCTCCCGCCCCCAGTGCCGTAGTCAAGAGCACTACCCCGGCGCAAAGCTTTTGTGCCGAAACCTTTTCATTAAGTTTTCGTCTGTTTCGTTGGTTAGCGTTGCTTTTTTACGCTGTCGCGCGGCATTTTTATGCCTGGCGCGGTGTTCATTTATCGCGAAAGAAAACCATGAGTTTCGAATCACTAGGCCTACATCCATCTATTATTAAGGCACTGACTGAAGCTGGCTATACCAAGCCGACTCCAGTGCAGGAACAGGCTATACCGGCGGCGATTGCAGGTCGGGATCTGCTCGTTTCATCCCAAACTGGATCAGGCAAAACCGCAGCATTCATGCTGCCTTCATTAAATCGTTTTGCAGCGGGCGCGCAAGAAGCGCCACAAGGTAAAACTCCGAATCAACAAATGCAGGCTTCACGTTCCAAAGGCGAGCGTCCACGCTTCACTCCTGCTAAACCAAAAATGTTGGTGTTAACCCCAACTCGTGAATTGGCATTGCAAGTCACCACGGCAACCGATAAATACGGCAGCGGTATGCGTCGTGTGAAAGCAGTATCGATTTTAGGTGGCATGCCTTATCCAAAACAAATGCAATTGTTATCACGCAATCCAGAAATTTTAGTCGCTACCCCAGGTCGTCTGATCGATCATATGGAGTCAGGCAAAATTAATTTCGCTGATTTAGAAGTATTAGTACTCGATGAAGCAGATCGTATGTTGGACATGGGCTTTATTGATGATATAGAGCGCATCATTGCTAAGACGCCTGCTACTCGTCAAACCATGTTGTTCTCTGCCACCTTAGATGGCATGGTCGGTAACATGGCTCGTCGTATTACGACTGACCCTATGGTGATTCAGATTGCAGGCTCAGCTAGCAAACATGAAAACATCCAGCAACGTGTACATTTCGTAGATGACCTCTCACACAAAAATCGTTTACTCGATCATTTACTGCGTGATGTATCAATTGATCAAGCCGTAATTTTCACTGCTACCAAACGTGATGCAGATACGATTGCAGATCGTTTGAATATCGCTGGCTTTGCAGCTGCTGCTTTGCATGGCGACATGCATCAGGGCGCACGCAATCGCACGCTTGATAGCTTACGTCGTGGTCAAGTAAAGGTTCTGGTTGCAACCGATGTTGCAGCACGCGGTATTGATGTACCTGCTATTACCCATGTATTTAATTACGATTTACCTAAATTCCCTGAAGATTATGTCCATCGCATAGGCCGTACTGGTCGCGCGGGTCGTAATGGTATCGCGGTCTCTTTAGTTAATCATAGTGAGAGCATGCATGTAAAACGTATAGAACGTTTTACTAAACAATTGATACCAGTTGATATCATTGAAGGTTTCGAACCTAAGAAAACTGCATCAGTTGCAAAACGTCCTTCACGTCCGAATGGATGGCGTCCTGGTGATGGCCGTAATCGTCCACCTGCAAAACCAGGTCAACGTACCTTTAGCAAACCTGCTGCACCACGTAAAGAAGGTGCTACTGGTGGTGGTTACAAAGGCAACCGTGCAAGCGATGCACGTCGCGGCTAATTAGCAAAATAGTTTGCAAAATTAGTTTAAAAAATTAATCCGCAAATAGCATGATCAGACTGGCCTCCGGCACCTTGCGGAGGCCAGTATTGTTTTAAGCTATGGTTTTATTTTCATTCAATGCATTGAGCAGGAGTTCAGCATGTCATCACCTATGGATCAAACTCTTAAACTGACCTCGTTTTCTCATGGAGGAGGATGTGGTTGCAAAATTGCACCAGGTGTTCTGGCTGACATACTCAAACAATCACAAGGCTTTCCTGTACCACCACAATTATTAGTCGGCATAGAAACAGCAGATGATGCTGCAGTTTATCTACTCAATGATGAACAAGCTCTGATCGCCACCACAGATTTTTTTATGCCTATCGTTGATGATCCTACTGACTTTGGACGTATTGCAGCAACCAATGCAATCTCTGATGTGTATGCTATGGGGGGCACACCCATCATGGCACTGGCACTAGTCGGCATGCCTATCGATAAGTTACCAATCGATACGATAGGAAAAATTCTAGCTGGCGGTGAGGCTATCTGTGCAGAAGCCGGCATACCGATTGCAGGTGGCCACACTATAGATTCTGTTGAACCTATCTATGGTTTAGTTGTCATGGGCTTAGTCCATCCTTCACATTTAAAACGCAATGCGAATGCAAAAGTTGGCGATCAACTCATCTTAGGCAAACCACTAGGTGTGGGCATACTCTCTGCAGCATTGAAAAAAAATGCGCTTAATGAAGAGGGTTATAAAGCGATGATACAAAGCACAACCAAACTCAATACTGCTGGTAAGGATTTAGCAAAACTAAAAG
>JACCDY010924213.1_pt1 | contig 12052 bp, 11 predicted proteins | sample 7446391 | NCBI WGS metagenome assembly JACCDY01 (sample SAMN15323451, study PRJNA562643) | freshwater metagenome | isolation source: river surface water | place: USA:Blue River Watershed | collected 2017-08-18
ATCGGGGGAAAGCAGCGTGCCTCACCGTGGCCGACCCCCTAAATCCCAAGTGAGGTCAAGCATGTGGACGGACGCCTAGTGCGGTTCGGGGACAGGGGTTCGACTCCCCTCGCCTCCACCATTTTTTCAAAGGAGACGCCCGGGCGCCGAGGATCCTTCTTTGGGGTATACATTTCGAGAGCCCTGAACCTTAATGGACAGAATGAACGGCCTGATCCGAATCCTGACATCGGCGACGCTCCTCGTGGCGGTCATTCTCTGCGGATGCGCCTCACAGGAGCAAAAGAACCCGACCGACCCGGCGGCCCAAGTGCGCCTTGGCGACACATACTTAAAAGGCACGTGGACCATTACCAAAAACGACGAAACCGCCGCCGAGTGGTACCGTAAGGCGGCACTGCAAGGCGACGCGGAGGGGGAGTATCACCTGGCCCTCTGCTACGACAGGGGACTGGGCATCCCCAAAAATACGGCTCTTGCACTCGAGTGGTACGGCAAGGCGGCCCGACAGGGCAATGCCTCAGCACAATACGAATTGGGGACTTGCTACAGACTGGCCAAAGGCGTAACTCCCGATCTCTGCACAGCATACCTTTGGTTCAATCTGGCAGCGGCATCCGGCAATGAAAACGCACGCGAAGCAAGGTATGCCATGGCCGAAAGGATGACAGTAGAGCAGATCCGCAAAGCCGAACTCATGAGCTATTCAGTGTGGGAGCACTCCAGATAAAGACTGGGGGCGGAGTTCCCTAATTCTTCTCTTCTTGACACCCCGGACGATCCGGTTACTTTCTCCCCTCCCGCATCACACCAACCGGGATTCTCTCTATGGCCACTTCCGAAGTCATCCTCACCGAAGCCGTTCCCTCCCTGGGAGCCGAAGCCGATATCGTCAAGGTACGCGTCGGCTACGCCCGCAATTTCCTGATCCCCACCGGCAAGGCCCTTGAGGTGACCCCCGCCTCGCTGCGCAGGATCAACCACCTGAAGGCAAAGCGCGCCGAGCGCGAAGCCCGCGAGATCAACGAGGCCGAGTCCCTCGCCTCCAAGATCAACAAACTCCGCCTTGAGCTGAAGCTTGAGACCGGCGAGACGGGCAAGGCCTTCGGATCCATCACCGCGGCCGACCTCATCGAGCGTCTGACCTCCGAGATCAAGGGCATCGCCCTTCCGAAGCACGCGATCGTCCTCGACCGCCCCATCAAGGAAAGCGGTGAGCACGAGATCCCGGTGAAGATTCACTCCGAGGTCACCGCCACGCTTCGCATCACCATTGCGGCGCTTCCCCAGGCCGAACAGGCCGGTGACGAGGAATCCCCCGCCCGCAAGCCGCGCCGCAAGTCCGAGAGCGCGGAGGCCTAAGCCGTTCGCGCCATGGCGGAAGGCACCCACGCCGGATCTGCCTCCGAATCACCCGGGAAGTCCCTGAAAAAGGGACGCTCTAGGGACGAAGGAAGCCGCTTCACCTCAGGGCAGGCGCTCCCCGACCAGCATCGTCCGCTGCCCGCCAGTCTGGACGCCGAAATGGGCGTCCTCTCCTCGATCCTTCTTTCCCCGAAGGATACCCTGACCCTCGCGATCGAGAGGATCGATGAGCAGCACTTCCACCATCCGGCCCACGGGACGATTTACTCCGTCCTCCTTGACCTCTGGAAGGCGTCCAAGCCGATCGATCTCGTCACGGCGACCCAGGCACTGGCCGACAACAACCTTCTGGAGCAGATCGGAGGGCCCGCCGTTCTGGCCAATCTCCAGACCTTCCTGCCGACCGCCGCCAATGCCGAGTACTATCTCGACATCATGCGGGAAAAGCACCTGCTGCGGAGGATGATTTCGGTCTGCACCACCTCGGCGGCACGCTGCTACGAGGAACAGGGTGACGTGAAGACCCTCATCGACGAGGTGGAGAAGCAGGTCTTCACCGTAGGGGAGGAACGCTTCCGCGGGGCACTTCCGGACATCAAGGATCACGTCAACGACGCGATCGACGCGATCGAGAAGCTCTACAAGAACAAGGGTATGATCACGGGTCTGCCCAGCGGCTACGCAAAGCTGGACCAGATGACCAACGGGATGCATCCGAGCGAGATGATCGTCATCGCCGCCCGCCCCTCGATGGGAAAGACCGCCCTGGCCATGAACATCGCCGAACATGCCGCCCTGGAGCACGGGGCCTCGGTAGCGATCTTCAGCTTGGAAATGAGCGCCCAGCAACTGGTGCAGCGTCTGCTCTGCTCGCGCGCCCGGGTGAATCTACAGCGTCTTCGCGACGGCTTTCTCGGAAAGAACGATCACCAGAACCTATCCAAGGCAGCCAACGCCTTCTCCAAGAGCAAGATTCACATCGATGACACCGCGGGCCTCAGCATCCTCGAACTGAGAGCCAAGGCACGGCGCCTGAAGGATCGCAAGGATGCGGGCCTCGATCTCATCGTCATCGACTATCTGCAGCTTCTCCGCTCACCCTCCAAACGCGGACAGGAAAACCGTCAGATCGAGATCGCGGAAATCTCCTCGGGCATCAAGGCCCTTGCGAAGGAACTCAAGATCCCGATCATCGTGCTCGCCCAGCTCAACCGTGAGGCGGAAAAGCGTGGGGATGGAAAACCCAGGATCTCCGACCTCCGTGAATCGGGCTCCATTGAACAGGATGCTGATGTGGTCGGCCTGTTGGTGCGCTCGGCGTACTACGCGAAGGATCAGGAAGACCGGGAAGAGAAAGCCGGCGAAGCCGAACTGATCATTGCCAAACAGCGTAACGGACCGGTCGGCGAGGTGCCCCTCACCTTCCTGAATGAATTCACGCGCTTCGAAACCCGCGACGTCTCCCACGGAGAAGGCGAAGGAGGCTAGTCGATCGGTTCCCGGTTCCCGGTTCCCGGTTACCGGGAATAGGTCTTAGGAGGACAAGGCATCGCCTCACCCTTAAAAGAAGGAGCGCCTGAAAAACTTCAGGACGTCTTTTCCGGAACTTCCTTGGCAGAAGTCGCACTTACTTCCGGAGTAAGTTTAGAAGCTGCAGCGCCGGAATCAGTAGTGCCGCAAACAGGTTTTGCGGAGGAAACCGATTGAAGGCCCTCGGGTGACTCGATCTTGGGAAGCGGGGGAACGCCGGTGATCTCGCGGTGAAAATCCTCCTTGGCGCGCTGCAACTCACCGAGCGCCTTGCCAAGACCTCTGGCAATTTCCGGGATCTTCTTCGGACCAAACAGCACCAAGGCCAGGATGCCGATGAAGATCCACTCCGGAGCCGCCGGCATGCCGAAAGCAAGGATGGGGATCATTGTCGGTTCGGCGATTACTGCGCTGGTTACTTGAGCAGCGGCAGAGCCGCCTCCAATGAGGCAACATCGGAGACGCTGATGACCTCGGTTCCCTTGCGGATCCGGCCGACGAGGCCTGCGATGATACCGCCGGGACCGAGCTCCAGGAATCGGGTGATACCGAGATGGTCGATCATGTATTCGATGCTGGCGGTCCAGCAGACCGAGCCGGTGACCTGATCGGCGAGCGACTTGCGGATGGTATCGGGAGAATCGGCAGGGCGGGCATCGACATTCCCGACCACCGGAACACGCGGCATCACGACCGGGGTCTGCGCCAGCACGGCACTGAGCCGCTGGTAGGCGGGCTCCATCAGGCGGGAATGGAAAGCACCGGCCACAGTCAACTCGACCGCCTTGCGGGCGCCGTACTCCTTGGCCATCCCGACGGCGAGTGCGATCTTTGACTTCTCGCCGGAGATCACGATCTGGCCGGGGCTGTTGAAGTTCGCGACATCGACATCAGCCGCGGCAGCGAGATTCCGTACCCCCTGCTCGTCGGCCCCGATGATTGCGGCCATCCCCCCTTCGGTTGCCTCGCAGGCCTCCTGCATGAAGCGTGAACGCTGGTCGACGAGACGGAGTCCGGTCTCAAAGTCAAAGGTGCCGGCGGCGGCATGGGCGGTGAACTCACCGAGTGAGAGTCCTGCGGCGGCATCAAAGGAGAGCGAGGGAACCTTTTCCTTGAGCACGGCAAGGGCGGAGAGTCCGTGAACATAGAGGGCGGGCTGGCAGACCGAGGTCTTGGTCAGTTCATCCGCAGGCCCCTCGAAGGCGGTCCCGGAGAGGGAGTAGCCGAGGATCGTGTCAGCTTTGGCGAAGAGCTCGGCGGCCACGGGGAAGGCTGCGGCAATGTCCTTGCCCATGCCGACGGCTTGGGCTCCCTGACCGGAGAAGAGGAGGGCTGTTTTCATCAATGGGAGGTGGTTAGACTGAAGGCTTTTAGACTGTTAGGAAAATCAATCCGAATAGGGTTTGGGATCGAGCGACTGATCCTCAAAAGTAAAAAGGGATTCGGGCTTTGGCGAAAGCCTCTTTCTGTTCCTTGAGGTAGCGGTCTCCGAGACGATCAAAGCCTCCCGAGTCACGAAAGCACTTCAGGAAGGCATTCAACTGCTCTCGCAGCTCCGTCTCTCCGGGACGGATTCCAATCGCCCAAGACTCGCTCTGGACGGGTTCCAACAGGGCCACGGTTTCGGAGGGGTGCTCCTGCTGATGCTTCCAGACACTCATCTGGTCGTAGAGGAAGCCATCCGCCTTGCCCTGGACGACCTCGAGAACCGCGGAAGATTCCTTGTCGAGCACGAGTACTTTGGCCGCCTTGAGATGATCTGCGGCCCAGACTTGGGCCGTGGTGCCCTGACGGACCGCAAGCGTGCGGGAAGGTTGGTCCAGATCCGCCGCGCCCGAGAGCCCGCTCTTTTTGCCGGCCAGAACGGCAAGCCCGATCGTGAGATAGGGATCGGAGAAGGCGATTGTCTTCCGGCGCTCCGGCGTGTCGGTCATCGAGGAAATGATCAGGTCGATCTTTCCGGTCAGGAGTGACGGGATGAGCCCGGTGAAGGGGATGTTCTCGATCCGGACAGGGCGATGGAGTGATTCACCAAGGGCATTGGCCAGATCGACGCTGATGCCCGCAGGCCTCCCGCCGCCATCAATGGTCTCGAAGGGCGGGTAGGAAAGATCCATCCCGACGACCAAGGGCTTAACCGCAGAGGAGTCCTTCTGCCTACCGCAACCGATCGCGCAGAAAGGCAAAAGAAGGGCTACTAGAAGGATCGCAGGGATCCGGCCCTTCATCATTTTACTTTTTTGCCTTTCTCCTAAACCTGCGGGGCGTGCCATCCCCCGGAGGGCAGAAGCACGTCGTTGACGGCCTCGGGGCCCCAGGTACCGGGCTTGTAGGGATGGACCGGAACGGAGTTGCCGATGATCTTCTCGACAATCCTCCATCCTTCCTCGACCACGTCCTGGCGGGCGAAGAGGGCCTGATCACCCTGGATCGCGTCGCCGATGAGACGCTCGTAGGGGGTCATCTCGTCGGGTTGCTGATCGACCACCTTGAGTTCCATCGGTTCGCCGACCATGCGCTCGCCGTCGATCTTCACCTGCATGCAGATGCCGATCTCGATCCGGGGTGAGAAGAGGAAGCGGACGTAGTTGTGCATCGGGGCCTGCTCGTCGGGGAAGACGACCTGCGGCGGACGGTGGAACTGGACGCGTACCTCGGTCGCCGAAACAGGAAGATTCTTTCCTGCGCGGATGTAGATGGGGACGCCCTGCCAGCGCCAGTTGTCGATGAAGACGCGGACGGCGGCAAAGGTTTCTGTCGTGCTGTCGGCGGCAACGCCGGGTTCCTTGAGGTATCCCTCGAACTGGCCGCGGACGATGTCGTTGGTCGAGATGGTGCGGATCGACTTGAAGAGCTTCACCTGCTCGTCGCGGACACGCTCCATGTCGGGCCAGTAGGGCGGCTCCATGCAGAGGAAGCCGACGACCTGCATGAGATGGTTCTCGATCACGTCACGGAGGCAGCCGGTAGCATCGTAGAAGGCGCCGCGTCCCTGCACGCCGAACGACTCGGCCATGGTGATCTGGATATTGCTGATGTAGTTGCGGTTCCAGACCGGCTCGAGGAAGGCGTTGGCAAAGCGGGTGTAGAGGACGTTCTGGGTCGCCTCCTTGCCGAGGTAGTGATCGATGCGGAAGACCTGACGTTCCTCAAGGACCTCATGGAGGGTCTTGTTGAGGGCCTTCGCGGAAGCAGCATCATGGCCGAAGGGCTTTTCGACGACCACGCGGGACTCGTCGTTGAGGCAACCGGCGGCCTTGAGCCCCTTGGTGACCGTTCCGAAAAGGACGGGAGGGATGGCGAGGTAGAAGAGTGTCCGCTTGGAATCACCCAGGGCTGCCTTCAGGTTCTGGAAGGTAGCAGGGTCGGCGTAATCGCCGTCCACATACTGGAAACCTTCGGTGAATTTCTTGAAGAACGTCTCGTCGACCCCTCGTCCGTAGGTGGTGATACCCTCGCGGGCGCGGTCGATCACCTGCTCCCGCGTCATGCCGCTCTTGGCGACGCCGATCACAGGCCCCTCGAGCACTCCGCGGCGGTAGAGCGCCTGAAGGGTATCGAAGAGTTTTTTGTGGGCCAGGTCTCCGGTGGCTCCAAAGAGGACCAGGGCGTCGCTTTTTTCTACGGACATGACGTCGGGTGGCTGGGTATTCGAAAAAGGTTACTTGGAACCTTCGGGCTTCTCGTGGTGGCCGCCGAACTCGAAGCGCATCGCCGAGCAGATTTTGTCGGCAAAGAGGGCGAGATTGCGACTGGAGAAACGCTCGTAGAGGGCCGTGGTGAGGACCGGGGCGGGCACTCCCTCCTCGATGGCGGCCTGGATCGTCCAGCGTCCCTCGCCGGAGTCACTGACCCGGCCCCCGAAGCTTGCAAGCTCAGGATCGCGGGCCATGGCGTCGGCGGTGAGGTCGAGTAGCCAGCTGGCCACCACGCTGCCGCGGCGCCAGACCTCGGTGATCTCGGGGAGATCGAGATCATACTGGTAGTTTTCGGGATCGCGGAGCGGGGTGGTCTCGGCGTCGATCTCACGCTTCACCTTTCCGGCGTTGGCATTCTTGAGGATGTTGAGACCCTCGGCGTAGGCGGCCATGATACCGTATTCGATGCCGTTGTGGACCATCTTGACGAAGTGTCCGGCTCCGTTGGGACCGCAGTGAAGATATCCCTCCTCGGCGGTTCCCTTGCGGGTGCGACCCGGGGTCACCGGGGCATCCCCCTTGCCGGGGGCAAGGGCCTTGAGGATCGGATCGAGATACCCGACGGCTTCCTTGGATCCGCCGATCATCTCGCAGTAACCGCGCTCGAGACCCCAGACGCCGCCGGAGGTTCCCACATCGACATACTCGATGCCCTTGGCAGAGAGTTCCTTGGCGCGGCGGATGTCATCCTTGTAGTAGGAGTTGCCTCCGTCGATCAGGATGTCACCCTTGCCGAGCAGGGGGGCGAAGGTGGCGATCGTGTCGTCCACGTAGGCCGCGGGGATCATCATCCAGACGGCCTTGGGCCCGGTGAGCTTGGAGACGAGATCCTTCTGATCAGCGGCCGCAATGGCCCCCTTGGAAGCGAGATCCTTGACCGCAGCCTCGCTGCGGTCCCAGACAACGACTTCGTGACCTGCCTTGATGAGGCGGAGAACCATGTTGGCTCCCATTCGACCGAGACCGACCATTCCGATGCGCATAGTGTGTGTTCCTAGGTTTTTGGGGTTTTGTGTGAACCCCTCTCATCACAGAGGAACCGCCCTCCGTCAAGCGCGGTATGACACGATCCCTGGTGCCAGACTCCAAAAACCATGATTCAATCGTCATCATGAACACCCGCACCGGAATCATCGCCGCCATGGAATCGGAGATCCGCGATCTCTCGGCATCCCTGGATCATGAAAGGACGGAGAAAATCGCCGGAAGGGAAATCCACTACGGCCGCCTTGAAGGGCATCCCGTGGCCCTGGTGCTATGCGGGTGCGGCAAGGTCAATGCCGCCCTCTCCGCCACCATTCTTGCCGGACATGCCAAAGTGGATAAAATCCTTGTCACCGGAGTCTCCGGCGGGCTCGCGGAAGGCCTCAGGGTGGGTGACATCGTGATCGGGGACTCCTTCGTGCAACATGACATGGATACCCGCCCCCTCTTCCCCCTGCATGAGATTCCCTTCGAGGGATTCTCGGTGATCGAATCCGATCCCGACCTCAGGCATCTGCTTGCCGGGGCCGCACGCACCATGCTTTCCTCCTCGCGCCCGCCGGGCCTTCAGACCGCCGAGGTCTTTGAGGGGCTCGTGGTCAGCGGCGATCAGTTTCTCTCGAGTGCCGAGGGCCGCAACCGTGTTCTGGAGAATCTCCCGAAAGCATGCGCCGTGGACATGGAATCCGCCGCCATCGCCCAAGTCTGCAGGGCCGCGGACCTGCCGCTCGGCGTGATGCGCGTCATTTCTGACTCGGCCGACGGGAGCGCCCACATTGACTTCGCCAAGTTCGTTGAGGAATCAGCCTCCAAAGCTTGTGCCGAAACGGTGAGGCACGCCTTCCGCGCGATGGCCTGCTGATGGCCTGCTAAAGCAGGTCAAGGCTGTTAGCTGTTTAGACTGAAGGCTGATTAGGAAATCAGGAAACCGAGTGGCAAAAAGGTATCCAAGGTATCCCCTTGGTGTCTTTCCTCTGACCTAACAGTCTAACAGTCTTCAGTCTATCCACCTTGTTTTAGGGAGGCCTTGCCTTCCTAAAACACCACCCCAACCTGGGCTCCAAGCACCAACGCGTTTGGAATGGTTCCGGTGCCGCCGGGATTGATCACCCACTGCACGTCGGGCTGGATGTAGGCAAATTTGGTCATGTTGATGCGGTAGCCCCACTCGTAGACGAGTTCGTAGGTGGCGTAGCCGCCGAGCGCGGCCTGGTTGGCCTGGGCGTAATTGGTACTGAAGTTGCCGTAGGCCACGCCGAAGATGGAGACATCCTGGGGACGGAACGGGAGCAGGCCCGTGTAGACAAGTCCTCCGTTGTACTGGAAGGGGACCTTGGCGGTGTTTTGCTGAGGGCAGAGCACAAAGGCGCTCCAGGCGGTGAGACCGGTGTCCTTGAAGGGATTCATTCGGTAGAGCATCTGGTCGAAATGCCAGTAGAGACCGTAACCACCGTTCTGCTTCTCCGAGGTTCCCCATTGCGGGTAGGAGTAGGTCGAATAGTAGCCCCCCATCCAATAGTGGCCCGGAAGTCCGTGGGGAATGGCATCCGCCGCCGGCGTGCTGAGATTCTTTCCGTTCACTGTCGCTTTGCCGTCGGATGACTTGGCTGGAGCCGAAGCGGCTGGCTTGAAGAACTCATGGGTCCAGCCGTACTGGCTGATCAGCATGAGTCCATCCCCTGGATTGAAGTTCCAGTTGAGGCCGTGCATCGAGGGACGCGAGACCTGCGGGGAGACCTGATAGACGCCGAGCATCGCCTCGGTCTCATGGGTGATCAACGCCCTGAGCCTTGCACCCCAAACGCCCCACGGATAGGTCGAGAACATCCCGTTGACCGGCAGGGACTGCGGATTCCCGTCGATACCGTTGTTCATGTAGAGCCAGTAGAGCGGGGACGAGGCAAACTCATCGCCCGCACTCATGCGCCCGAACTTGAAGCTGAAGCGGTCGTCGCAGAAACGCTGGTTGTAGGCCAGGGAATAAAAGATCGCCGTGGAGCCTCCGTAAACCTGCTGGACGGTGAACTGGTTGCCGATGTTCTGCGCGGAGAGGTTGCTTCCGTCGCGGTTGAGCATGATGACGCTGAGGGTGCCCCCCTTGTATCCGAAGAGCGGCTGCGACTGGAACTCAAGGTCGAGGGTGAAGTTGTCGCAGTAGGTTACCCCGCGACTCTTGCCCCCGGTCACGTTACCGGCGATATCGCTGGTGTAGTTGAAGGAAACATCAAGTCCATGACTGGCCAGAGTGTCGCGGAGGCCGAACCAGTTCTGCAGCGCATAATCGGACTGGAACCAGTTTTTGGTATTCACCCGGTTGCTGCGGTAGGGATCCCAGAAACGCTGGTTGCCCCAGTTGAGTTCGGGGATCTGGTAGGGAATGTCGAACCGCAGGTCGGCATCCGTCGCCATGAAAGGCATGCGGGGAATATGGACATGCACCGACATTTTCTTGCGGACAGGCGTGGCGGCGGCGGCATCGGGGACTGCCGTGGAAACGGCGGCAGCCAGCAGAATCGGGAGGATCATGGTGGTTGGGGGGGCTGGGACATTGAGGAGGAAAGCTGCAGTGATATCGGCATGGCAATCTGTTTTTTCCAAGTTGCTCTTGTCGGAACCCCTCCCATGAAGGAACCTTTCAATCCATGCGCCATATCTTCGTCTCCGGCTGCTACGACATCATCCATGCCGGGCATGTGCAGTTCTTCCGTGAAGCCAAGGCCTTGGGGGATTTTCTGACCGTTTCCTTTGCCTCCGCGGAGGTACTCTGGGCCCACAAACAGCGCCGTTCCTCCCTCCCCGACGAACACAAGAAGGGGATCCTGGAGGCGATGGCCATGATCGACCAGGTGGTGGTTGGCAAGGGAACGGATCACGGTCTTGATTTTCTGGAGGATTTCAGGCGATTGAAGCCCGACGTACTCGCCGTCACCGAGGATGACCAGTACGGGGATTTGAAGCGCGCTCTCTGCGCTGAGGTCGGCGCCGAATATGTCGTTCTTCCCAAGACCCCTCCCCAATACGAGCCGGTTTCCACATCTCAACTTGTCAAGTGGATCCGGGCCCCCAAGGACGCCCCCCTGCGCGTCGACTTTGCGGGTGGATGGCTTGATGTGCCGCGACACGCCCGCCCGGGCGACTATATCGTCAACTGTGCCATCCAGCCCAAGGTCTCCCTCCGCGAATGGGGCTACGAACGGAATGCCGGACTGGGAGGCAGCGGCGCGTGGGCAGTTCTCAACGGCCACACCGGCGTCCAGGAAGAGATGGATCTCGGTGTCGGCTGGCAGGATCCCGCAGTGATCCGCGAAACCGGACTCTGCATCTGGCGCAGCGGGGAGAAGCCGTCGCTGGAACTCAAGACCGACGGGGCGATGCTCCGGGGGCGGATGGCCCTCTGGTGGAGCGGCAAACCGCATGACACGCCGGCGATGGCCGATCAGAAACGCGATTACGCGGCGATCGGCGCCGCCAGCAGGATCGCCCGCGAGGGTGTGATCACAGGAGATGTCTCAAAGCTTGGAGAGGGAATTGCCGCTTCTTATGGAGCCCAACTCGTGGAAGGTATGGATCCGCTTCCCGAAGCGCAGGGTTGCCTCGGCAGAAAATACTGCGGTGGTGGCTTTGGAGGCTACGCCCTCTACCTCTTTGGTTCGGAAAAAGAGCGCGCTGCCTTTGTCGACGGCAATCCCGAAGCCCGCCCCATCGATCCCTACTCCAACTGGGAATAACAGGAGTAAAACCCTAGGGCGTGGAGTCAGTTCACGTCGGGCGCAATCTGCTTCGATACGCGCTGAACCCCCTGCTTAGCGAGATCGCTCATCGGATAACGGGCCTGTGCCCGCAAGTACCAAGCCAGCGCCGATCCGTACTCCTTCTTCTCCTCATAGGATCGGGCGGTATTGAGATCCCTGACGAATTCCGGCGACTGGGTCGCCATTTCGGCTCTGAGTTGGGTGAGCTTCATGTCGTTGGGATACCTTGCGAAGGTGACATCAACACCCTCCCAAGCGCCGGCATAGTCGCCGCGTCGGGCGATTTCGCGGGAACGCATGATGGAGGCCTCGATCTCCTGCATCCTGTCGAGGACCTGCCGGAGCTTCTCCCGGCGTTCAGCCGCCTTGGCTGAGTCGTCGGCGGCCACCACGGCGATGTATTTTTCCTTCTGATCGAAGATTCCCCGGAAATTCTGCTGGCCGTAGAGTTGATCAAAATCATCCAGCGCCTGGATTCCCGGGCGTGCCTTTTCGGAAAGCTTTCCCATCTCCGAGGAAAAGCTCGTGACTTCGGGATTATTGGGCCAGAGGGCGGCGGCACGCGTGATTTGCGTCTGCACGGCCTGCAGATCACCTTTGGAGGCAGCCACCTTGGCCTGGGCCACCAGAAGGCTGCTGGCTGTCTTGACGCCCTGGAGCTTGGCAAGAATTTCAGCGTCGTCAAAACTCGGGTTCATCATCTTCATCTCACCGACAACAACG
>JACCDY010542233.1_pt1 | contig 12048 bp, 11 predicted proteins | sample 7446391 | NCBI WGS metagenome assembly JACCDY01 (sample SAMN15323451, study PRJNA562643) | freshwater metagenome | isolation source: river surface water | place: USA:Blue River Watershed | collected 2017-08-18
GCCTCGCGCTGCGCGGCCACAAGACCGCAGTCATCGACTTCGACGTCGGCCTGCGCAACCTCGACCTGATCATGGGCTGCGAGCGCCGCGTGGTGTACGACATGATCAACGTGATCAACCGCGAAGCGACGCTCACCCAGGCGCTGATCAAGGACAAGCACTGCGACAACCTGTTCGTGCTGCCCGCATCGCAGACCCGCGACAAGGACGCGCTGACCGAAGACGGTGTCGAGCGCATCCTCGATGAGCTCAAGGCGTCGGGCTTCGAGTACATCGTCTGCGACTCGCCGGCCGGCATCGAGCGCGGCGCCGTGATGGCGCTGACCTTCGCCGACGAAGCCGTGATCGTCACCAACCCGGAAGTGTCGTCGGTGCGCGATTCGGACCGCATCCTCGGCATCATCCAGGCCAAGTCGCGGCGCGCACAGAACGGCGCCGAGCCGGTGCGCGAGCACTTGCTGATCACCCGCTACTCGCCCAAGCGCGTCGAAGACGGCGAGATGCTTTCGTATGAAGACGTGCAGGAAATCCTGCGCATTCCGCTGCTGGGCATCATCCCCGAGTCGGAATCGGTGCTGCAGGCGTCAAACCAGGGCAACCCGGCGATCCACATCGAAAACAGCGACGTGTCCGAGGCTTACAAGGACGTGGTCGGCCGCTTCCTTGGCGAGGACCGCCCGCTGCGTTTTGCCGAGTATGAAAAGCCCGGTTTCCTGTCGCGCATCTTCGGAGGCAAGTGAGATGGACTTGTTTTCCTACCTCTTCGGAGGCAAGCAAAAGACGTCGGCCAGCGCTGCCAAGGAACGCCTGCAGATCATCATCGCGCGTGAGCGCCACCTGGTGAACGGACCGGACTTCATGCCGGCGCTGCACCAGGAACTGATCGCCGTGATCTCGAAGTACGTCCGGGTCAATCCGGAAGACATCAAGATCTCGCTCGACAAGCAGGGCAACCTCGAAGTGCTGGACGTGAACGTCGTGCTGCCGGATGGCGGCAACTGACACGGCGCTCACGCCCGCGTCTCCCCTGCTGCACGGCATCGATTTCACGTCGGCGCCGCGCGGCAGGAAAGGCATCACCATCGCATCCGGCCTGCTGGCCGGCGACACCTTCAGGCTGCATGACCTGCAGGCCCTACCTGACTTCCCATCTTTCATTGCGTGGCTGGACCAGCCCGGTCCATGGCTGGGCGGCTTCGATTTCCCGTTCTCGCTGCCACGCGACCTTGTCGCGCTGCTCGGCTGGCCGACCGACTGGCCGACACTGATCCGCCATTACGCTGCGCTGACCCGCGCGGAACTACGTGACACCTTCAAGGCCGTCTGTGATGCGCGTCCGGCCGGCAGCAAGTTCCTGCATCGCGCAGCCGACCTGGCGGCAGGCTCGTCGTCGTCGATGAAATGGGTGAACCCGCCGGTGGCCTACATGCTGCATGCAGGCGCGCCGCTGCTGCTGCAGGCAAATGTGACGATCCCGCAGATGCACGCAGGCGACCCGCAACGCGTTGCCCTCGAGGCCTATCCGGGGATGGTGGCGCGCAGCATCACGCGCGCGTCCTACAAGAATGATGCGCCATCGCTGCAGACGCCGGAACGGCGCGCGGCGCGGCTGGCCATCGTCAAGGCCGTGGAACGCGGCGACTACCCGCACCGAATCAAGCTCGACGCAGGACGCCACCGCAATGCGCTGCTGGACGACGGCAGCGGCGACCTGCTGGACGCCGTGCTGTGTGCCTTGCTGGCCGCCTGGGGCTGGCAGCGACGGGATGACAACTACGGCCTGCCGCCGCACGATCGGCTGGAAGGCTGGATCGTCGGCGCGCTGGCGGACGACGCTGGATCCCGGCTTTCGCCGGGATGACGTTTGACAGGAAGCAGTTTGTCGACAGGTCGGCCCGTGCCGGGATCCGGCGTCTTGACTCAATGAGCCCTTGTCACGGTAGCGAGGACAACGTCACGCCGCGTTGCGGCTGGCCGCGAACGCGGCATACCACTGCAGCGATTGCGGATTGGCCATTGCATCCGGATTCGCAATCTTTTCGATCGGCTGTCCGAGCAGCAGCTTCTTGATCGGCAGTTCCATCTTCTTGCCCGTCAGCGTACGCGGAATCTCGGCGACCTGAATCACGTCATTCGGCACATGGCGCGCCGACAGCCGCGTCCGTATCTGGTCACGGATTCGATCTTCCAGCGCCGCGTCAAGCTTGATGCCATCGCGCAGCACCACGAACAGCGGCATCCATGATTCGCGACCGAGATATTCGAGGTCGACCACCATGCTGTCGAGCACCTCGGGCAGGTCTTCCACGACACGATAAATTTCGGCCGTACCCATCCGTATGCCATGGCGGTTGATGGTCGCATCGGAACGCCCGTAAATCACTGCGCCGCCGCGCGGCGTGATGCGTATCCAGTCACCATGGCGCCACAGGCCGGTGTAGTGATCGAAATAACTTTCGAGATAGCGCTTGTTGCCGGCGTCGTTCCAGAAATACAGCGGCATGGACGGCATCGGCTCGGTCACGACCAGTTCGCCGACCTGATCGGCCAAAGGACGACCGTTGTCATCCAGCGCATGCACAGCGACGCCGAGCGAGCGGCATTGCATCTCACCGGCATACAGCGGCAGGTTAGGACAAGCGCCGACGAAGGCGGCTGCAATGTCGGTGCCGCCGCTGATCGAGGCCAGCAGGACGTCATCTTTCACTTCGTCATAAATCCAGTGATAGGCCTCGGCTGCCAGCGGCGAGCCGGTGGAGCCTATCGAGCGCAGCGACGACAAATCGGCGATCTGTTTCGGCGACACGTGTGCCTTCATGCAGTTGGCATAGAACGCGGCGCCGACACCGATGAAGCTCAGCTTGTGATCGGCAGCGAAGCGCCACAGGCGACTCATGTCCGGATAGCCGGGATTGCCGTCATAGATGCAGATGGTGGCGCCGACCAGCAAGCCGGTGATCTGCGAGTTCCACATGATCCAGCCGGTGGTCGAGAACCACAGGAAGCGATCCTGCTCGCCGAGGTCGAGATGCAGCGCGTGTCCCTTCAGCGTCTCCAGCAGGCTGCCGCCATGACCATGCACGATGGGCTTGGGCATGCCGGTGGTGCCGGACGAATACAGGATCCACAGCGGATGGTCGAACGGCAGCTGCTCGAAGCGGATGTCATTGGCCTGCGCTGCCGGGTGCGTGAACAACGCTTGCCAGCGCAGCACGTCGCCGGCGCCGCTGGCGACGTCCAGCGTCGCGTCCGCATCGAGGTAAGGGAACAGCACCGTGTGCTTCAAAGTCTTGAGCTCGCCGCGCATGGTCTGCACGACATCGAGGCGATTGAAATCCTTGCCGCCGTAACGATAGCCATCGACGGCGATCAGCAGCTTGGGATCGATTTGCCGGAAGCGGTCCAGCACGCTGGACGTGCCCATGTCGGGCGAGCATGACGACCAGATCGCGCCGATGCTGGCGCAGGCATAGAAAGCGATGGCTGCCTCGGGCGTGTTCGGCAGATAAGCGACCACCCGGTCGCCCGGCCCCACGCCCAGCGCGCGCAGCGTATTGGCGACTGATGTGACCTGCGAGCGCAATGCGCGCCAGCTCAGCGTGACCGGCGCGCGCGTTTCGGATTCGGCCTCAATGGCAGGCTTGTCGGCCGTTTCATCCGTCAGGTTGAAGCGGAACAGCTGCTCGGCAAAGTTCAGTCGACTGCCGGTGAACCATTGCGCACCGGGCATCGCATGCGTCGACAGGATTTCCTGGTAGGGCTGGGAGCTGCGGACCTCGAAATAATCCCAGATCGATTGCCAGAAATTTTCGAGGTCATCGACCGACCACTGCCACAGCTGCTGGTAGTCGTCAAAACGCTGCTGGTGCTGTTGCGCCAGCCAGTTCGTGTAATGGGTGAGCCTGCTGTTGGCGATGCGCTCGGCGCTCGGCGTCCACAGCAGCGGGTACTCGTCCGCCATGCCTGTCTCCGTCTGTTGTTGTTGTCAGGGGCCGGAGCATGATAATCCAAACTGACGCAAACGCCGGCGAGTCGCTCACGATCGGCGGCCACCAGTGATCGGCGGTGCAGCAGCTTCAGAAACTGCGGCAAGCGCCACCTTGCCGCGGTCGTGACGGAGTGCCGATCGCGCTCAATGCAGCTGATGCTTCAGCTGCGACAGCTCCTGGTGCGCCTGCAGCACGGCCTGCTTTACCTGCTGGTCGATATTGCCGCCCTTTTCGCAGGCGGCCTTGGCCTTGTCGCCCAGCTCCTCCAGCTGATCCACGCACTGCTGGATGGCTTGCTGGTCCTTCGCCTGCTGCAGTTGCTGTTTGGCCTTGCTCGATTGCTGATCCAGCTGCTGAATGCTGCTCTTCAGTTCCGAGGGAACGCCGCTGCCGGCGCGTTCGCACGCCTGGCTGGCCTGGTGGATAGTCTGCTCAATCTTCGAGAAGCGCTGCCGGACTTCATCTGCTTGCATCATGGTCCACTCCTGTCGTCGTCGAATGTCATCGGTTGCCATCAAGTACCCGGGCCGTCCCGGCCACGATTGGATGACGGGGGCAGCACCAAGTTCAATGCAGAACATTGCCGCCCGTCGAACCTGCGGCCCCTGCCGCGGCAGCCCCGCCCTCACCGCCAGGCAGCCCGCGCTCGATGAACTGCTTCATACGCCGCAAGTCATCGTCGAGCGCCTGCCCGGGATCGGCGCCGGTCAGCACCGCCAGCGCCTTGCCTGTGCCGCCGGCAGGCGGCCGCCACGATATGCGCACCGTTACGCGCGTGCCCGCGCCCGATGGTTCGAGCACGACCCGACCTTCGGTATCGACATCAGCCCCTGACTCGCTTTGCCAGGCCAGCCGTGACGGACGCTCGGCAGCCGTCAGCACACACGCGAATTCGACGTCGCTGCCGGCCGGCCCCTGCACCACCCAGTGCGAGCGGCCGCCGCCAAGGTCACGCACTTCGATCACATGCGACATGAAATGCGGAAAGTTCTCGTAATGGCTCCAGACGTCATAGACGGTTTCGGGCGGTGCAGCGATCTCGATGGTGCGCTGCGCCTCGATGCCTGCGCCCACTTCACCACCATGCTCGCCGGCCATGCCGCCTGTGTCGCTGCGCCGCCCGGTTCCACTGCCCGCCATCAGGCCGAGGCCCGTGGCAGCGGCAATCAATCCCAGCGGCTGGCGGCGCGACAGTGCATACCAGGTCAGCGCACCGACACCCAGTGCGCCGGCTACCCACAGGCTGCTTCGTCCCCGTGCGGGGTCTGACAGCCATCCGCCCCCTGCCTCAGCCGTCTGCAAGTCGTGCCGGACCGATTCGACGCCCGGTATGGCGGCAACGATATCGAGCAATCGTTGCGCGGCCCCATCGTCGATCACGCCAGACAGCGTGACGACGCCCTCATCGGCGCTCACCGCGATGCCATGCAAGCCCGGCATTGCACGCCCAAGGCGTGAACGCACGCGTGCTTCAAGTACATGGTTATCGAGGGGCTTGATGTCACGCGGCGTGATCGCGCGCACCGCGTCGGCCTGCAAGCCGGCGAGCCGCTGTCTGGCGTCGCGCATGGTCTGGTTGACCAGCCTGGATGTCCGGTGAGTCGCGCTGCTGACTTTGTCCTGCAGCAGCGCACGACGCCGACGGCCTTGCGATGGATCGGCGACATACATGGCCAGCGCGCCCAGGGCGACGCCGCCAAGCAGGTTCATCCAGGGCAAAGCCTGGCGACTCTTCCGGTATTCCACGATGCTCTCCTTGTCAGTGGGAATGAGAGTGTTCGGTGGCCGAAGCGGGTGCTGCCGGCGCACGCAAGCGTTGTGCCCGGGCCAGCAAGGCGCGGGCCTCGACGAGCTCGACCTGACGGAAATCCGCATACCACTGCCCGACGGCGTCAAACGGTTCCGGCTGCTGCAGGATGATCACCGCATCCGACCATCCCAAGACTTTCTCGTGTGCCTCGCGCGACGACACAGGAACCGCGACCGTGATCCTCCCGACCTGCAAGGCGCGCAACGCACTGATCGCGGCCAACACCGTGCTGCCGGTGGCCATGCCGTCATCGACGATCAGCACGGGACGCCCGGCAAGGGAGGCCAGCGGGGCGCTGGCCGGATAGTGCTGTTCGCGCTCCTGCAACTCGCGCGCTTCCCTTTCCACCACGGCGGATATGGCTGCATTGGACAGGCGCAGCCTTTGAACGAGTTCGCGGTCGATCATGCAATGACCGCCAGCAGCGATCGCACCCATCGCGAACTCGGGGTAATGCGGCACGCCGAGCTTGCGCACGATCAGCGGCTCCAACGGCAATCGCAGACGCTGCGCGATCTCGAACCCGACCGGCACACCACCACGCGGCAAGGCCAATACAACCGTACCCGCGCTGGCTTTCCCGACCAGCTTGTCGGCTAGCAGGCGTCCCGCCTCCCTCCGGTCTTTCAGTAATGCCACCGCACCACCTCGCTCAAGCCCTCCCGCTTTGACAGGGCGCCCGGCCGAAAGCTCAAATTGCAAGCAAGTAAAATTGCAGATCAAACATCCGATATTCGATACTGGATGGACGATCCCGGGCTTGCATGAACTTCCAACGCAAGTCCCATTCTGAATCTGCAAGACCAGAACGACGAGCACGCATGAAAAAATTACTTGCGATTCTGCTGACCATCGCCAGTGTCAGCGCGTGGCTGGCCGCCGGGTCCCACAAGGGCTTGCCCGAAGCCGCTGCGCAGACCACCAGTTGCCTTCCGCACTTCCATGAAAAAGCGCCGCCGGCATTGACGCGACCCGCGCTGCAGGCCAGCACCGTGGGCTTGTGTTACGAAGCCTTTGCAGTGATGTACTCCGGCGTGTCGCGCACGCCGCTGTGGTCGGCCGAGCACCTGAAACGCGACAGCCTGGAACGGGCGAAAGAGGTGAAGCGCGAAGACAGCTTCCACGCCGAGGAAGCACTGCCCGACAGCTACCGTGCGCAGCTGTACGACTATGCACGCTCGGGCTTCGATCGCGGCCACATGAGCCCGGCGGCCGACATGCCGAGCAAGGTGGCGCAGCATGAAAGCTTTTCGCTGGCGAACATCGTTCCGCAAAACCGGCATAACAACCAGGTGCTGTGGTCCGCGATCGAGGGCGCGACGCGCCACCTGACGAATATGCGCGGTGAGATCTATGTGGTGACCGGGCCGATCTTCGAGGGTGACAAAGTCGAACGATTGAATGGCCGCGTGTTCATTCCCACCCATGTGTTCAAGGCGGTGCTCGACCCGGCCACGCAGGAAGCGGCGGCCTGGATCGCGCCCAATGCCGATGGCGATGTCTACGATGTCGTGTCCATCGCCGAGCTGGAAAAGCGTGCGAAGATTGATGTGTTCCCGAAGCTGCCGGCCAGCGCGAAGGAACGCGTGATGAACTTGCCATCCCCGCGCATTCGTGGCCGGAAATGAGCGGCATCGATATTGCCCCGAATCCGGAGGAATCCCATGAGCACCCCGCTGCAACCCTTCCAGAACGAAAGCCAGTCGCTGGCCATCGGCGAACTGACGGTGGAAAACCGTGTCGACCAGGTCGAACTGTACGGTTCGTTGGCGATTACCCGCGACAAGGCCGGCCTGCAGCTGGCGCGCGAATTGAAGGCGGTGCTCGATGCGACGCTGGCGCACCTTGAAAACGCGACCGACCTGCCAGAGCAGATCGCGCTGCGGCCTGCCGACAGCGTCGACAATCCGTTCAAATAAGGATTGCCCGCCTTGGCGTGAGCAGTTTTACAACTCCGACGCGGCCCGCCCATCGCTGGCATACTGTCGGCCTTGAACCTGCCAGGCCCGCCGCATGTCTGCCGTACCCCGTCACCTGAAGTCCTTTACTCCCTACCGTGAGGGGCTGAAACCCGCGCCCTTCCTGCCGATGTCGCGCGCGGAAATGGACAAGCTCGGCTGGGACAGCTGCGACATCATCCTCGTTACCGGCGACGCCTACATCGACCATCCCAGCTTCGGCATGGCTCTGGTCGGCCGCCTGCTCGAATCGCAGGGCTTCCGCGTCGGCATCATCAGCCAGCCTGACTGGCAATCCGTCGATCCCTTCCGTGCGCTCGGCAAGCCGAACCTGTATTTCGGCGTCACCGCGGGCAATATGGATTCGATGATCAATCGCTACACGGCGGACAAGAAGATTCGTTCCGACGATGCGTACACGCCCAATGGCGAGCCGAACAAGCGCCCCGATCGCGCGGTGACGGTGTATGCGCAGCGTGCGCGCGAAGCCTATCCGGGCACGCCGATCATCATCGGCAGCATCGAAGCGAGCCTGCGCCGGATTGCGCATTACGACTACTGGTCGGACACCGTGCGCCGCTCGGTACTGACCGATTCGAAAGCGGATATCCTCCTGTTCGGCAATGCCGAGCGCGCACTGATCGACGTGTCCCATCGCCTCGCTGCCGGCGAGCCGGTGAAGTCCATTCGCGACCTGCGTGGCACGGCCTTCATGGTGCCGCGCGGCTGGCTGCCGGCCGACGACTGGAGCGTGGTCGACTCGAGCCGCGTCGATACGCCGGGCCGGGTGGAAGCCCATCCGAACCCTTATGAAATGAAGGAAAAGGATCCGAAGGCCTGCGGCACGCAAGGCAATGACGGCGACAAGCCGGCCGAGGCCAAGGTGGTGCCGATCAGGATCCTGAGCCGCGAAGAGCGACTCGCGCAGCAGAAGGAAATCCGCGCGCGCAGCGTGGTACGCCTGCCGGCCTTCGAAACGGTCAAGGAAGACACTATCTCCTATGCGCATGCATCGCGCGTGTTCCACCTCGAATCCAATCCCGGCAATGCGCGCGCGCTGGTGCAGGCACATGGCGAGCGTGATGTATGGCTGAACCCGCCACCCTTGCCGCTGGCGATGGAAGAGATGGATTACGTGTTCGACCTGCCGTATGCGCGCTCGCCGCACCCGGCGTATGGCAAGGCACCTATCCCGGCCTGGGAGATGATTCGTTTCTCGGTCAATATCATGCGCGGCTGCTTTGGCGGCTGTACCTTCTGCTCGATCACGGAGCATGAAGGCCGCATCATCCAGAGCCGCTCCGAGCCGTCCATCCTGCGCGAGATCGAACTGATCCGCGACAAGACCAAGGGCTTCACCGGCACCATCTCGGATCTTGGCGGTCCGACCGCGAACATGTACCGGCTCGCGTGCAAGGACAAGGCCGTCGAAGAGACTTGCCGCCGATTGTCCTGCGTGTATCCCAGCATTTGCAGCAACCTGAACACTGATCACGGCAAGCTGATCCAGCTGTACCGCAAGGCACGCGCCATTCCCGGCGTGAAAAAGATCCTGATCGGTTCTGGCCTGCGCTATGACCTCGCGGTGCGCTCGCCCGAGTACGTGAAGGAGCTGGCGACCCATCACGTGGGCGGCTTGCTGAAGATCGCGCCCGAGCATTCGGAAGATGGCCCGCTGTCGAAGATGATGAAGCCGGGCATGGGCGCGTATTACGATTTCAAGCGCCTGTTCGACAAGTATTCGAAGGAAGCCGGCAAGGAACAGTACCTGATCCCCTATTTCATCGCCGCGCACCCGGGCACGACCGATGACGACATGGTGAACCTCGCGCTGTGGCTGAAGGAAAATGACTTCCGCCTCGACCAGGTGCAGACCTTCCTGCCGACGCCAATGGCAATGGCGACCACCATGTACCACACGCGCAAGAACCCGCTGCACAAGATCTCGAAGGATTCGGAGGCCGTGGAGACGCCGCGTCTGGGCAAGGTGCGTAAGTTCCACAAGGCGCTGCTGCGCTGGCATGACCCGGAGAACTGGGAGGTCTTGCGCGAGGGTTTGAAGCGCATCGGCCGCAGCGATTTGATCGGCAACGGCCCGATGCATCTGGTGCCACGTTCCGATATGGCGGCATCAGCGGCTGCAAGCGCACGCCGTCCGCGCCGCGACGAGACGCCGTCCATCGACAGGATTGCGAAGAAATTTGGGCACAAGACCGTGCGCGCCGGTGCTGCGATCGCGCGCAAGCGGCGGGTGTGAGGGGTATGCGGACGCGAGAATGAAAAAAGCCGGTCCCGAGGGACCGGCTTTTTCGTATTCTGGTGGGAAGTGCTGGCTTCGAACCAGCGACCTATCGCGTGTGAGGCGATCGCTCTACCCCTGAGCTAACCTCCCGGGCAAGACCAAAATTATGGCATAACTAAAGCCGGAAATCAATTTCCTGATGCCTCTGCCGGTTCGGACAGCTTGCGCCAGAGGCAGCTGCCCTTGGCCTCCTTGTCGAGGCCATCCAGCAGCGCCTGATGCTCGGCCAACTCTTCAGGGGTCGGCCCCAGCAGGATGATGTCGGCCAGCGCAACGCCGGAGTTGCCGCCGGCACCCTCATCGCCATCGACATGCAGGTCCATCGACAGGCTATCCTGCCCGCGGGTCATCGCAATGAATACCTCGGCAAGCAGTTCCGAGTCGAGCAGCGCGCCGTGCAAGGTGCGGTGCGCATTCGATACGCCGTAACGCTCGCACAATGCATCGAGCGAATTGCGTTTGCCCGGATGCAGCTCCTTCGCCTGCGCCAGCGTGTCCGTGACGGACGCCACATGCTCGGCAAACTTCGGCAAGCCCAGACGCTCGAACTCGGCGTCGATGAAGCCCACGTCGAAGGCGGCATTGTGGATGATGATCTCGGCGTCGCGCACGAATTCGCAGAATTGGTTTGCGATCTCGGCGAACTTCGGTTTGTCGCTCAGGAATTCCGTGGTCAGCCCGTGCACTGCCAGCGCGCCCGGATCAGAATCGCGCTCGGGGTTGATGTAGTAATGGAAGTTGTTGCCGGTCAGCCGGCGGTTGACCATTTCCACGCAGCCGATCTCGATGATGCGGTCGCCGCTGCGCGCGTTCAGGCCGGTGGTTTCGGTGTCGAGGACGATCTGTCTCATGGTGTCGTGGTCCGTGTTCAGGCGGCGACGCCGCGGCGCGCGATCTCGACGCCGCGATTGGCCAGTTCATCGGCCCGCTCGTTGCCGGCATGGCCGGCATGGCCTTTCACCCAGCGCCATTCTATCGTGTGGCGCAGGCGCGCCTCATCGAGCGCCTGCCACAGGTCGACGTTGAGTACCGGCGATTTGTCGGCCTTGCGCCAGCCGCGCTTCTTCCAGCCTTCGATCCATTCGCTGATGCCCTGCTGGACGTATTTGCTGTCGGTATGCACCACCACGTCGCTCGGGCGCTTGAGCGCATTCAGCGCCTCGATCACGGCACGCAATTCCATGCGGTTGTTGGTGGTGTTGAGTTCGCCGCCGCACAGTTCTTTCTGGTGTTCGCCGGCGACCAGCCATGCGCCCCAGCCGCCGACCCCGGGATTGCCCTTGCAGGCGCCATCGGTAAAAATGTCAATCTTGTCCATTGTCTTCACTCAGTCCTGTTGGCCGAGCCGTGTTCCTTCATTCGGTTTGTCGCTGGTACGCCGACGGTCACGCCGGCGCGTCGCGTTTGCCATGCCGGCCCGACCAGGCGCATGCCCTTGACGCGCTTGATCGCCTGCACGATGTATAGCGCGCCCAGGTAAGGCCACCACCGGTTGCCCGCCTTCTCGAGGAAGGCGAAGCGCTGCAGCCACTTCACGGTCGCGCACGGCGGCGCGTAACAACCGAAGTGGCCACGGTTGATTTCCATGTTCAGGAGCTTCAGCCAGTCCTTCAGCCGTGGCACGCTGATGAATTCGCCGTGCAGCGGCAGGAAATGCGCGCCGGTCAGTCGACCCGCCGCCTGCCTTGCGCCCCACATGCTGACCGGATTGAAGCCGCAGACGATGACTTGGCCTTCCGGGATCAGCACGCGCTCGACCTCGCGCAATACCTGGTGCGGCTCGGCCGCGAATTCGAGGACGTGCGGCAGCACCACCAGGTCCAGGCTCTGGCTCGAGAAGGGCAGTTCGGCAAAGTCATGCACCAGCACCACCTGCCGATCGCCATTCAGCTGGCGTACCTCGGCCGCGGGAAAGACCGAATCCGTGACCCAGCGATTCGGCATCCGCTTGGCTGACAGCGCATCGATCTGCGGCAAGCCGACCTGCAC
>JACCDY011354116.1_pt1 | contig 12047 bp, 6 predicted proteins | sample 7446391 | NCBI WGS metagenome assembly JACCDY01 (sample SAMN15323451, study PRJNA562643) | freshwater metagenome | isolation source: river surface water | place: USA:Blue River Watershed | collected 2017-08-18
AAATAATTATGTAATTTAGTATAGTTATTTTTTCATATATTTTTTTATATTTCAAGTATAAGAATATGTTTTTGGGAATAATAGATAATATAAAAAATTTTAATAATTTTAATAATTTTAATAATTTTAATAATTTTAATAATTATGGTTTAGGAATTTTGTTTAATTTTGATAGGGGAAGTTCATTTGTTAATTTTTGTGAAACAGATGTTTTGTCAATGAATTATTCAGAAATTTGGAACACATTAAGTTCTCTTATAATTAGTTTATTTGGAATAATAGGGATATGTAGAATATTATATTCAGATGAATTAGTAGAAATTTTTAAAAAACACCAAGATATAACGCTTAAAAAAGAATATATTAAAGAATCAAAATCTAATAGATATGTGTTAAATTTTGTATTAGGATTAGTCGGGCTAGGTTCTTTTTATTTTCACGCAGAGGTAAGTGAATTCGCGCACTGGGTAGATATTATTTTAATAAGTTTGTTATTAATTCTTAGTGATAAATATTTGGACAATATTAATTTAAATAAAAAAAAATATATTTACTATTTGTTTGGATTAGTACATTTAATTACTTCAATTTTAATTCCATCAATACATATATTTATACAATATTTAACAGGTTTTTATATTGTGTCTAAGATAAATAGATTAATAAAAAAATTAGAAATTAAAAGTCAAGATAATTATGATATTGGGCAAATATGTTTAAAGGTTAAAAGAAAATATTCTAATATTAAATTAGTTTTTTATTTTAGTATAATAGTGTGGTTAATAGATTATTTTTTATGTTCATTAATTAAACCATATCATTTACATTGGATATTTCATATAGGAATAGGATATGTTGGATATTTAACAATAGATTTGACCAAATATTTATGGTTAATTAGATTTAATGAAGTATTGGAAAATAAAGTTTAGATATAAATATATATTTATATCTTAATTTATATTATAAATTATGGAGAAAAATAACTATGTCATTTTTAAACCATGTATTACAATAAATAATTCTATAACAAAATATATATTGTGCTGTTTATTTTGTATAAAATATAACTACAAAATGATATATTACGAAGATTTTATTAAATCCAATAAATTTAATGATTTTGAATATTACAAAGGATTAGATATGAATGGAGAAGATGTAAATTGTTTAAATAATTGTTCTATTGAGTCTATAAAAAATTATATAGTTTCAAATAACTTATACGCATTTAATACTTTTGGATTTGTAAAAAAAATATTTAATTTAGAAAAATTACAAGAGACTGATTATATAAATAAAAATACATCGGAACACGGAATTTATATAAGAAATATGATTAGTGTAAATAATTTAAATTATAAATTTGTTTTAGAAAACTACACCAAGACAAATTTATTTTTTGATGATGAAAAATATAATTATGATATTAATCCAAATGATTTACCAAAAATGATTATATATATTAATGAAAATAATCATAATATTGAATTAAATAATCAGAAAATATTATTTAAAAATTTAATTCGTAGAAGTGATTTATATAATACCAATAAAAAATATGTAAGTTTCAAACAAAACAGTGTTTCCGGTGAAACCAACATAATAAATTATTTATTGGCAATAATATTATGTATTAATAATAAAAATTACGAAATAGTACCATATACATCAATACATCCATTAGAATATGATAAAATTTTAGTGATTAATGAGTCAAATTATATGGATTTAATAAAAACAGACAACTCTACAATTAACAGTAATATTATTATTGAGGGTCCAATATTAAATTCTTTTGATATAATTTATAAAAATAAAGATTTGATTATTAATTATTTGGAAGATATTAAAAATAATAATGAATTGATTATTAATAATAATACATATATAATAAAACAAATTACTGGTGTGGTAAACAAAAATTCAAATAAAGAATATGATTTGGTAATAAATTTAAATTATAATACAGACAACCCAAATTCTAATTATTATAAAGATTTTTGTTTAATATCGGTATTAGAGAATTTAAAATTAAAAAATAGTAATATTATGATTATTTACAAAAATAAAAATAAAATAATTAATAAAACAATTGATTATTTAAAAATAGATAATAATTTAATTGAATTTAATGGTACAGATATTGAAATAATTGAATATATGTCTAAATCAAAAATGATTATATCATATAATAATCTCTTTTATCTATCAAAAATTTTTAATCCAGAACAAAAAATTTATTTACCGTATAACATTAATTTAGGAATTGGTTATTTATTATCAAATAATATTAATTATTTTGACATAACAAATACAAAAAAAAGTTATATTTGTGGATGTGTAAAAAATTGTGAAAAATATCTTGATGGTGTATTTAATAATATTAAACAAATATCTAATTTATTTAATGAAACTAAAATAATCATAGCTTATGATCATTCTGATGATGGTACTTTAGAAAAATTATATAGTTTAAAAAAAGAATTTTCAAATTTAGAAATATTGATAAATAATAATGAAAGATCTAAATACAATACGCATAATATTGCTAATGCAAGAAATTTAATACTTGATTATATTAAAAATGATGATTTAACAGATGAATTTAAATATTTTATACTTATTGATATGGATGATGTATCGTCAACAAATATTAATATTGATAATTTAAATATGTATTTTACAAATGATTATATTAATAATTGGGATTGTTTAACATTTAATAAAAATGATTATTATGATATTTGGGCATTATCAATTGATAAATTATTATATAGTTGCTGGCATTTTACTAATCCTGAATTAGTAATCAATGTTATGAAAAAATATATTAGTGACAAATTATACTATACATCAATATATAATTTGCTTGATTGTAAATCAGCATTTAATGGTTTTGGAATTTACAAAAAAAATAAATTTATAAATTGTGATTATATTTCTAATATACATAAATCTTTTGAATTAATTACAAACAATAAAATAAATGATAATATTAAATTTATAAATGAGTTGACCAATACAGAAAATTTTATTCATACGTATAATTTTGAAGATTGTGAACATAGATATTTTCATATGAGTGCAATTAAAAAAAATAATTCTCAAATAAAAATTTCACCTTTATCTTTATTTGATAAAAATTATGAAAATAATTGTAAACTTGTTAATTCTCGAGGAATTCTAAAATCATGTGATATTAAAAGTTATACACCAAGATCAAGCATTAATATATTATTAAATTATGATTTTTCAAGTTTAAAAGATGGAAGTATAATATATGTATGTAACTATGCAATTAAAAATTTTTCAGAATTTATTGATAAAATACCATATAAAATTATACTAGTATCTGGAGATAGTGACTGTACAATTACATTAGATTTTTTTAATAAAATTCAAAAGTTTATTGAAAATCCAAAAATTATTCATTGGTTCGTACAAAATTGTTTAATTAAACATCCTAAGGTGACTGGAATACCAATAGGATTAGATTATCACACAATGAACGAAAGAAATAGTGATTGGGGGAATAAAATATATCCGATAGAGCAAGAAAATTTATTAATGAGTATTAAAAATTCGAGTAAACCATTTTATGAAAGAAAAATTAAATGTTATTCGAACTTTCATTTTTTTACTAACACAAAATATGGTTCTGATAGAATTGATGCAATAAATAAATTAAAACCAGAATTAGTTGATTATGAAAAAAATAAAGTAGACAGAAAAACAACTTGGGAAACTCAAGTCAACTATGCCTTTATTATATCACCTCATGGAAATGGCTTAGATTGTCACAGAACATGGGAAGCTCTATGTCTTGGATGTATTCCCATAGTTAAAAAATCAGAAATATCATATTTATTTGATGAATTACCAGTATTAATTGTAGATGATTGGAATATAGTGTCAAATGAATTATTAAATGAAACTGTTGATAAATTTAAAAATACAAAATTTAATTATGATAAATTAAATTTAGAGTATTGGATTAATATAATAAAATCAAAAGTCCAGAATTAATAAATAATAAATCATATAATTTTCATTATCAGGATCTTGATTAATTTCTTTAAATGGATAAAATCCATCACCATCAATAGGAATTGGAGCATTATAAGTTTTTAGTATAAATGGTTTTTTACTTAGTTTAGCAGTTAAAGATAAATATATATCTAATTGAATATTGTTGTCTATTTTTATTTTGGAATTTATTAAGGTAGATCTTAATAAAAACTCTTTTTCTTCATCTAAATTAAACGCATATTCTAAAATCTTTCTTGAAAAAAATGTACTCTTTTTTTTGACAGTAGGTATAGACCATGCCCATTTCCAAGTACTTATCGATGGCATATAAACTGCAATAATTTCAAAAGCTGATTTATATATTATTTTTTTATCTTTATCATAAAAAATTATTTCATCAGTTATATTTTTATTATCTATTTTTTTTAAATATGCAGTTTTATCAATAATTTCATTGACTTTTTGTTGATATGAATCATAATATTCCAAAGCACTTTTAATATCTTCATTCATTAAGTTATCAGACATAATTTTTATAATTATATATAATATTGAAAAAAATAATTTATATTTTTATTCTTCATTTTTTTTTGAATCTTTTAGAATGTTTTTTATATTTAATAAATTTAATCCTGAAAATGTTGTATTTTTTACACTTTCACTAACCTTTTTTTCAAATTCTCTCTTCTTTTTATTTTCACTAGTCATGTAAATAATTGGAGGAAATCCACCCAAGTTTATTTTTTCTATTTCAATTGTACTCATTATATTTTATATATATATCTTATATATAAAATTTCAATTGTCCTAATCAAAATTCTATAATTAATTTTTTTTTATCAATATTTATATGTAATTTCGAATCTGTTTTTGGCGCTTGTTCATTTTCATTTTTTTCTGGTATGTCTTCTTTCGTTTTTTTGTTGTATGAATATTTTTTCATATGATTAATATTGCAACATTTTCCTTTATTCTCACAAGAAAATTTTATATATTCTTCATTTGAAATTTCTCCAATATAATTTAAAAATAATAATCGATGAAGAGCTATCTTTTTTTTATTAAAATAAAAATTTATATATGTTCCTTTACTTTGATTTTTTTCATTGGTTATATATCCTGTCCAAAGTGAACATTGATCTTCATCAAAAATTGATATATTTAAAAACTTTGATATCCTTTTAATGTCATTATATGAAAGTTTCTTAGAAGAATTTACAGTTTTTATTTGTTTTGTTAACATTTCCTTTAAAAAATTATTATTATTATTTTCATCTGATGTGTCATTTTTGATATCTAAATTATCATTTTTGATATCTGATATATTTTTTTTATTATCTGATATATTATTATTTAAAATTTGTTTTATATCAAATTGTTCTTTTGTTAAAGAACTTTTATTTTTTTTTATATTAGTTTTATTATCAGTATTGATAGTTATATTTTTTTTAACAGGATCTTTAATTTCTTCTTCAATCATAATATTTTGAATATCGGTTTCAATTATATTGGGAATAACTTGTTTTTTTCTACCTCTTTTTGTAATGGTATCGTGATTTTTATTATTTAATATATTATTATTTTCATTTTTACCGTTTTTACTCATTTATAATTAAAATATAATTAGAAAATTAAACTCACTTTAAAAAATTTATATAAAATATAGTTTTGATAATAAAAATTTTAATTGGTAAAATATATAAAAATAATATATTCTATATTATTTTTTATTGACAAAAAACAAAAAAGTTTAATAGTGTATAAAATACATATTTTATATTTAAAATTATAAAAATTATTTCCAGTAGTTTACTTCTACAAGATTTGGATATTGACCGACTTCAACAATATCTAAATTTATACAAATATTTGTGGAAGCAGAATATTTTTTAGATTCATCAATAGAATTAGAAATATTTTTAATAGAATTTTTGATAATATACTGATGATTACCGTTAAATAATATAACAATTGGTATTTGATGTATTTGATACAAAATAAATAATTCAAAAAGACCATAATTAGTTTCAATATTATTTTTCATAAGTTTAACAATATAATTATTGATTATTAGTTTTTGGTTATCTTCTGAGGTCATTGAACAAATAGAATTATTTAATATTTTTTTGGTATTTGAATCTAAATTAATTAAATATTCAATATTATCAGGTACATTTAACCAATCAATAATAATAGATCTGAATAAATTAATTATTTCATTTTGAAGATCAGAATAATATCCTAAATTTCTTGTATCTAACGTGTATAATTCATGTTTAATCCAATAATATCCATTAGTATAAGCTCTTAAAATTGAATAATTAAATGGAATAATATTTTGTACAAATGCATCTTTAATATCCTTAAGAGGATTTTCTAAAAGTAATGTTTGTAAATCAATTTCCACACGTTTAGATAAATGTCTGCGTCCAATTTTTGGTACATGTTCTTTACCAAAAATATCAGTTAAGATTTTTAGTAAATTAGTATTAGAACTCTTGATAATTCTTTGTCCAGGTTTTTCAGTAAAATTATTATAATCCACAATGTCGTTGACAAAATATTTTTTCTCTTTTAAAATTTCATAAGCCTTGATATCTTGTTCTACAATTTCTACTGACATTCTTTTAATATAATCTAATAAATGATTTTCTGTTAATGCAAATGAACATTTGCCTTTAGATTTAGCAGAAACAGCTGGTTCGTATGCACAATGAGGATTACTTAAACATTTATCTTGATCAAGATTTTCACATAATGTTCTTTGATTATTTACTTTATAATATGATAAATCGGGTATGTCTTTAATAATTTTAACTAATTCATTACCTAAATTATTAGATTTACTTGTTACTTTATTATTTAATTTACCAAGAGATATATTTAATATTAAATCTTGAATAGAACTTACATCTTTTTCACCAATATATTTTTTAAGCAATGTCTTTTGGTCTGAATATTTTTTATCAGATAAAATATTAGATAATTCAAATCTAAATAATTGATATGATTCATCATTATATTTAGCCAAATTAACATTTTTAATTCTGTCATCAATAATTTCAAAATTATCTCTAGAATAATTAGCGAGTTTTTGGTCTAATTCATGATATAAGGGTCTATTTTGATATAATACTTTGTTAGTATCAAGTTCTTCTTTAGGAATTTGTATTTTCTTAATTGGGACAAAATCATTACCAGAAGTTATTACACCAATTACATTAACCATATTATCTGAATCAATATTATCATAAAAAAGACCAATAGGTTTGATATTTAACTTTTTACTAGATGTTTTATATAATTTTTCTAAATATTCATTAGTTTTTTCCAAATCAATAAAATTAATTTTAGAAAAACAGTCAGGTCTTTTAGAATATTCAACTGTATTTAGACATATTGTAGGTAAATCATCAATAATACCTGAAGGATATACAGGAATAATTGATTTATTTTCTGTTACTAAGAATTTGCATTTATATCTTGAATCAACTACTTGATGGGTTACAACAAATTCTTTATTTTTTTTAGCAATTTCATTAATAATTAAATAAGTTTCTCTAGCAGATGTATGTGATTTAATAAAATCTATTTTAACATCTTCAATAGTTTTAACAAAGAATTTTTTAACCACATCAATAATTTGTCTGTCAGATTTATTTTCATTGTTAAATAACTTTCTAACTTGTACTGATTTAGAGTTTTCATCTTCTTTTATAATCTCGACAACTGGATAATAATATTTACCATCTTTAATCAAAAGTAAAATATCACGGTTATCAAACATATCTAAACAATATTCAAAATCAATTACCATTGTTTTATCGATCACAATATAGAAATCTTCTTTAATTTTTTCTTTTTCTATACCCTTTTTAATTAAAGTGGTTGATTTATTTAAAACAATTGGTAGCACACCTTTTTTAGTAAATAGACCAGGAATTTTTAATAAATCTTTAAGATAATAGTAGTCAATAAATTCTTGGCTTTGAATAAATCTAATAAAGTCATTAATTCTATATTCTGCTCTAATATCACCATCATTTAAAGAAAAATAATACATTTCGTCTGTATCTTTTTTAAGAAAATCACATATCATATTTTTAATATCTTCAATAGAATTTCCCATAACTGTTGATATTGTCTTAATAAATGAATAATCTTCCTGATTTATACCATATTTAAAATAGAAACTATCTGTTTTAAGTAAATAATGATTTTTAATTTCTTTATCTTTCTTAAAATGTATATTGGTAATTAAATCTAAAAATTTAGGTAAATAACCAATTCTACCTTCTTGAATTTTATTTGTATCTTGTAATACATAAAGTATATCACCAGTAAATGCGTTAGCTGGTTGAGCTTTGTCTTCTTTAGTTTTTTCTCCTAGACATCTCTTGTAAAATTCAACTGTTTCTTTCTTTTTACTTAACATTCTATTTTTTTTGAAACAACAAGGCATACATTCACCGAACGGATTATTACTACGGGTTAAAAATCCTACATACATATGTTCACCATTTTCTTCAGGATCACAACTATAATAAATTTCATTTGCTACTCCAGAAGCTTCATCCTGATCAGTAACCTTAATTGCTTTTAAAATCATTTCTCCATCCTTTTTTCCTCGTTTTTTAATAAGAATTTTCTTTTCATATTCACCTGTTTTCTTGTTAAGTTGATAACCTTTAGCAACTAATTGTGATATATTGGTCAATACTGTTTGTTGTGGTCTACGTTTTTTATCATTACCAGAGTTTTGACATGAACGAGTCCATTGATTTTGACCTTCATCAGGTGTGAAACCTAATCTTTTTTTATCAATTTGAGTCATTTGTTTAACCGTCTTAACATCTTTTTGAAATTTAACAACTTCATCTACTTTACTTCTACGTTTAGCAATATTAGTTAATTTTCTTAATTTATCTCTGATTTCTTGATATTCATGATTTTTTTTAATGTATGTTTCTGTATATAAAAACATCAGGATATTCATAAAGATAATAATACGTTCTAATTGGTCTTGTTCTCTTGCACCACTAATTCTTATTTTATATTTTTCAGGTATTTTACCTTGAATATCTATACCAATACCATCAAGTTTAAATTTAGGTAAGCTATCTGATTTTTTGAACTGTGATTTTTTACCTTTTGGAATGGTTGGGAATTTAGTTCTCACCTTGGTAATTTCTTCTTTAGCTTTATCAATTGTAATATTAAATTGTTTAGAAATTTCTTCGCCTAACACATCATCTTCAAAATCAAAGTTTCTAATATATGATAAAATTTTTTGTTCAATTTTACCTTGGTTTTCATATTTACTAACACGTTTATATCTCAGATAAGAACCATATTTTGATTTGACTTCTGATGCAGATGCTTTACTTAATCTTTTTCTAGGTTCAATTACCAAAGAGATATATGGGAAAAAGAATCTACAGAATTCAGATAAATCATTGTGGTCAATAATTTTATTATCTGGTAGTTTGAATTTTTGAATACAATTGATAAATCCAAATTTGAATTCCCAATCTTCTGGTACTCTAATTGATATTTTTCTGGGATGATTTACTAAAATTTCATTAATTTGAACTACCAAATCTTTAACATACCCATAAGTATTAATACTATCATGTATATTAGCATTATCTTCTTCTTTCCATATGGTTTTATATTCTATTTTACCTATTTCTGATATATTGATAGGCATAAATTTATCACTTTGAATACCTTCTTTATCATTTAATCGTACTTTAAATGATATACCATATGGAGAATTTTCAAACCATTTGGTTAAGATTTCTATATTTTCTTTTGATTTAGAAAATTCATACATATAGTCTTCATAATATTTAAAAATAATTTGACCATCTGGTACTTGATATTGGATAAAAGGATATCTTTCACTAGGTGTAAAATCATTAAAGATTCTAAATAAATCAAGTTTAGGTAATGAAACTGAACCATATTGTCCAGAAGATTTATTAATTTGAGACACACTTAATTTATTTTCTTCTTCCAATTGTTCATCATATATATCTAGATATACATGAATTAATGATTGTACAATAAAATTACCATCTGAAAATAAATACGTATATTCATCTTTCTTATCGAATTTTGTTTTTTCTATTAAATCAGTAATTTCTTTTTCAATAACTAAATCATTATAAATTGTGTCAAAATTATTTTTAACTTTTGTTATTTCTACTTTTTCATCTACTTTTTGAAGCAAGTCAATAATACCCTTGATATCCTCAGTTTTAATTCTTGGAAAATAAATTTTAAAATATGTTTCAGTAATATTTTTAATTTGTTCAGCATTAGGTCTATAATTTAAGCCTAATTCATTATATATATCAATCATAAAAATAGTATCATTTAACATATAATCTGAATAATCATATAGTATATTATTATCTTCATCTTCTCTTCTAATTTTACCAGCATATCTTTTAAAGGTATCTCTTAAATTTTTAGTATTACCTTCTAAATTTTCATATTCAATAATATCTTGAGGTTCAATATCTATGTTTAATAAATCATTCTTTTTCATCCATTTTTGACCAATCATAACTTTTTCAAGTTTTTCATTAATTAAATATTCTGACCATAAATAAATTCTATTTGGATTTAAATAAAGATCTGACCCAAATTTATTATTAATTTTAATGCTTGAAATTATTTTATTTTTTACAACTTTAACCGAATCATCTTTGAAAATATAATGAGAATAAACATATTTTTTTTCATAAACTTGAGATAAATCTTGGTTATCAATATCTTCATCCTGAGAATCATCAAATTTAATCATATAACTATCTTTTTTTTCTATTATTCTATTATTTTCTATAATATTAGAAATCATTGCACCAGTATTTACTACATTTTTATCAATATCTTCCATTTGGTAAATTTTTTCTATTTCTTCATAATTAATTTCCTCTTCTTCTGGTTCACTACTCACAACAGAACCTACATCTTCTTCTGTTTCTTCATCAACACCTTCTTTCTTTTCTTGATATTCTTCTTCAATATCAAATTCATCTTCACCAGGTGCTTCATCAAATTCATCGATTGGTTCATCAAAAGATTCAGCTTCTTCAAATTCTTCACCTCCTGTTTGAATTTTATTATATCCTCCTTTTAATAAATCCTTAACTTCGTATAATATATTGGTAGTTTTCCCAGATTTGTCTTTAGTTTCAAAAGATATATCTTCAATATCTTCTTTTTCTAACATAACTTTTTCTAATTTTTTACCCATTTTAACTTTATATTGGAATTTAATCAGGTCTGAATAAGAATAATGTATTTTCTTAAAAACTACTTCATTTTTAAATTTGGATATAAAGTTGTCAATCCATTCTTTTTCATATTTTTTTAATAATTCTTTTTTCATATCAGGCTTTTTTTCTAACTTGTTAACAAAAGCACTTATATGATATATGTTAAAAAATTTAGTCATCCATAAATCACCAAATATTTTCATTAATTTATTTTCTTCCTCTCTTGATAAAATTAATAATGAATCATATAGATTTAATTTTTCTATTTTCTTTAAAATAGGATCATATCTTTTACCAATATCACCTAAAAATATATATGTAAGATATTGACTTTTTCTATTATTATTTTTATATTTGTACAAAATTTTTATTGGTTCTAATTTATATTCTATTTCTGAATAAATATTTCTAGGTTTCTCCTCTTTAACAGTCCATCCAATTTTGTCATTTACATTATTATCTATATCTTTATTTTTTTTATTTGTATTCTTAATATCTTTATTAGATTTTTTAGAGTTTTTTTTACTCATTGTTGATTATTATAATATTATATAATAAAAAAAATACCCAATTTATAATTTAATTTATAATTTAGATAAGTAATAATAATTATTAGAATATAAAAATGAATGTTTCTCATAATATGGGTGAATTTAAATTAATAAAAGCAGATGTAAATATTAATAAAAAAAATTTTACGGGATATTCAGATGCTGATTATGATAT
>JACCDY010872911.1_pt1 | contig 12026 bp, 12 predicted proteins | sample 7446391 | NCBI WGS metagenome assembly JACCDY01 (sample SAMN15323451, study PRJNA562643) | freshwater metagenome | isolation source: river surface water | place: USA:Blue River Watershed | collected 2017-08-18
CCCAGTCCATGGAACTTGCCGGGGTTCTCGATCGCCGGTTGGTAACCACGACCCTTCTCGGTGATGATGTGCAGCACCACCGGCTCCTGCAGCGTCTTCAGGTGCTCGAAGGTGCGCACCAGCAGGGGAATGTCGTGACCGTCGATCGGCCCGTAATAACGCAGGCCGAATTTTTCGAACAACACGTTGGGGAACAACAGGTTCTTGGCCCCCTCCTCCACCTTGTGGGCGAGCGCACGCGCCGCCTTGCCGGCCACCTTTTCGACGAAGTCCGCCGCCTTCGCGCGCACCGCAGCGTAGGTGTGGTGCGTCTGCAGATCATTGAAGTAACGCGCGATGGCGCCGACATTCTTGTCGATCGACCACTCGTTGTCGTTGAGCACGACGATGAATCGGCGGGTCGTCTCGGCGATGTTGTTGAGCGCCTCAAGCGTCGGGCCGCAGGTGAATGCAGCGTCGCCGGCGACCGCCACCACATGCTCGTCGCCACCTGCCAGATCACGCGCCGCCGCCATCCCGAGCGCCGCCGACAATGCGGTGCCGGCATGCCCTGCGCCATACGCGTCATGCTCGGACTCGGATCGCAACAGGAAGCCGTTGAGCCCCTTGAAGGTGCGGATCGTGTGGATCCGGTCGGCACGACCAGTCAGCATCTTGTGCACATAACCCTGATGCGCGACATCGAAGACGAATTGGTCGCGGGGTGTCGAGAACACCCGATGCAGGGCGATCGAAAGCTCGACCACGCCCAGGTTGGGACCCAAATGCCCACCGGTCCGCGACAGCGACGTGATCAAGGTCTCGCGGACCTCGGCGGCAAGCTGCACCAACTCGCCGTCGTTGAGCTTCTTGACGTCGTCAGGCGATTGGATGCCCCGCAGGATCGGGCCCAGACCGGGGGTATCAGAAAAGTCGGATGTCATCGTCGGAATCATCCGGCGCGGCGGATGCTGGAATGTCGGGAGCGGCATCTCCAAGCGCCGCCGGATTTGCAAGCGCCGATTGATCCGAAGGGCCCAGAGTGATCAATTCGATCCGCTCGCGGGCCGATTCCAGGATCGATTCGCAGCGGGCCATCAGCTTGCTGCCCTTCTCGTAATAGGCCACCAACTCCTCAAGCGGCAGCTGCTCGTTCTCCATCGCCTCGACGATGGCTTCAAGGCCCTCCATGGCCTCCTCAAAGGTCGGCCCGTCCTCGGCAGCGGTGGATTTGCGTTTCGGCATGATCAGGGGTGGCTGGGGCTCAGCGGGCTTTGATGCGGATCGCCCGGTCGCTGTAATACAGCATTTCCATCCCGAGCACCGGGTAGGGGTTGGGGTAGCGGGAGACGATTTCCGAGATGTTCGGCGCCTTGTCGTGAATGGTGACCCCTGGCGCAAACGTCGAGCGGAACACCCCGCCATTGAGGACCAGCGGGGCGAAATCGCGGTAGAGGGCGATGGTTTCACCCAGCGGCTGCGTGCCATGCGATGATGGCGAAATCAGAATACCCACCGTCGGTGTGTGAAGATCGGACGCAACCGCTTCCAACTTGATGAAGCCCTCCTTGGTCGGCGGCAGCCAGATGCTGGTGCGGTCGGCATACCAAGCCACCGCCCACGGCTGATCGGAAAAGATGATCTGGTCTTCGCTGGTCCACCCGCGCATGCCGATCGACTTGTTGTTGAGGCCGGGCGGATAATACGGTGGCCAATGCGGAATGCCGCCTTTGTCGCGCAAGGTCATGCCGATCCGCACTTCACGCGGCAGGCTGAGCAACAAGGGCAGCGCGCAAATGGCAACAATGACCATCAGGTGCACGTTGCGCAGCATCGGCATCTGGACGACGAAATTGAGACGCGTCCACAGGATCGACACCATCGCCACGCCGTATGCAGTCATCAGCGGCGCGAACAGCAGGTGCGTCTGGTTCGGGTCCAAACCCTGACTGGTGATGCCGAAAAACGCCAGACCGAGGGCGCTCGCGGCCCACATGATCAGGATCGCCCAGCGGAAGTTCGCCATCGGCGCGCTCTTGAACGGATGCAACAGAGCAAGGAAGAACAATGGCGCCACCACGATACCAGCGAGCAATGGCACGATGTCGCGCGTCTGCACCAGAGTGGCGCGCAGCACTTTACTGATCAGCCCCTGGATCACCAGCGGCCTGTCGTCGAGGTCGATGTTGCGCATCACCGCCACCTCCGAACCATTGCCGAGTCCGTTGTAGAGCGTGAGGAACGCAGTGCCGAAGGGAGTGCCGGTGATCGAATAGTTGCGGACGATGATGAAGGTGCCCGAGATCAGCAACAACAGCAGCACTGCAGCACCCACCAGCCCGCGCGGGCGGAAGGCGATGGCGGCAAAGATGATGTAGCCGAGCGCGATCCACACCGTCACCCAGTGGGTGAAGGCGAGCAGCGTGAAGAACACGCCGGCGACCAGCGCGGGCACCATCGCCACCCGCTCCTCCGCCGCAGCCTCGACCGCGCGGTAGACGAAATACATGCCGCAGGAAAACAGGAACAGCATCAGCATCTGCGGCAACCCGCTGAGCGAAAAACTCCAGAACGTCTCACAAAACAGCATCAGGATCGCACAAACGCCGGCGATCTTGGCGTCGAAAATCCTGGCAATCAGCAGGTAATTCACCCCGATCGCGAGCAGGAAGAATACCGTCGACACGGCGGCCACCACCCGGTCGAGCGGGAAAACCAGTTGGCTTTCCGCCATCTCCCAGGCGTCCGCATCATCGGCACCGATCATCTTGAACACCGCCGCATTGAGCAGCGGATTGAGCGGCGCGTGGTAGCTGTCCTCAAAGCCGACCAACGGCACCGCGTGCTTCTCCTTCTTCTCATGGTAGTAATAATCAACCGGACGGATGAACTTCGTCTGGAACCCGTTGCCACGGGCGATCTCGCGGGCGATCTGCGCTTGGTCCATCGCCTGCGGCGAGTCCAGCCCACGGAACATGACGAACAGGTTGCCCATCGTCAGCAGGATCAGAACCAGGAAAAACAGGCAGCGCCGGATCAGGATGCCGACGTCGATTGGGGCTTTCGGATTGCTCATGACTGGGAGATGGGGGGCTCAGAGGCCGAGTTCTTTGAGTTTTCGCTGCAGGGTCCGACGGCTGACCCCGAGCAGGTCGGCGGCATGGGTGCGGTTGCCATCAGCCGCGGCCAAGGCCGCCCGGATGGTTCTGGCCTCAAGGGCATGCAAATTGAATTCCGCCCCTGCATCAAGGGAGTTTTTCCCCGATGCCGGCAACACACCGGATTCCTCGGCAACAGGCGACGGACTCTCGAGCCGCGGCAGGTGGCGGACATCGATCCGGTCGTCATTACTCATCACCACCCCGTGTTCGATCGCCGTGCGCAGCTCGCGCACGTTGCCCGGCCAGTTGTATGCCAGCAGCCGTTGCATGGCCGCGTCGGTCAGCGGCTTGACCGGCCGGCCGTTCTCCTTGGCAAACTCCTGCAGGAACGTGTTGGCCAGCAACACGATGTCCTCGCGGCGCGTGCGCAGCGGCGGCATCTCCAGACGCACCACATTCAGGCGGAAATACAGGTCCTCACGAAACTTCCCGTTCTCGACCATCGCCCGCAGGTTGCGGTTGGTCGCCGCAATCACCCGCACATCCACCTTGATCGGGGTGTTGGAACCGACCCGTTCGATCGTGCGCTCCGACAACACCCGCAGCAGCTTGACCTGGGTGGACTCATCGATCTCGCCGATCTCATCCAGAAAGATCGTCCCGCCATCGGCCTGCTCGAAGCGGCCGATGCGCCGCTGCGCGGCACCGGTGAACGCCCCTTTCTCGTGACCGAACAACTCGCTTTCCAGCAACTGCGGCGATAAGGCCGCACAATGCACGGTGACCATCTTGGTCGCCGGCCGCCCGGACAAATGGTGCAGCAAGCCGGCCACCACCTCCTTGCCGGTACCGGACTCACCCTCGATCAGGATCGTCGCCCGCGTCGGGGCCACCTGCTGAATCATCTCCGACACCCGCTGGATCTCCGGCGACTTGCCGATCAGCCGGTCCAGCTTGTGCGATTTCTTCACCTCCTGGGTGAGCTGCTGGTTCTCGACCTCCAGCGTCTTGCTGCGCAGCGCACGCTTGAGCAGCATCTCCACCTCGTCGAGGTTCAAGGGCTTGGTGACGAAATGCCAGGCTCCGCGGCGCATCGCCTCGACGGCGGTGTCGACCGAACCGTAAGCGGTCATCATCAAGGCGACCGGCGGCTCAGGCAGGGCCAGCGCCTTCTCCAACAAGTCCATGCCGGAGTCACCACCCAAGCGCAGGTCGGTCAGCAGCAACTGGATTGGCTCCGCCTTCAGGATCGTCATTGCCTCGCTGGCATTCGCCGCCGTGTAGACGTCGAACTCCTCCTCCAACGCACTGCGCAAGCCCTCGCGCGTGGACTTCTCATCATCAACAATCAACAGGGTCGCTTGCATGAGGCTTCAGTGGGTTTCATCGATGTCAATGACCGGCTCGGGCGCGCCGAGCAGGCGCACCGTGCGCTCCGCCCGCGGCAGGTGCAGGGTGACGCGGGTGCCTTTGCCATCCTCGCTTTCAATGGAAATCTCTCCCCCGTGCTCGCGCACGATGCGCCGCACGATCAACAGCCCGAGCCCGGTACCCGACGACTTGGTCGTGCGGTAGGGTTCGAAAATCGCTCCCATGTGCTCGGGCGAGATGCCGGTGCCGTTGTCCTCGATCGAGAACATCACTTCATAATCGTTGGCGCTGCTGCGCAGCAGGATCCTCCCGTCCTCGCCAGCCAGCGCCTGATAGGCATTGCGCAGCAGGTTGTAGAACACCTGCTGGAACTGGCCGGGATCGACACTCAATGGCGGCAACTCCTCATCGAGTTGCAACTCGACGGCAATCAGGCGCGACTCCAGCTCCGGCTCCAGCAGCCGCAGCGCATCGTGCAGCACCTGGTTGAGGTCCGTCCGCTCACGCCGCGGCGTCGTCGGCCGCACGGCATGCAGGAACTGCTTCAAAATCGCGTCCAGCCGCTGGATCTCGCCACGCGCGGTGGCCAGATGCTTCTCCAGCAGCTTGCGGTCGCCCGCCGGCACCTGCCGCAGCTTGCGCTCCATCAACTGCAGATGAATGTCCATCGAGTTGAGCGGATTGCCGATCTCATGAGCCACCCCGGCAGCCAGCAAGGTCAATGCATTGAGCCGCTCCGACTCCAGCGTCTCCTCCGCCTCGGCACGGGTGCGCGTCAGGTCGCGGATCAACATCACATATCCCAGCGCCTCGCCCGCCCCTTCGCCGTCGTCCACCGGCGAAAGGTAGAAATTCAGGAATCGGTTTTCGGGGTAAAACACCTCGAGGTCGCGACTCATCGCCCGGCCGGGCTTGCCCAAGCCGCTCCAGTCGAGACCCCGCACCTGCGACGACAGCGGCTGACCGGTCGCCCGCGCGGCATCCAATCCGAACATCCGGCACGCCGCTTGGTTGATGAAATCAATCTGCCCCTTCGGGTCGAGCAGGATCACCCCCTCCTGCAAGGCCTCGAAAACCTTTTCCAAAAACCCCTTCTCCCGGATCAGCCGCTTGACGATTTGCTGCACCTCCCCGTGCTCGACACGGTCGAGCCTCTCCACCAGCTTTTCGAGGAATCCGGATTTCACTCTGGGTTTGCGCAGGCTTGGATTTTCCGCTTGGAATAGGTCATGAGCGATGTGCGTTTGGTCCTATGCACCTTTCCTCACGCCGAGGCGGCGCGACAAATTGGCACAGTCCTCGTGGAAAAGCAACTCGTTGCCTGCGTGAATCTGATCCCAGCGGTCGAATCGGTCTACCGCTGGCAGGGGCGGGTCGAATCGGCCACCGAAGTACTGGCCATCCTGAAGACCAGCGCCGCCGCCCTGCCCGCTCTGGAACAGGCCCTCACGGCGCTCCACCCCTACGAAGTGCCTGAAATCGTCGCCCTGGATCCGGCCCGGGTCGCCCCCGGCTATGCCGCCTGGCTGCTGGGATCGGTGGCTCCCGGCGATCAGTAACGATCCATCGAAGCATCCACCAACCGCGCCCAAGCGTCGATACCCCCGGCCATCGAGAACACCTGCTCGACCCCTTGCGCACGAAGAAACGCGGCCGCATGCATTGAACGCATGCCATGATGGCAATAGACGACCACCCCACGGCCGACATTCCCTTGGAATCGCTCCAGCGAGGTCGGAAACTCGCCGAGCGGCAGCCATTCGGCACCGTCGATCCGGCAGATGTCCAACTCCTCGCGCTCGCGGCAATCGATCAGCCGTGGCCGCTCGGACGGCGGCAAATCGATCCAGCCGGCCACTTCGGCGACCGTCACTTCCATCGTTTGTTCGGCATCGGGCAACATGACGGTGTCACTCGACGATCACCGGCGTGCCCAGTTTGACGTTCTCGAAAAACTTCTCGGACATGTGGTGAGGCATCCGGATGCATCCGTGTGACGCCGCATAGCCCGGCAAATAACCGGTGTGCATGCCGATGCCGCCGCGAAAACGCATGAAATTGGGCATCGGCGCCGCATAATAAATTTCGTTCGGCTTCGGCTTGTCGACCCGAATGTCGACATTGTCGTTGGTCAGCATGCCGGTCGTCCGATCCTTGAACACGCCGTAGATCGACGATTTGTGGTCCTTGCTCTTTTCGATGATCTTGTAACGGCCGGGCGGCGTCGGGTGATCCTCGCTGCCGCTCGAAATCCGCGACACGCCGACCAAGGTGCCTCCCTTGTAGAAATACGCCTTCTGCTGCTGGCGGTTGATCTTGATCAACGACTCGCCGGGCACGCCGTCGCCATCCCAGTAGGAAACATCGTCGGGAATCGCCGGCATCGGATGATGCGGCCCGTTGGATGCCGGACGATGCACCGGCGTGCCCACCCCCGCCATGTAGCCGGACTTGCCGGAAAACATCGCCGGATCACAGGAACTGAACAGCAGCGGAACCGACAGCAGCAGACAACAACGGATGGCAGGACGGACCATATGGCGCGCAACGTGTACCAAGACGCTGCGCCGGTCAAGCCGACCGGCAACAAGGGCTCACGAGGAAATCCCGAGACTGCACGACGGCGGCTGGACGCCGGGGTCCCGCCCCTGCGCCCGCGCATCACGCAACCGCTGCACGGATGCCTTGACCAACTCGGCCGCCTGCCAGGCTTCATCCGGACGGTTCAACAACGAGAAACTGAAGCGCAGACTGCTGCGGCCGCGCGCATCATCCAATCCCATCGCCAACTGCACATGCGACGGCCGAATCTTGCCCGACAGGCAGGCTGATGCCGCCGAGCACTCGAGCCCGGCGCGATCCAACAACTGGATCAATTCCACCGCCTCGCACCCGGCAAATGAAAGGTGGCTGGTATTGGGCAGGCGCTGCAGCAGGTCACCATTGACCTGCACACCCGGCAACTCGGCCAGCAACTTGCTCTCGAACTGATCGCGCATCAGGCGCAGCGCCCCGTGGTCGGCAGCCCGCTGACGCATCGCTCGCGCGGCCGCACCCATGCCGACAATCCCCGGCACGTTCTCGGTGCCCGCACGACGCCCCTGCTCCTGGGTGCCTCCCAACAGCATCGGATAGAAGCGCAAGCCACGCCGGACATACAAGGCACCCACCCCTTTCGGCCCGTGGAACTTGTGCGCCGACAAGGAAAGGAAATCCACCCCCAGCTGGCGCACATCGAGATCCGCCTTGCCCGCCATCTGGACCGCATCGCTGTGCACCGGAATGCCGCGCTCTGCCGCCAGCCGCGCCAACTCGCGCACCGGCTGAATCACCCCGGTCTCGTTGTTGGCCGCCATCACCGAAACCATCGATGCCCCGGCCAACAAGGGTCTGAAGGCATCCACATCCACCTGGCCACCCGCTGTCACCGGCGCCTGCTTCACCGGCCGCTTCAACGCCTCCGCCGCGCGCATCACGGCGGAATGCTCGATCGACGAAATCACCGCATGACCGTCGCCGACCAAGGCGTCCATCGAATGCAGCGCCAGATTCACACTCTCGGTGCCACCGCTGGTAAACACGATCTCATCGGCCCGCGCACCGATCCAGGCCGCCACCTCCGCCCGCGCCTGCTCGATCGCCTCGCGCGCCGCACGCGCGCCGGCATAGGCACCCGATGGATTCGCATGGCCGTCGCGCAACCACGGCAGCATCGCCTCCAAGACCTCGGGCAACAACGCCGTGCTCCCGTTGGCGTCCAAATGGATCATGCCGCGAGACTCAACGATCGCCGGATCGCTGACAATCCGGAAAATGGCGACTGATCACAACCGGCCCTTGAGCTCGTGGTAACGGTCCCAGTTGAAGTCCTTGCCGTCGCGCGCCGCCTGTGCCGCCTTGCGCTTGATCTCGGCCAGCTCCAGATAGATCTGGGCCTTGGCCGCATCGGCCTGTTTGATTGCTTGCTCGCCGAGCCGTTGGTATTCTGCCGCCGCATCCAGGAAGCCCTGACCGGGGTCCGCCTTGCCGGCCTCGGGCTTGCCCTTGTGGCCCTCACCCTTGGCATCGCGACACTCGCCCGACTTGGTGGACGTCATCTGCTGCAGCTTCTCGTTGAGCGCATGATATTCGGCCCAATCGAAGTCGCGCCCCTCCTTGGAGGCCGCGCCGGCGTCGCGCTTGATCTGCGCCATGCGCCGATAGATCGCCGCGGCATCCGGTTTGCCCTGCTTATCCGCCAGCTCCGCCTTCTGCTCATACTGCTGGGCGGCCTTCTCTGCCCAGTCACCATCCCCCTTACCCTCGGCAAAAAGCATGGAGGAACCACAACAGAATACGGCGAAAACGGTGATCAGGATGCGTTTCATGACAATGGAGGATCAAGGATTCGAAAACGGTCGTGGATTCTGCCAATTGCCGCAGATGAAGCAAAGCTCAAATACCGCGACCGGCGCGATACCGCCTGACAAGCGCTTTCGAATCTTTACACGATTTTCCACCGCTCGTGAGCTTGCATGCGGCTAGCAGCCGTCCATAGTGGCGGTCGTGAGATCGCTTACCCTGCGCATCGCAGCCGCCTTGCTCGGCCTGTGGGCCGCCGCCACTCCGGGCGGCGCGCAGGAAAACACACCGACACCGGAAAAATCCGCCAAGGTGGTCGTCATCCCGGTGCGCGATGAAATCAGCGATCCCGTGCTCTACATCCTCCGCCGCGGCATCAAGGAGGCGATCGAACAGAAAGCCGACACCGTGGTGCTCGACATGAATACCCCAGGCGGCTCGGTGGCCACCACCTTCGAAATCCTGCTCGCACTGGAAAAATTCCCCGGCAAGACCGTCACCTACGTCAATCGCGACGCCACTTCCGCTGGCGCACTGATCTCCGCCGGCACCAACGAAATCTGGATGTCACCCAAGGGCACCATCGGGTCCTCCGAACCCGTGCTCGCCACCGGCGGCGACATCAGCGAGTCGATGCGCCGCAAGGTCATCAGCTACATCAAGGCGCGGGTGCGCGCGATCACCGACGGCCAAGGATATCGCGGCGATGTGATCTCGGCGATGATCGACCCGGACATCGAATTCAAGATCGGCGAGCAAGTCATCAAGGAGAAAGGCGGCCTGCTCAATCTGACCGCTCGCGAAGCCACCGCCACCTACGGCGACCCTCCCGTATCCCTGCTCGCCGCCGGCACCGCCACCACCATCGACGATCTGCTCGACCAACTGCACGGCAAGGGCAATTATCAGGTCCAGCAGTTCGAACCGTCGTGGGCTGAAAAACTCGCGCAATACCTCAACGCCGTCACACCACTGCTGCTGGCCATCGGCATGCTCGCGCTGTTCATCGAATTCAAGACTCCCGGATTCGGATTCTTCGGCATCACCGGCATCGTCCTGCTCGGCGTGGTGTTCTTCGGCAAGCACGTCGCCGGCCTCTCGGGCTATGAACCGTTCCTGCTGCTCGCGCTTGGCCTCGCGCTCATCGCCGTGGAGATCTTCTTCATGCCGGGATCGGTCGCGCCGGCACTGACCGGCGGCATCCTCGTGCTCGCTTCGCTGGTGTGGGCGATGATGGACATCTGGCCAGGCGAACCGATCTCGTTCTCCAGCGACGCGCTGCTGCGACCGCTGCTGGATGTCACCCTCGGCGTCGTCGGCGCCATCGTCCTGTTCGTCGCCCTGCTCAAGTTCCTGCCGCAGGGCGGCCCCTGGGGCAACATGATCCTGCAAACCACAGTCGCCGGCGAACCCAAGCTGCGCCCGATCCACGGCCATGAGGAAGGCCACGCGGATGCGGCTTCACTGGTCGGCATGACCGGCCGCGCCGTCACCAGCCTGTTTCCCAGCGGGCAGGTCGAGATCAACAGCAAACGCTACGAAGCGAAACTCGCTATCGGTTTCGCCGACAGCGGGACTCGCGTGCGCGTGACCGGCGTCTCGGAATTCGGACTCAACGTGGAGGTGATCCCATGACTGCCATCATCCTGCTGTTCTCACTCGGCCTGGCGCTGATCCTGCTCGAAGTGATCGTGCCCGGCGGCATCCTCGGCACCATCGGCGGACTGATGCTCTTCGCCGGTTGCATCGTCTCCTTCGTGGTCCTCGGCACCGGCGGCGGCATGATCGCCACCGCCTGCGCACTCGCAAGCGGCGGACTGCTGCTGTGGTTCGAATTCCGCATCCTGCCGAAAACCAAGCTCGGCCGACGGGCCTTCCTCAACCAGGAAATCACCGGCGTGAGCGCCGCCTACGGCAAGGAAGCGCAAGCACTGGTCGGCAAAGCGGCTGAAGCGCTCACCACGCTCTCGCCAAGCGGCTACATCTCGATCGACGGCAAACGCTACGAGGCGTTCTGCAACAACGGCTACACCACAGCCGGCACCGCCCTCAAGGTGGTCGGCGTCGATAACTTCCGACTGATCGTTACCCACTCACAAACCAACAGCACACCATGAACACACCAAACCTGCTCGCCCTCCTCGACCTGCCGATCATCGCGCTGGTCATCATCGCCATCATCGGCCTCGTGATCTTCGGCCTCGTGGTCTCCTTCTTCAGCGTCTGGCTGCGCGCCTGGCTCGCCGGCGCCTACGTCGGCTTCACGGAATTGATCGCCATGCGCCTGCGCCAAGTGCCCTACGGCATGGTCGTCGACGCCCGCATCACCGCCACCAAGGCAGGCATCCACATCCCGATCAACGATATCGAAGCCCACTACCTCGCCGGCGGCAACGTGATCCCCACCATCCAGGCGCTCATCGCCGCGCAGAAGGCGGGCATCGTGCTCGACTGGAACCGCGCCTGCGCGATCGACCTCGCCACCAAAGGCTCGGGCAAGAGCGTGGTCGAAGCGGTGCGCACCTCGGTCGACCCGAAGGTCATCGACTGTCCGAATCCAACCTCCGGCCGCTCGACCATCGACGGCGTGGCCAAGGACGGCATTCAAGTGAAGGTGCGCGCGCGGGTCACCGTCCGCACCAACCTCGACCGCTTCGTCGGCGGCGCCAAGGAAGAGACGATCATCGCCCGCGTCGGCGAAGGCATCGTGACCACCATCGGCTCGGCCGAAAGCTACAAGACGGTGCTCGAAAGCCCCGACTCGATCTCGAAAGTCGTGCTGCACCGCGGGTTGGACGTCGGCACCGCCTTCGAAATCCTCTCGATCGACATCGCCGACGTCGACGTCGGTGAAAACGTTGGCGCCCAACTGCAGGAAGCGCAGGCCGAGGCGAACAAGAACATGGCCCAGGCCGAAGCGGAAATCCGCCGCGCCGCCGCCGTCGCTCTCGAACAGGAAATGGTCGCCCGCGTGGCCGAAATGAAGGCGAAGGTGGTCGAAGCCGAAGCCCAAGTGCCACTGGCCATGGCCGAAGCATTCCGCAAGGGACAACTCGGCGTGATGGACTACTACCGCATGCAGAACATCCAGTCGGATACCAGCATGCGCAGCAACATCGCCCGTGACGGGCAATAAACGGCCCGGCAACCCCAGCCATCACCACCATGGACGACCTGTTCGACAAGATCCCGTTCCTGTTCATCGTCGTGCTCTCCCTGATCGCCTGGATCCGG
>JACCDY011018874.1_pt1 | contig 12026 bp, 12 predicted proteins | sample 7446391 | NCBI WGS metagenome assembly JACCDY01 (sample SAMN15323451, study PRJNA562643) | freshwater metagenome | isolation source: river surface water | place: USA:Blue River Watershed | collected 2017-08-18
CTATGCCCGAGTGACGAAATAGGTAGACGTAAGGGATTTAAAATCCCTCGGCTTAAACAGCCGTGCCGGTTCGATTCCGGCCTCGGGCACCAGGCTTCTTAACAGCTAGGTGCTTTTGATGACAACATACAAATATCCAATCACCGCTAAAACTCGTCAGAGGCTGGCGGTTTTTTTATGTCTTTTGATACTGGCCACGGTTTCCTGGTGGCAAAGTGTTCAAGCAGAACCTCAGCCCGCAGAAATTCTGGCAATTTACTTTACGCCACCAGCGGGTGCTGCCTCTGGGTTGATCAAGCAAATTGATGGTGCCAAAAAGTCCATCAAAGTCATGGCGTATGGTTTTACTGCTAAAAACCTTGCAGAGGCGCTTGTGAGAGCAAAACGTCGCGGTGTAGAGGTCAGCCTGATTCAAGATGAAAAAAGCTCTCAAAACAATCGTGAGACCTTGCCAATTCTCTTGGCTGGTGGGGTGGAGGTGCGCAGCGATGGTAAACACGCGATTCAGCACAACAAAGTCATGTTGATTGATGATGACATTGTTATTACTGGTAGTTACAACTTCACCAATTCGGCTGAAAAGCGCAATGCTGAAAACATCATGATTGTGCGATCCAATTATGCGGCCAAGCGATATGCTGATAATTGGAAATCGCATTGGGATCATTCTGAAAAGGTGAACGAGTTACCTGCGTTCAAAGACAAGCGCTAATCCAGCATACCCGGTCAATCCTCTCATGAAAATGCGCAAAAAATCTGATTTGCCCACCAAGATCTGTTTGACCTGTGGTCGTCCTTTTGCTTGGCGAAAAAAATGGGAAAAGGTTTGGGATGAAGTGAAGTATTGTTCCGATCGTTGCCGAGCAAACAAATAAATCCATCTTTACAATGCCTGCATGGCAAAGAGTAAACAAGTAGCAATTGATCCAGCGGACATATCTCGTATCATTGAGATGGCTTGGGAGGATCGCACCCCATTTGATGCCATCTTACAAACTTATGGTTTGAATGAATCAAAAGTGATTGATTTAATGCGCCAAGAAATGCAAGCCAGTTCGTTTCGGATGTGGCGCAAACGTGTGACGGGACGCACTACCAAGCACACTGCCCTCAGAGGAAATGAAGTCAAGCGTGCTTATTGCCCCACACAATACAAGCCAAAATAGACGGGCAGCCTAAAAATATTTAATTGGGCTCTGTGACAAAACCAATTTTGACCAGGCCTGAACGCTTGGCAGTGGAAAGTACTTGGGCCACAGCCTCATAACGCACATTCTTATCGGCTTTCAGTTGCACCTCGGGTTGAGGCGTTTTTTTAGAGGCAGTTTGTGCATAAATGGATAGGGTGTTCAAATCAATTGGTGATTGATTCCAATAAATCTGACCATTGGCAGCAATACTGAGATTAATCGACTCAGGTTTCACTTCATTCCGTTGACTGCTGGCCTGCGGTAGGTCGACTTTGACAGCGTGTTGCATGACCGGAATCGTGATCATGAACACAATCAATAACACCAGCATCACATCGACTAAGGGAGTCATATTGATTTCAGCCATGGGTGGGCTGTCATCATCTCCGATGGGTTCGTTTCCAAATGACATGATCAGTCCTGACTGCTGACGCGAGTATTGCCAGAATTTCCAGCGCTGGCTGAATTCTTAACTGTGGCACCTGTGATGAAATAAGCGTACAAGTCATTGCCAAAGCGATTCAATTCGGCAATCAACACTTTATTGTTTCGACTGATCGCGTTGTATCCCAAGACCGCAGGGATGGCCACCGCTAAACCCAAAGCAGTCATGATCAAAGCCTCACCAATGGGGCCGGCCACTTGATCAATCGTGGCTGTGCCTGATGTGCCAATCCCTACTAGGGCGTGATAGATGCCCCACACAGTGCCAAATAGACCAATGAAAGGCGCCGTGGCCCCTGTGGAAGCTAAAAACGTCAAACCTTGCTGAAGGCTACCAACAGACTTATCAATGCTAATTTTTAAACAACGTGTGAGCCAATCAGAAGCATTGATGGTTTGATTGAGTTCGCTGCGAGCCCCAGCTTGTTGGGAGTGATGTTTCATGGCTTCTTGTGCGCTCTGCGCTAATTCACCATAGGGGTTCATCTCAGTGCTCATCTGACTGAGGGCCACTTCAAATGAGGGGGCATGCCAAAAGCACTCCACTTCTTTGGCCATTTTTTTGGTTTTATAAAGATTGAGTGCTTTGGTCAAGATAATGACCCAAGAAATAATCGACATGATCAATAAAATAACTGCCACAAAACGGGTGACAGCGTCACCTTGTGCCCACATATTGGCCAAGCCAAAAGTTTGATTCATCTGATTACTCCAAACGGAAAATATAAGGTTGTATGGCCGTTACTTTAATGGCTTTTCCAAATTCTATAAAGGGTCGACAACGCACACGCATGCCTGCATCTAAAGCCGCTTGATCTAAGCGCTGAATGCCACTGCTTTGTGCTAAGTTAACTTTGTCGACTGTGCCAGATTCATTGATAAATAATCGCACCAAGGTTTTACCTTCTTCGCCCATGCGTCGAGATAAGCTTGGATACAGTGGTTCTGGCACACTGCATTGCGCTTGACTCAGTGAAACTGTTTTGGGGTCACCAGTGCTGCTGCCACCCAAACTGCTGGCCGGTAAGGTACTTTCTTGAGGCGTCACCGAAAGAGGTCCTGAGCTACTTGTGATGGCAACCGGTGTGGGTTCAGGCTTCTTTTTCTCTTCTGGCTTGATGGGGGTGGGCCGTTGGACATTGGACTTCTCTTTTTGTGGATTGGCATCCAACAAGCTGGCGGTCACAGTGTCACCCATTTGGGCAGCCGATTTGGTGCGATCCATGCCTAACTGAAACCCAGTAATCAGCAAGATGTGCATGGCAATCACAAAGGCTGCGATTTTATTGGCGAGAATCCATTGGCGAAGTGCTTGCATCAAATCAATTCAATCAAAAATCAATATGAAGAAATAAACACTGTTGAGGTTTCAACCGTGTGTTGCTCAAAAGCGCTTGGAATCAATTGTTTGGCATGTACCAATAAGGCATCAGCATCCAAAGTTGAGTACAAGCGAATGATTCGTGGAGGAGCAGATTGTAATAAATGAAATTCTTCTAGCTTGCGACACAATTGTTTGACCACCGCTTCACTGGTATCAATGATTTCGACATTGGGCCCCACAATTTTTCGAATTAAGGGTGCTAAGAATGGGTAGTGCGTGCATCCCAATACCAAAGTATCAATCGAAGCACTTTGCATGCCGGACAAATGTTCTCGAAGCAAGGCTTCAGTTTCAGAACTCTCTAAAGCACCTGATTCGATTAATGGCACCAAGCCCAATCCTGCTTGAGTGATCAATTCGCAATCGTGATTTAAACCAGCCAATAAAGCTTTGAATTTGTCACTTTTTAAGGTGTTCTGCGTGGCCAAGACACCCACTTTGTGATTCTGGCTTTTAGTCACCGCTGGTTTGATGCCCGGTTCAATTCCAATCACAGGAATGGCGGGCATTTCATGGCGGATATGAGCAATGGCTTCAGCAGTTGCGGTATTGCAAGCCACAATCAGTGCTTGGCAACCTTCACGCACCAACCAATGACACAGATCTAAACTGCGATTAGCCACCCAATCACTGGATTTTTCACCGTAGGGTGCATTGGCTGAGTCAGCCAAGTAAATGTAATGATGGGCTGGCGCTTGACGCAGGGCTTCGCTCAGAACGGTGAGACCACCGATACCTGAATCAAAAACCCCAATCGTTGCCAAGCGCTCTAAACCCTTGCCAATTAAGCGCTAGCGACTGGAATTTTTCCAATCTTCGCTTGCCACTCTTTAGGCCCAGTGTTGTGCACAGAAGTTCCAGTTGAATCAACCGCCACAGTCACAGGCATATCTTGGATGGTGAACTCATAAATCGCTTCCATGCCCACATCAGCAAAACCAACGACTTTTGATTCTTTGATTGCTTTGGAGACCAAATAAGCAGCACCACCGACAGCCATTAAATAGGCAGATTTGTGTTTCTTGATGGCGTCAATGGCCACTGGACCGCGTTCGGCTTTGCCCACCATAGAAATTAAGCCAGTTTGAGCCAGCATCATTTCTGTGAACTTGTCCATGCGTGTGGCTGTCGTGGGACCTGCTGGGCCTACCACTTCGTCACGCACAGGATCGACTGGTCCCACGTAATAAATCACACGATTCTTGAAGTCGACCGGTAGTTTTTCACCTTTGGCGAGCATGTCGGCAATGCGCTTGTGAGCGGCATCACGACCCGTCAGCATCTTGCCGTTCAATAACAAGGTTTGACCTGGTTTCCAACTGGCGACCTCTTCGGGTGTCAAGGTATCTAAATTGACGCGAGTGGATTTCTCAGTATTGGGGGTCCATGCCACATCAGGCCAGTCAGACAAAGAAGGTGGCGTAAGAACTGCTGGACCATCGCCATGTAAATGGAAGTGAACGTGACGCGTGGCGGCGCAGTTTGGAATCATGGCCACAGGCAATGAGGCTGCATGAGTTGGGTAATCCATGATCTTGACATCCAAGACTGTGGTCAAACCACCCAAACCTTGTGCGCCGATACCTAGAGCATTGACCTTGTCCATGATTTCTAAACGAAGCTCTTCAATCCGAGTCTTGGGACCGCGTGCGATAAGCTCATGAATGTCCACCGGGGCCATCAAAGACTCTTTGGCCAGCAGCATCGCCTTTTCAGGTGTGCCGCCAATGCCAATTCCCAAAATACCAGGAGGGCACCAGCCCGCACCCATGGTGGGAACAGTTTTAATCACCCAATCCACAATTGAGTCCGATGGATTGAGCATGTACATCTTGCTCTTATTTTCAGAGCCGCCGCCTTTGGCAGCACAAATGACCTCCACGCCATCGCCTTCCACGATTTCATAATGAATCACGGCAGGGGTGTTGTCTTTTGAATTGGTGCGTTTGCCTGCTGGATCAAGCAATACAGAGGCGCGCAATTTGTTATCAGGGTGGTTGTAAGCACGACGCACGCCTTCATTGACCATCTCGGTCACACTCATTTTGGCGTCCCATTTGACGTTCATGCCAACCTTTAAGAACACCACCGCAATGCCCGTATCTTGGCAAATGGGGCGCTTACCTTCAGCGCACATGCGGCTGTTGGTCAAAATTTGGGCAATGGCATCTTTGGCTGCAGGACTCTCTTCGCGCTCATAGGCTTTGCCTAGGGCAGAGATATAGTCCAGTGGGTGGTAATAAGAAATGTACTGAAAACCATCAGCAATGCTTTGAATGAAGTCGTCTTGGCGAATTGTGCTCATTGTCTTATTTATAAAGGTTGGAAAGATTCCTATTTTAACTAGGGAAAGTGGCTCTTTACAGAATTGACTTATCTGTTTAATGTAAGTGTTCTGAGAATCGGTCAATTCAGGCGGATAGTCCTTAGGACTAACCCTGATAGGGCGGTAACTTTAGTCTAATTGTCAGTCAACTGTCAGTCCACACCCCTAATCTCAGATTTTGTCTAAAACACTGCCTAGAAAGTAGGAGAAAAGTATGTCCGGTATGGAACAGATGTTGGTTGAAAATCGCGTATTTAACCCGCCCAAAGCATTTGCAAAGCAAGCGGCTATTACAAGCATGGAGCAGTACAACGCCATGTGTAAAGCTTTTGACAAAGATTTCAATGGTACTTGGGCACGTTTAGCCAAAGAGAATCTTTTTTGGAAAAAGCCTTTCACAAAAGTTTTAGACGAATCAAAAGCACCTTTCTATAAGTGGTTTGAAGATGGTTTAACCAATGCTTCGTACAACTGTATCGATCGCAACATCAAAAATGGCATGGCCAAAAAAACAGCCATCATTTTTGAAGCTGATGGTGGTGAAGTTACAAAAGTAACTTATCAAGAGTTGCATGACCGCGTGGCCACATTTGCCAACGGTTTAAAAAAGCTGGGCATCAAAAAAGGTGACCGCGTTGTGATTTACATGTCCATGTCGATTGAAGGCGTGGTCGCAATGCAAGCTTGTGCTCGTATCGGCGCAACTCACTCAGTGGTGTTCGGTGGATTCTCTGCCAAGTCATTGCAAGAGCGTATCGTGGACGTGGGCGCCGTGGCTTTGATTACGGCTGACCAACAATTGCGTGGTGGCAAAGCTTTGCCATTGAAGACCATTGCTGATGAAGCTTTGGAATTAGGTGGTTGCGAAAAACTCAAGCATGTCATCGTTTACAAGCGCACAGGTGGCGACGTGCCAATGAAAGCCGGTCGTGACAAGTGGATGCATGATGTGTCTGCAGGTCAATCCAAAGTATGTGAGCCAGAGTGGGTAAGCGCAGAACATCCTTTGTTTGTGCTTTACACATCAGGTTCTACGGGTAAGCCAAAAGGTGTGCAACATTCAACAGGTGGTTACTTATTGTGGGCCATGCTCACCATGAAGTGGACTTTTGACTTGCGTGATAGTGATGTGTTCTGGTGTACCGCTGACATTGGTTGGGTGACTGGTCACAGCTACATTGCCTATGGTCCTTTGGCTTGTGGTGGTACACAGATTGTGTTTGAAGGTGTACCAACTTATCCAAACGCCGGCCGTTTCTGGGAAATGATCCAGCGTCATAAAGTATCTATTTTCTACACAGCGCCAACAGCGATTCGTTCATTGATCAAGGCGTCTGATACAGATCCAGCGGTTCATCCTAACAAGTACAACTTGAAGAGCTTGCGTTTATTGGGTTCAGTGGGTGAGCCAATCAATCCGGAAGCTTGGATGTGGTATTACAAAAATGTGGGTGGTGAGAAGTGCCCGATTGTGGACACGTTCTGGCAGACAGAAACCGGTGGCCACATGATTACGCCATTACCAGGCGCAACACCTTTGGTACCAGGCTCATGCACATTGCCATTACCAGGCATCATGGCAGCGATTGTTGATGAGGCGGGTGGCGATATGCCAAACGGTCAGGGTGGTATCTTGGTTGTGAAACGTCCATGGCCTTCTATGATTCGTACGATTTGGGGTGACCCAGAGCGCTTTAAGAAGAGCTACTTCCCAGAAGAGTTGGGTGGTACGCTTTACTTGGCCGGTGACGGTGCGATTCGTAACAAAGATACGGCTTATTTCACCATCACAGGTCGTATTGATGACGTGTTGAACGTATCAGGTCACCGCATGGGTACGATGGAAATCGAATCATGCTTGGTAGCCAATCCATTGGTGGCTGAAGCTGCGGTGGTGGGTCGTCCAGATGACATGACAGGTGAAGCAATCGTGGCTTTCGCGGCTCTAAAGGGTAAGCGCCCAACCGGTGAAGATGCCAAGAAAATCGCCACAGATTTGCGTAACTGGGTAGGTAAGGAAATCGGACCGATTGCCAAGCCTAAAGAAATTCGTTTCGGTGATAACTTGCCTAAGACTCGTTCTGGCAAGATCATGCGCCGTTTGTTGCGTGTGTTGGCCAAGGGTGAAGAAATTACTCAAGACACATCAACACTTGAAAATCCAGCCATTTTGGACCAACTCGAGCAAGCGATTTAAGTTTCCTTAAAGTAGTAACTTGTAGTGATTCAGGCCGGTTACCGAAAGGTGCCGGCCTATTTTCTTTGCCCTGAGTCATAATCTGTCTATGGAAATTCGTTCCGAGTCAAAGAAAATCGGTTTTTTCTATTTGCTGTTCACAGCAGGATTTCTACTGTTCGTTTATTTTTTAGGCTTGATGGAGCAAAGCAGTGGACCAGGTATTTGGCTTGGCTATGTGTTCTTATTTGTCACGATTGCCATCTATGCCAGTATTGGTCTAATTTGCCGCACTTCAGACATCAGTGACTATTACATCGCGGGCCGAAAGGTGCCTGCAATTTTTAATGGTATGGCCACCGCCGCCGATTGGATGAGTGCGGCCACTTTTATTGGTTTGGTTGGAATTCTATTTAGTTCTGGCTACAAGGGCTTGGCATTCATTGTGGGGTGGACGGGTGGCTTTTGTTTAGTGGCCATGCTGATTGCTCCTTATATACGTAAATTTGGTTCTTACACCATCGCAGATTTTCTAGTGATTCGCTATAGCCAAGGTAAAGAGGGTGGTAGTCGTTTGGTGCGGATGGTGGCAGTGGGCACAACGATTGTGTGTTCATTTGTTTATTTGGTGGCGCAAATTCAAGGGGTTGGTTTGATTGTCAATCGCTTTATTGGCGTTGAGTTTGGCGTGGGGGTCTTTTTTGGCCTAGCCGGTATTTTGGTTTGTTCATTCTTAGGTGGGATGAGAGCTGTGACTTGGACTCAGGTCGCGCAATACATCATTTTTATGATTGCTCTTCTTTTGCCATTGACCATGATTTCTTACAAAAAACATCATTCAATTTTTCCACAGGTCAGTTATGGCAAAGTGTTGGAAGAAATCGAATTTCATGAAAAAGATTTTGAGGTGACTGCAGAAGAAGTCAAGGTGCGTGATTTTTATCACAAACGTGTGATGGCTCTTGATAAAAAAATTGAAAACTTACCTCAATCCTTTTATGAGGATAAGAAGCAGGCTGAAAAAACACTCCAAGATGCGAGAACTCAGCAGTTACCCTTGAAAGAACTCAAGGCCATTGAAAAAGATTGGCCGAGTACCCAAAAGATCCAGCTCATGCCTATGAAGTTTGGCAGGCTCAGAAAAAAGAAGCGCAGATTAAAAGTCAGACTGCGATTCCATCGATGGATCCTAGCTCCAGTAAAGGGGTGGGTGTTTCAAATCTAGATAACATCAATTTTGTGCTGCTGATTTTTTGTTTGATGTTTGGTACGGCGAGCTTGCCTCATATTTTGACGCGTTATTACACAACCACCAGCGTATCTGCAACGCGCTATTCAGTTTTTTGGACTTTATTATTTGTGGCTTTGTTTTATTTCAGCGTCCCTGCCTTGGCAGCCATGGTGAAATTGGAGCTTTTTAAAAATCTTGTTGGGGTCTCTTACGCTGATTTGCCAACTTGGGTTCTGCAATGGCGCAAACTGGATCCACCCATCTTGTCCATTATTGATGTGAATGGTGATGGCTTTGTGCAATGGGCTGAATTATCAATTTCCCCAGACATGGTTATTTTGGCCGCCCCTGAGATTACTGGACTTCCCTATGTGATATCGGGTTTGGTGGCGGCGGGGGCCTTAGCGGCTGCCCTATCGACTGCGGATGGCTTGTTGCTGACCATTGCCAATGCGATTTCTCATGATGTTTACTACCACGTCATTGATAAAAAAGCCTCCCATCAAAAGCGTGTGACTGTGGCAAAAATCATCTTGTTGGCCGTGGCCTTATTTGCAGCTTACGTGACTTCTTTGCGACCAGGAGATATTCTATTTTTGGTGGGATCGGCATTCTCTTTGGCGGCGTCGAGTTTTTTTGCTGTTTTGATATTGGCGGTCTTTTCAAAACGAATCAATCAATGGGGGGCCATTGCGGGGATGCTTACGGGTTTATTTGTGAGTGGCACATACATTGCTTTGAATTACCCCTTTGTGTCGCGCTTAACAGGGGTTTTTGGCGATCGATGGTTTGGAATTGATCCAATTGCTTCAGGGGCTTTTGGTATTCCAGCAAGTTTCATCGCAGCCTTTGTGGTGTCTTATTTGACCAAAGAAAATCCAGCTGTGATCAAACGCTTGGTAGATTACTTGCGCGAATCTCGCTCAACAGTCTAGCAAGCTCACTTTTTGGGAAATAATTTCTCCCAGCCTGATAAACCCAGTTTTTCCATGGTCGACATATTGGCCTCAAATATGGCTTCAGCCTGAGGAAAAGCTTTGACAGCCTCATCAATGCTGTCCTCTCGAATTAAATGCAAAGTAGGATAGGGGGAGCGATTGGTGAAGTTCGTGATGTCGTCCAATTCTGTGCCTGCAAATTGATAGTCTGGATGAAAGCTGGCAATTTGTAATTGACCATCTAGGTCCAAATCCTCGAGCAGTTGATCGGCCAATTCTAAAAAATCGTTGTAGTCTAAAAAATCATGCAAGACCTCTGGATGAATCAGCAAGGTGGTATCGACTTTATCTCTGGGAGATTCTGCCAAAAGCTCCAACTCTTTGGCCAGTTCTTCTAACAAAGCTTCTACCGTCTTGGCGCTACTGACGCAATATCTGATTTGATTTTTAACATGCACGGCTTTGGCAAAGGGGCATAAATTTAAACCAATGACTGCTTTGATTAGCCAATCTTGGGTTTCTTCGATCACTTGATTGGCTTGAGGTGGCATAGTTTTCATGGATTCCAAGAGTTTGTGTATCGTATAGCCTTATGATTCGTATTACAGAACTGCGCTTGCCGATTGACCATGCTCCCAGTGAGCTGGAAACCGCTATTTTAAAGCGCTTAAAGATTTCACCCAAAGATTTAATCGAATTGACTGTATTCAAGCGTAGCTATGACGCCAGAAAGAACACGGCATTGTCATTCATTTATACCTTGGACGTCTCTGTCAAAAATGATGATGCTATTTTGAAGGCTTGGGCTCATGATGCCAATATTCGCCCATCGCCAGATACGAGTTATCACTTTGTTGCCAAAGCTCCTGAGGATTTGACGGAGCGCCCCGTCGTGATTGGTTTTGGACCTTGCGGTATTTTTGCAGCTTTGATTTTGGCGCAAATGGGATTTAAGCCCATCGTGTTAGAGCGGGGTAAACAAGTGCGTGAGCGCACTCAAGACACTTGGGGCTTGTGGCGTAAAAAGATTTTGAACCCAGAATCCAATGTTCAATTTGGTGAGGGAGGTGCTGGAACTTTTTCAGATGGCAAGCTGTACAGCCAAATCAAAGACCCCAAGTTTTATGGCCGTAAAGTCATTCAAGAATTTATTAAGGCAGGTGCTCCTGAAGAAATTGCCTACGTAGCCAAACCTCACATTGGCACATTTCGTTTGGTGGGTATGGTGGAAAAAATTCGCCAAGAGATTATTGATTTGGGCGGTGAGATTCGTTTTCAGCAAAAAGTCACTGCTTTTGAGATTCAAGATGGGGGGATTGAAGCTCTAAAACTGGAAAGCGGCGAAGTCATTCAAGCAAAACATGTGATCCTGGCTTTAGGCCATAGCGCGCGCGATACCTTTGCAGCACTGCATCAGGCTGGCGTCTATATAGAGCCCAAACCTTTTTCTGTGGGATTTCGAATTGAACATCCTCAGTCATTGATTGATCGAGCACGATTGGGGCCCCATGCGGGGCATCCATTGATTGGTGCTGCGGATTACAAGTTGGTGCATCACGCTAAAAATGGCCGAGCCGTTTATAGCTTCTGTATGTGCCCAGGCGGCACTGTGGTGGCAGCCACTTCTGAGGAAGGTCGTGTGGTGACCAATGGCATGAGCCAATATTCACGCAATGAACGCAATGCGAATGCGGGCATCGTGGTGAACATTGATCCTAAGGATTATGGTGGTACTGCTGAGAATCCATTGGCTGGCATTGATTTTCAACGTGCCCTTGAGTCCAAGGCTTTTGAATTGGGTGGGAGAAATTACGAAGCTCCTGGGCAATTGGTGGGGGACTTTATTGCTGGCAAAGCATCCACTGAATTTGGTCAAGTGATTCCTTCTTATAAGCCCGGGGTTCATTTAACCGATTTGGCCCAAGCTTTGCCTGACTATGTGATTGAAGCCATGCGTGAAGCCTTACCAGCATTTGAAAAACAGATCAAAGGCTTTTCTTTGCCTGATGCAGTGTTAACAGGCGTTGAAACAAGAACTTCATCACCATTGCGCATCACCAGGGGGGGCAGTTATCAAAGCTTGAATGTCAAAGGTCTTTACCCAGCGGGTGAGGGTGCTGGTTACGCTGGGGGCATTTTGTCTGCAGGCGTGGATGGCATCAAAGTGGCTGAAGCCTTGGCTTTGGATATGCTTAAAAAATAAACAAACTAAAAATAGTCACAATCAAAAAAGAATTAATTTTTATCAAACTTCTTTTTTCTGACTTGATTCAGTGAGTAAATCAAGATAGCAATAATCGGTGCGGAGATTCCGCCAATTAATTCTGCTGGTAAGGC
>JACCDY010104124.1_pt1 | contig 12024 bp, 25 predicted proteins | sample 7446391 | NCBI WGS metagenome assembly JACCDY01 (sample SAMN15323451, study PRJNA562643) | freshwater metagenome | isolation source: river surface water | place: USA:Blue River Watershed | collected 2017-08-18
CTTCCATTCAGCCTCAACGCTCTGGCGGGAAAGGTAAAGGAGGATAATCATGGGTGGCGGTAAATCATCTGGTAGTCAATCTACCCAAGTTCAGTTAACTCCTGAACAGCAAAAACTCTTAGGCGCTCAAACCGACTTTCTTACAAAGACAGCATTTCCTACCTACGAAAAGACTATTGGTCAGGCAGGGGATGTCTACGGGCGTGTTTCACCTGCTGTAGAACAAGCCACCAACACCGCTATGGGTGTTACTGGTCGTACAGGGATGGCACAGGAACTTGGTGGACTAGGTGGTCTTGCAAGCGGTATGGCAGGGTTGCAATCTTTGTTTGACCCTCAATACGAGCAACAACAAGTAGACGCTGCCCTGCAAGCTGGTCGTGAATCTGCCCGTGAGTCCCAAGTTGGTCAAAATGCCATGTACGGTGGTGCTGGTGGTTTGGGTTCTTCTCGCATGGCTCTGGCTGACAGGAACCTTTCATCTCTAAATGCCCAACGTCAGGCAACGGCTGCTGCTGGCGCTCGTGCTGGTGTCCAGGCTAACAAGGCTGCGGCGGCTAACCAACTGGCTACCTTGGGTTCTAGCTTGCTGACTGGTGCTAATCAGACTGCGGCTGGTCGTACTGCGATTGCACAGTCTCCGCAAGATGCGTTTGCCAAGTATGCACAAGTGGTGTTTGGTACGCCTCAAGCCTCTACTACGCCTAACTTTGCTGGTACTCAAAGCTCTACTGGCTCTGGTCGTAGCAAAGGTTTCAGTTTCTAAGGAAATATCATGGCAGATAAGTACAACCCTGGGATGGAGTTTCAGAGTTGGCGTAGCCTTCCTCGTGGACCGTTGGCTGAAGTTGGCGATGCCGCCAAAAAAGGCTTAATGATTTATGGTCTACACAAGGTTGGAGCTATTGATGCTTTGAACAAAATTGGTTTGAAGCAAAATGACAATGGTAATTGGTCATTCAAAACGCCTCCTGCTGGCGCTGTAGCACCTGCTACTCCTGCCAACAATGCTCCTATGATGCCTGTTGCGCCTGCCGTTCCTCAAGCGAATGAACCTGCCGTTCCTACGCCTGTAGTACCGCAAACAAACATTGAAGCAACACCATTGCCTCAAATGAACCCTGCTGATGCTGGTAAACAGATACTTGATGACGAATTTCACGGCATGGCCGATGATGAACTAAAGCTTAGAGACCCTGCTTTGGATCAGCTCCCACAACAATTTGCTCAAGGCGTTGCGCCTCCAAATGCAGGTTACCCTCCGTTGCCGCAATCTAATGGAGGTTTGATGAAACTTCTGGCGGCTTTTGGTTAAGGAAAAATTATGGCAGACCCAACTGTTGTTGAACAACCTGTAAATCCTAATGCTGTTGCTGACCAAGCTATTGCTCGGCGTGACGTTGGGACATTAACTCAAATCGCCAAAGATAACATTGGTACTCCTGCTGGTGATTTGGCTGTAGAGCACATCAAGACTATTGAAAACAGCAAACGAGACTTTGATAAGTTAGTTGAGCCTGTTATCAAAAAGGGTGGTCCTGTTACACCTGAAGGTCGTATTGAGTTAGTCACTAAGTTCAAGAGCGTTGCTGACAATCCTCAATGGGGAACGGCACTTATTGCCTACATGACCGGGCAAAAAGAAGCTGCTTATAACCTGGTGACGGGTGGTAATCCTAAAAAGTCTATTACCTATGACAACAATGGTGACCAGATCGTAGAGACTATCAACGCTCTTGGTGAACCCTTAAGTTACTTCCACAGAGGTCTTGGTCGTAACATTTCTGAAGCTGAGTACAACCAACTTAAGGGTGGTATCTCTTCTTGGGGCAACTCTTTGCGTGGTAAGACAGAAACTGCTACACGAGAAGAAAGCCAAAAAGTATTTCTTAAAGAAGAAGAGCAAGCCAACAACTGGCATCAGTTGCTACAAAGCCACAAACCTTTGTTGCAAGACACCTATAACACTCTGAAAACCTTTAAGACAGATTTGCCAGCAGACTTGTACAACAAGATCGTTGGTTCTGTTAGTCAGTCGATGGGACAGGCTAACACCTTGTCTAGGGGTAAGACTGCTCTAAACCAGATTACTGATGCTGCCGCACGTGGCGAAAGTGTGAAGGTTGATGAAAAACTTGCATCTTCTTTAGGTTTAGGAAAACGCTTTGTTGGCGCTGAACTAAGGCTTGAAGGTAATCAACTTGTCAGCAAAGACAATAGCTTTAAAGTTGACATCAGTAAACTGAAGCAACAGCAAGATACTGAGAATATCAGTTCTGAGGCATCTCAAAATGCTTCTAGCACGATGGCAAGTCTGGCTGAAGCTGAACGGCTTGGTCAGGTGAACCCTGTTGCTGCACAACGCTTGCGTAGAGTGATTGAGAGCAGTCAACAGATGGGTCGTGAGGTGATGGATGCCACTCAAAAGTATGGCAAGCCTTCATTCATTTCGTTGCCCACTTCTGCATCGTTTACTGACAAACAAGCGCAGACTCTTGCTCAGACTTTGCAATCTATGCAAAACGTAGATCAGATGGATAACTACATTCGTTATCGCCGCAAAGCTACTGAAGGTTATCAAGAAACCAATACGGTTCCTTTGCCTGGAGAGATCGGTACGAACTACACGCGCCAACCTTTGTACAACGACATGCGTAGTTTCTTTGCCAACAAGATTGGTGAAGTAATGCAAGGTGAGTATCAAGCCCGTGAAAAGGCTGCTACAAAACCTGCTCCTACGGTTGCCGCTCCTGTTGCTGCCCCTGTTGCCGCTCCTGCTGTGGAAGCCAAGCCAATACCTAAAGCACCTGCGGCTCCTCCTGCTCAGAAGCCTTCTACTGGACCTGCTGTGGGTAAGGTGGAGGATGGTTATCGCTTTAAAGGTGGCAATCCCGCTGATTCTAAAAACTGGGAAAAGGTGAAGTAAATGGCTGGACCTTGGGAAAAATACGGCTCAACGCCTGACCTTACTGCCGAAAAGGTCGATGATGAATTTGCTCAAAAGAAAGAAGAGCAAAAGCAAACCTACGATACCAATGTTCAAAAAACTACGACTTCCAAAGTCGATATGTTTGGAGATGAGTATCAGATTCCTAGTTTCTTCACCTCCCCTGGTGGTGCTGTCCTTGCTGGCGGTGCTGCCGCACTAGCGGCTTATGGAGCGGTACAGACTGCTAAAGGCGCAGCAAAAGCCTATACGTCTATCAGCGATAGGTTGATGAAGAAACCTGAGATTGACCGTACTGTTGATGTGCAGATGGATAAGTCTCTTCCTAAGACTTTCTCGCCTCCGACAAGCGTAGGACCTATTACAAATCTTCCCGGTACACCTCAAGAGTTGCAAAAGGCTCTGGGTCCTGATTGGGAAGCTACCATTGCCAAATCTGATGCTATCCGTAAAGAACGTCAGGCCCTTGCTCAACAAAATGCTCGGGCATCTATGGGTGAGCTGGCTGCACCTCCTGCTCCACCTCCTGTCGCTGGTGGTCAGCCTCCTGCACCTCCTGTTGCGCCTCCTATTGAAGCTAACCCTGTTGTCCAAGCTGCTGCACAAACTGCTCCGGCGGTTCCTCCTACCGTTGGACAGTTGGCTCAAGAAGCCGCCCCTGCGATAAACGCTGCTGCACAAGCGCCAGCAGCCGCCATTCCTCCAGTTGAGGAAGAAAAGAACAAAACGGGTCGTACAAAAGGCGCTAAAAACAAAACTCCGGAACAACGACTTGCTGAAAAAGGCGGTTTGCCAGGAATGACCAAAGAAGAAGCAGGAATGCGTGGTCATTTGTTGGGAATGTATGGTGGTAAGGAGAGTCCTTATGCACAACAAGCCTACGAACAAGTTAAAGAGATTCTTGGTTACACCCCTGCATATCCTCCAGATGGTAAAGGTGGTAGTCTGACTCAAGAAGAGAAAGGAAAAATCCTTGATTGGCGTAAAGGCAATATTGAAGGACCTAAACCAAACTTAACCTATGAGATGAAGAAAACTCTTAAGGGTGGAAGTGCTGCGGCTATTGCTGCATTGGCTTTGACGCCAGCATTTGTTAATGCTTCTGAAAGTCAAAAACGCCAGATGATTGGTGAAGCATTGTTACCTTTTGGCATGACACCTTCTGAAGCTGGAGCGCCTGTATTGCCGCCAAGTGTTTTGGCAGCACAAAAACGCCAGATGGAAGAAATGCAAAAACTGGGTAGCCCTTATCGTCAGAGGTAATGATGGAAGAAGTTTCTCATAAACAAATCTATGACCGTCTAGTAGCAGTCGAAAACAAAGTAGACCACATAGACAAGAACACCAAAGGGCTTGTAGATGCTTTTGATGCCATGCAAGGAGCATTCAAAGTCCTTGGGTGGATTGCATCTGCTGCCAAACCTATTCTGTGGATTGGCGGTTGTGTTGTTGCCGTTGGCGCTTTCTGGTCTACGCTGACTAAAAAGTGATGTGGACCCTTTAAAATGCAAGAAGCCCGATAGCTGTGAACTATCGAGCCTCTTTAACCAACCTGATGATAGGAGCATCAAATGGCTAAACAAATGTTAACACAAGAGTATGTTAAGTCGTTGTTTGATTACAACCCAGATACAGGTATTTTTCTTTGGAAAATTCAAAAATCTAAAAATACAAAAATTGGAACTGAAGCTGGCACAAAACATAAACATGGCTATAGAGTTTTAAGAATAGATTGGATTGAGTACAAAGCTCATCGTATAGCTTGGTTGTATATGTATGGAACAATGCCAGAAAAGTACATAGATCATAAAAACAGAATAAGAGATGACAATCGTATTTGTAATTTAAGAGAAGTAACGTATAGTGAAAATTGCCAAAACATAAGCATTCCAAGACACAATTCAACAGGATGTATTGGCGTTTACTTTAACAAGAAAACCAAAAAATATGGTGCTTCTATTAAGGTAAACAAAAGAAACAAGCATCTTGGAATGTTTGAAACTATTTTTGATGCCGCAGCAAAACGAAAAAGTGCTGAAAATGAAATATACAACTTACCAAGATAGGAGATATGCTTGATCCAATTTCTTTACTTGCAATAGCTAACGGTGCTGTTGCTGCCGTAAAGAAGGGTTGTCAGTTATACAAAGACATCAAGAGTGCGGCAGGGGATGTCTCTGCTGTTCTCAAGGACATTGACAAACAGTTTGCTGGCAAGAAGGTTTCCAAAGAGCAAGCAGTAAAGATTGCAGAGAAGAAAGCAGAGTTCAAAGAAGCGGCTACTACTGACCCTAATGACGTTATCTCACGCATAGGTAATCAGTTAGGGGACTTCTTTGATGCCTTTGACAAGATTGAGCAGTTGTTTTACGAAGAAGAAAAACAAGCTCACCAAGTCTATGAAGGTGAAGACTCTGTAAGTAAAAGAGCACTTCAAAGGGTGTTGATTAGATCTAGGCTAGAAATCATGTGGGCTGAGATTCGCAAAGAGATGACATGGAACTCGCCTGCTGAACTAAAAGACCTATGGTCAAGATTTGAAGTGATGAGGGCGCAAATAGGACAAGAACAGAAACGAGCTTGGGAAAGGTTAAGAGTTCAGCGTCAACAAGAGGCTGCTGAACGAAAGAAACAGAGTGAGTTTTATTGGGGAATCGGAGCGTGGCTGATTTGCGGAACAATCGTATGGCTGTATCTGATTCTTCTTCTTTGGGCTATCGCTCGACACAGAGAAGGTACGTTGCGTCTATGGTGGGTAACGTGATTCTGATGTTGATATTGGTTATTTTTTTAACCTTGGGCGGGTTCTTGTTTATGGACTACAAGACTGAAGAAGCCAGGGCTAAGAAGATGGACAAGAGAGTAGTTGAATTGCGTAGGCAGTTTGAACAAGATTGTAGAAAGGATTGAAATGTTACCTATTCTGGCTTCTATCGTTAGTGGTCTTATCTCCAATGGGTTGCCTAAAGTGGCAGATGCCGTGATGGAGAAAGGTGTTGATTACGTTCAAGAGAAGTTGGGTGTTGAACTCAAGCCTGAACATGAAGCCACCAAAGAAGACTACGCCAAGATTCAAGAAGAAGCTAACCGTCATTCTGAGTTTCTTGCTGAACTAGATGAGAAGAGTACGCAACGTGCTACTGATATGCAGATGGCGGCTATGCACTCTGCTGACCCGGTAGTTAGACGTCACATCTACTACTACTCTTGGTTTGTCACAGTTGTCTCTTTTGTCTACTTCTTCATGGTTTCTTTCATGCCTGTGGAGAACCGTAACCGAGACTTCATCAACATTATTTTGGGTTTCCTGATTGGTACTGCCATCAACAGTTTGATTCGATTCTTCTATGGTTCTTCTTCTAAAAGCCAAGAGGATGTTGACAGAAAGATGAAGGAAGAGAAATGACACCTGATAGCCCTCTTCTTGTTGCCGCTAAGGTCAAAGAACCAGGTAAATGGTTAGAAGCTGTTGTAGAGGCTTGTGCAAGGTTTCAGATCAACACGCCTAAGAGGATTGCTGCTTTTCTTGCACAGACCGCCCATGAGTCTGGTGGTTATACGATGCTGGAAGAGAACCTGAACTACTCTGCCGACACAATGGCAGTTGTATGGCCTAACCGTTTTGCCGAAAAAGGTCCTGATGGCAAGTACATCAAAGAGAACGGCAAGAACAAACCTAACAAGTTTGCCTTGGCGCTCCATCGTAAGCCTGAGATGATCGCCAATGTTGTCTACTCAAATCGCATGGGTAATGGCACGATTGAGTCTGGTGAGGGCTGGAAGTACCGTGGAAGGGGCTTAAAACAGCTCACAGGCAAAGATAACTACACCCGATGTGGTCAGGCATTGGGAGTTGATCTTGTTGCCCAACCAGAACTCTTGTTAACCCCTCAGTATGCTGCTCTGAGTGCGGGATGGTTTTTTTCTGCAAATCGTCTTTATGAGTTTGCAGATAGAGATGACATCAAAGGTATGACGTTAAAAATTAACGGGGGGCTTATCGGTTTGGCAGACCGTGAAGCTAGATACGAGAGTTGTACTCAATGTTTAGCCTGACTTGATGGCTGGAGACGGGCATAGAAGTCCTTCCTCCAGCTATCGTTACAGCCATCTAGCAGGTCTATCCTGGTGTACAGGGATACGACTTCATCTGTGACATCTATAGACCCCACAATGACGCCTTCTTCATCTCGTTCGATGAGGACATATGACCATTTGTTCATTTTGACCACCAGATAGCTAGTAAAAAAACAATCATTACAAATGCTATTACACCGCCAACAATGACGATGAATAGCATCAGTAGCAGATCAAGCACGTACCCAACCCCTGATTAACCGATGGTGGGCTTCTTTGCGCTCTGAGGGGAACATATTGCCAGAGGGTTTGATGATAAGTTGTTTGGCGGCTACTGCGGGAAGAGCACCCCAGCAGTTGGGATGATAGGGTTCTTCAAGACCTCTACCTGTAGCGTATTCCCTAAACTCATTCATTGTGAACTCGCCTTTAGATTTAAAAGCATAGATTGCCAGTAAGTCTAACGCCCGGTCAGACCACACACCAGCATTTTTCCACACACGTTCTTGTCCACTTTTCTTGTTCATTTCTATTCCTTTAAGTAGGGGTACTCGCTGCACCGAGGCTCAATGCCCATGTGACGTATCAGCGGCATCCGCTTTCCCCCAATTTCAATTTAGCGGCAACCGCAACTTTGTTTACCACCGAAGGTACTGACGCAATCGTATCGTGTACCGATAGGGCAAGCGGCAAACGATGCATAGGCAAAAGATGCCAACAGGGTGGCTACGATAACTTTCTTCATTTCATTCTCCTTTAGGATACTTACGGGGACGACCACGCCCACGTTTGACGGTGGGCTTCACTTCATTGATAGCCTTTGAGGTAAGGTTATCAAAGATTTCGTTGATCTGTTTGAAGTCTGTAACAGAGGGGCATTCCACAGTCACAGTCATGCGATCAGTCTTAAATGTCATTACGAATTCCATACGTTTCTCCTTAGAACGGAATGTCCGATTCCATGTCATCAAAACCGCTACCACCACGCTCGGCAGGTTTAGATGCTTTGGCTTTTTCTAGCACGACCTTGTTGAAGGCATCACTACCATAGACATGGTTGAAATATTTGCCATCATCCATCTTACGAGCTGGGTAAGAAATAAACTCACCCTTTTGACCGCTGATGATTTTGCAACCTCGGATGATGATGAAGGGGTCACTCCCCGCCTTGCTAGAGATTGCCAGGTTAAATGACGGGTACTTTCCGTCTTTCCACTCTGTTGAGACTTCCATTTTTACTTTCCTTCTTTAACTTTCTTGATAGCAGACCTTACGGGTGCTGATAATTGGCTCCATAGCCACGTTTGTTGGTCAGCCTCAAGAGCCGCCTCTAGAACCATTTGATAGGCTCCAGCGGCATTTCCTGCGCTAACCAAGTCCTCGCAAGATGCTGCCATCTCACGAAGGAACTCTTTCTCCTCATCAGGTAGGTCATCTCCTGTTGACCCCTTTGGAGTTATAACGGGGGCGTCACCTTTTTTTCCGGTGGTGGCATCCAAAGCATCATGCTCTACGATTTCAAGCGCTGCAACCCACAGATAGCGGCGCAGGTAGGTTTGTACTGCCCCTAGGTTTTGAACAGGATGGCAGCCCTTTAAAGAGGCTTCTGACATAGGGCTACTGATGGTGATAACGTCTTGGGGGTTATCAATGTCAACAATCCGCATATCTGCATATTCTTTGGTGAAAGAAATGAATGCACACAGGCGATGTTCTTCAAAGATTTGTAGGGCTGGAATGATGAAGTCTGCCAACTCAAAGTACTGGTAACCAGCAAACTTGTTAAGACCTGACTTCTTGAGTTTTTTCTGATGAAAAACTTCACGAGCCTGATTGAGTTTTGTATATACGTTTGTCATAGTGCTTTTTCCTTTTCTTCTTTAAAAACTTGTGCTGTGATCTTGTACTCTTCTGAAATTTTGTGTTTTGCATCCTTATGTTGACTAACCAGAACGCTTCCATCTGGCATTGGTATAGCAACAGTCAGATGAAACTCACGATGCTCATAAACAGATTCTTCAAGGTTAAGGGCTTTTTCTGTTGCCCATTGCCACTCATCTAGTAACTTGCAGACCTCGTCTAGTTCAGCCTGGATGCGTCTACCAATGAGTGTGTTTTTCTTTGGTTTTATCAGGTAGTACTCACCATACTGCCTTGGAACTGTAAACCCAGATCGGTCTGTAGGGCTAACGTAGATGAGTCCTTCTGCGTGTGTCTCTTGACGCAACAGAGCAACAGCTCCTTCACGATTAAGTATTTCTTTTCTTGCTTTCATTGCAACTTCTTTAGCTTTCTTGTGCTTCTCAACAGCAAAAGAACCTAATGCTGGTGGAAGTCGATAGTAGTTTCTCATTTTGCTGCTTCTTTCTTCAGGAAATTTTCCCACTCTTCAAGTTCGTTTTCTAGAAATTCATTTTGTTCAGATTCATCCATGTCTATGTATGTGACATAGTGAACTTCACCACAACATCCAAAACCATGTCGTTCTGTTCCACAGTATGCACAGAACTCTCGACTGTCTTTGAGTAGCTCTTCATGTAGTTGTTCACGAAATGATTTGATTTTCATTTACTTCACCATCGACATTAAGGTTTTGATTTCGTTTTCTTTGAATGCAATGCGATCTTCATAGAACGCACACAACTCACGTATCTTTGACTCAAGCATTCCTACCCTGTAGGCAAGACGGTCTTCTGCTTGTCCATCACGATAGTGGATGTCAGATATTTGTTTCACAGAGTTGATGATGTAGTCGGGGTTCATTGCTTTTTCTCCACTTGTTTAGACAGTAGCCATTTGTCGCCAAGGCAGCGCACAGAGCGCACCCAAGCACGTTGATTGTGGCGGTTCTGATGTTCAGGTATGTAGTCCACGTTAAAGAGCTTACGGACCTTTTTGAGGGCTTCAGTCTTCATGGCGGTCCTCCTGAAACGGGTCACCAAAAGAGGAGAAAACGCCTGTGCGTGGATTGAAGTAGTCCTTGCCTACTTTCTGGATCAGATCACCATCTTGGTTGATCCAGTCGTTGCCAACACGGTTGTACGTGTCACCATCTGAGGAGAGCATCGTGTCTCCCGTGCGGGTGTATGTCTCCCCGCTAAACAAGTTCAAAAGAAATCTCATCTCATACTCCTACTAAAGACCAGGAATTACTGGAGTGATGTAAATGTAGTTGACTTGCTTTAACTGGTCAACTGTTGTAAACTGTTCACACACAGATTACTCAACCATTTAGCTAACCCAGCTTAACTATGATAGGATAAAAAGATGGATACAAAGACTCTCAGAACAAAAATTACGCTTTACAAGGTAGCGCAAATCCTTGGGTTGAGCCGGGCGGCGGTGTCTAAATGGGTAAAAACCAACAAGATTCCCAGGTTGCGGTTGTACGAGTTGAAGGAGAAAAAACCAGAATTGTTCGATGAGAACTATGACCCTGTTGCAGAAAAGCAACGTGAGAAAGAAGAAAAGAAACGTAATAAAGACCTGATGAACGCACTCAGAAAAGATGCAGGTCTACCAACTAAGAGGTAAAAGATGAGCATAGAAGCAATGAAACAGTGGCTGGCGGCGTTGGAAAATGCCAGTGAATACATCCAAGCAGAACACGATCAACGCAAAGAAATGTATGAGCCATATGGCATGGTTCACAAGTACAGTACTGAAGTCCAAAACCTTCTTGACAACAAACAAGCCATCACATCCCTACGCCAAGCCATAGAGAAGGCTGAGAAGCAGGAGCCGGTGTGCGACACAGACCCTAGAGGTTGTTGGAGCGTGCGTTGCCAACTTGGGAATAAGTGCAAGAACACACCCGCACCACAGCGTGAATGGGTTGGGCTGACGGATGAGGAGATCGCTTTGGTATGCGCTGAGTGTGCGGCATCTGCACACAACTGGAACGACATTAGCTTTGCTAGAGCCATAGAAGCCAAACTCAAGCAAAAGAATGGAAGCAACACATGACTCTCCAAGAAGAACTAGAACAAGGCATCTACCCCACAGACCCGTTCACTAGGTTAACTGATGAACAATGGAAGTTGCTTTTACGCAACATGAAGAAACAAGAGATTGAAGACTACGAGGAGGCACTTTTGTAATGACACCCTTTGAACGCTTTTGGGCAGCATGGCCCCGATCTAACCGCAAGGCATCTAAGACCCTTTGTCAACAGAAGTGGGACAAGATGAAGCTGGACTCCCAGGTTGAGCACATCATTGCCCATGTCTGCTACATGGCAACTACCGATGGCTGGAAGAAGGGAAATGGCGACTTTATCCCCGCTCCTTTGGTCTACATCAACCAGATGCGTTGGGATGGAGCTGAGATTCCTGAACCTGTAAAAGAGGTCAATCCTGTCCTACAGAAGATGGAAGAGCACAAGGCAGCACCCATGCCCTTGGATGTTGCAAAGAAGCTACAAGAACTAAAAAAATCATTTCGCTTGCACTAACCAACAAAAGTTTGCTAACATGAACACCGTTGTCGTAGCAGTCAACAAATTGAAGCCGTTTACTCATGCGCTGACCTTTGGGGATACTCGAAGGACTGCTACCAGCGCAGCAGTAAGCGGCTTTTTTGTTTTGCACGATGACCGTCAGGGCGCGTTAGCTGATGGTCTGCATGGACTGAACCCAAGAAACACCGCACACCGACACACCCCGGTGCAAAAGGCGACCAGCGTTAGTTTGGCGACTGGTAAAGCACACAGTATCTCAGGTGGACAACTAGGCTGTGTGTATAAGCGAACAAACTCGTCAAGCGCACTTGGGGCTATTTTTGTTATAGATGTATGGAGTGAGCCTGGAGAAGGTGGTCTTATCCACCCTAGGTATAACTATGTCTGAAAGAAACATGAACTACTTTGAAGCAATAGAACTCTTAGACAAAGTAAAGCACGGACACCCAGCAAGTATCCGAGACATCAACTTTGCTCTATTCCTAACTGGCGACCTTGATGAAGAACTTAAGTTTCCTATTGGATGCACTATCAATGGACC
>JACCDY010503101.1_pt1 | contig 12016 bp, 12 predicted proteins | sample 7446391 | NCBI WGS metagenome assembly JACCDY01 (sample SAMN15323451, study PRJNA562643) | freshwater metagenome | isolation source: river surface water | place: USA:Blue River Watershed | collected 2017-08-18
TAGATGAATATGATGGTACTTTTGAGACACGTAGGTTTGTAACATGGACATTAGGTTTTCAATTAAAACTTAATCTTTTTGGATATGCAAACCCAGATGGTAAAATTATATCTAAAACGATTGTTGATATTGGCAATCCAGATAGACAAAACACGATAATAGCTAACCTAAATACAGGTGGAATTACGAGTGAAACATGGGAAGATATATTTAAAACTTCCGAATACGATATAACATAATAGGAAACAAATATGGCAAAACAGATAATTGGAGTTGGTTTAACACCAAATGACGGAACAGGTAATACTTTACGTGATGGTGGTGTAAAAATTAATTCTAACTTTGACGAATTATACAACGCATTAGGTGGAAGCACTGTGCGTGTTGCAATACCATCAACAGCAATCTCAAATGGAGCAACACTTAAATTTGATGGAACTAATTTCGTACCAAACACAGATATAGACACAAATACTACTTATGCAATTAGTGCTGAAACAGTAGCAAGTGGTGCAAAAGTAAGATTAACAGGATCAGATGCAACAACTGATGATGTATCAATTTTATCAGCAAATGCTGGACTTACAATCACTCGTACTGATGCAAGTACAATAACTGTTACAAATAATAATCCAGCTCCTGTCACTTTTTCTTTAAGTGCTGAAGCTATTCAAGCAGGTCAAAGAACAATTCGTTTAACAGGATCAAATGCTTCATTATCTGATATTGCAATTATTGCTGGTACTGGTATGTCAATATCAAATCCAACTGCTTCAGCTATTACTTTAGACGCTGCAATTTCTTCAGTGAATGGAGCAACTGGTGCAATTATTACAAACAGAACATATTCTTTTGGTGGTGCTACAACTACTAATTATCTTGTAACTGGTCCAGGATTGCCTGTAGCTGGATCAAATGACCCAGACATTATTGCGCAAAGAGGTGAAACTATAAGATTTACGAATACACGTTCAGGGCAAATTTTAGAAATACTTGATTCTTCTAACGTTGCTCCAGCAAACGATTATATTTCATCACAAGGTGCTTCTCCAAATATAGCAGACCAAAATCAAACGATTACATTTACAATACCAATGTCTGCTGCTACAGGAAACACATTTAAATATCGCAGTCAAACTGAACCTGCGAATATGTTAGGAAATATAGTAGTTATATAATAAGGGTGGTTAGGGCTTATGCCTACAAATTTTTATAATGCGAATACATCACTTAAAGCTGTTGGTGTAAAAGTAAAATTTACAAAACAAGAAGTACAAGAATTTCTTAAATGTAAAGAAGATCCAATTTACTTTATAGAAAATTATTGTAAAATAGTTTCATTAGATTCAGGATTAATTCCTTTTGCTTTATATGATTGTCAAAAAGAAAAAGTAAGGACAATCATGAATAATCGTAAAGTGATTTTAATGGAAGGAAGACAGCAAGGAAAAACTATTACTTCTGCTGCATGTATTGTTCATTATACATTGTTTAATGATAACGTCACTGTTGGTATATTAGCAAATAAAGGAAGTACCGCAAGAGAAGTTTTAGATCGTTATCAATTAATGTATGAAAATTTACCTTTATGGTTGCAACAAGGTGTTGTGACTTGGAATAAAGGAGATATAGAATTAGAAAATGGTAGTAAAGTATTTACTTCTGCTACAACACCAAGTGCGATACGTGGTAAGTCAGTTAATTGGTTATATATTGATGAAGCTGCAATTATACCAAATCAAATCGCAGAAGAATTTTTTACTTCAGTTTATCCTACTATTATGGCAGGAGAAACTACAAAAATATTATTAAGTTCTACTCCATTAGGATATAATCACTTTTGGAAATTTTGGAATGATGCTGTAAATAATAAAAATGGATTTAAAAATCTTTTTATTCCTTACGATAAAATTCCAGGACGTGATAAAGCTTGGGCTGAAGCACAAAGAAAATTACTTGGTGATATAAAATTTAATCAAGAAATACTTTGTGAATTTTTAGGAAGTTCACTTACACTTATTAATGGTGAAACTTTAAGAAATTTATCTCCTAAACCATTTATATATTCTAAAGATGGTTTAGATATATTAGAAAAACCTGAACCAAATCATAAGTATGTAATTGTAGTTGATTTGAGTAAAGGAACAGGAAGAGATTATACAGCATTTAGCATTTTTGATATAACAGAAATGCCTTATAAAGTTGTAGGTAAATATCGTTCTAATACAATTAGCATATTGCTCATTCCAAGTATTATAGATAAAGTTGGAAGAGATTATAATAAAGCTTTTGTGTTGATTGAAATTAATAGTGGTGAAACAGTTCCCTATATATTACATAGTGAATTAGAATATGAGAACATTATCTTTGTTGCAAGACATAAGAATGAAGGACAAAGAATTACTGGTGGATTTGGTGATAAATCAAGTGCACTAGGTGTTACAACTGATGTAGCTGTAAAAAGAAAAGGTTGTAGCATATTAAAGAATTTAATTGAGAATAATAGTTTATTAATATTTGATTCAACTATTATTAGCGAATTAACTACATTTATCAGCAAAAATGGTTATTTTTCAGCTGACGATGGCTATACTGATGATTTAGTGATGACGTGTGTACTCTTTGCTTGGCTTACTGGTGACGTATATTTTAGAGAAATAACGGACGTAAATATAAGAAAAGAGTTATATAAAAAACAAATACAAGAGATTGAAGAAGAGTTGACTCCATTTGGCTTCTTAAATGATGGAAATGATCGAGAAAACCCTTCGAATTTTTGAAAAAACTAAATAGGTAAGAGAAATAGCACGTTTGTCAAGAAACGTGTCAATAATTAAAGAGGAGAGAGCAAAATGGCATTCCAATTAAGTCCAGGAGTAATTGTCACAGAAAAGGACTTCACAAGCATAGTTCCTAATGTTGCCACAAGTGCAGGTGCATTTGTAGGTAAATTCGCATGGGGACCAATCGAAGATCCAGTGCAAATTACATCCGAAAACGAATTAGTAGAGAGATTCGGTAAACCAGATGATTCAAATTTTGAATCATTCTTTACTGCAGCTAACTTTTTATCATACTCGAATAATTTATTCGTAGTAAGAGGAAGTGGCAGTGTAGATAAAAATGCAGTAGTTTCTGGTACCGCAGTTAAAATTAAAAACGCAGAACAATACTTATCATCATATGCAGGTGGTCAAGGAACTGTTGGTGAATTTGCAGCTAAATGGGCTGGTTCACTGGGCAATTCATTAAAAGTATCAATGGCAGATAAGTCGACTTTCACAGGTTGGACTTATGAAACTAGCTTTGATAGATCACCAGACACATCAGCTTGGGCAACATCAAATAACGTATCAAATGACGAATTACACATTATCGTAATCGATGAAGATGGGTTATTTACTGGCACAGCTGGTACAATTTTAGAAAAATTTGAATATGTATCAAAAGCAGTAGGTGCTAAAAAATCAGATGGTTCGAATAATTATTACAGAGATGTAATTAATTCAAATTCAAAATACATTTGGTGGATGGATCATCCTACTCAAGCAGCAGAAGTAAATAACGTAGCGAATGCTAACGCAGTTGCTTGGGGTACTGCTCCAGCAGCACAACCTTACAAAGATATCAACGCAGCAGTAAATGCCTCTTTAACTGGTGGTGTTGATGACTATGCAGGTATAACTGCAGGAAACATTCAAACAGGTTATGCATTGTTTGCAAACGATCAGCTTGACATATCGTTAGTCCTTTTAGGAAAAGCGACAGCAGCAACAGCAACTTATGTAATTAATAACGTTGTAGAAGTAAGAAAAGATTCAGTAGCTTTTATCTCTCCAGAAGCAGCAGGTGGTTCTTATATTTCTGATTCTTCAGCAACTCCAGTAGCAGATATTATAACATATAGAACAGCACTTCCAAGTTCTTCTTATGCTATATTAGATTCTGGTTATAAGTTTCAGTATGATCGTTATAATGACAAGTATCGTTATGTCCCATTAAATGGTGATGTAGCAGGTCTTGCCGCAAGAACAGATTATGCTCAAGATCCATGGTATTCACCAGCTGGTGCAAATCGTGGTCAAATTAAAAATGTTGTTAAACTAGCATTTAATCCAAATAGAACACAAAGAGATTCCCTTTATCAAAAAGGTGTAAATCCAGTTGTGACGTTTCCAGGAGAAGGAACACAATTATTTGGAGACAAAACTTTATTGTCAGCACCAAGTGCTTTCGATAGAATTAACGTACGAAGATTATTCATTGTATTAGAAAAAGCGATTTCAATTGCTGCAAAAGCACAATTGTTTGAGTTCAATGATGCTTTCACTCGTGCTCAATTTAAAAATCAAATAGAACCATTTTTAAGAGACGTACAAGGTCGTCGTGGTATTACTGATTTTAGAGTTGTGTGTGATGAAACTAATAATACAGCAGAAGTAATCGACAAAAATGAATTTGTAGCAAGCATTTTCATTAAACCTAATCGCTCAATCAACTTCATTAATCTAACATTTGTAGCAGCAAGATCAAGTGTTAATTTTAGTGAAATCGGTGGCTAATAATTAAAGGAGAAACTTAAATGGCTGATATAGCAGATTTTAAAGCACAAATGACTGGTGGTGGAGCACGTCCCAATCAGTTTCGTGTTGAGTTAATTTTCCCTAGCTACGTTGTTGCAGGGATTTTGGCAAGTGCGCAAGCTCAATTTTTATGTAAAGCAGCACAATTACCAGCAAGCACAATAGAGAACATTCCAGTTCAATATCGTGGTCGTGCTGTTAATTTTGCAGGAGAAAGAACATTTGCTCCATGGACTGTCACAATTTATAATGATACAAACTTCAATATAAGAAATGCGATGGAACGTTGGTCAAATGGTATTCAAAACTATCAAACAACTAATGGTCGTGTAAATCCAAGAGATTATCAAACGGATTTAGTAGTAAGACAATTAGATCGTTCAGGTGCAATTATTAAATCATATCGTTTTGTTGATGCTTACCCAATTTCTATTGGTGTAGTTCAATTAGACTATGATACAGCAAATGCAGTTGAAACGTTTGATGTTGAATTTCAATACAACTACTTTGATAGTGATACAGCTTCACGTGATGGTGTAGGAGTGAATATTTCAATTGATACACCAGTTGGTTCATTCCCAATTAAAATATAATATAACAGAGTTTCGACAAGGGACTCGGAAATAGATTATGGCAGAATTATTTGGCTTTGAGATTAAAAGAAAAACACCGAAGAAAGAAATTAGTTCGGTAGTCACACCATCTAATTTAGATGGTTCGACGTTGGTAGCAGACGCATCGGCTTATTATGGATTAACACTTGACTTAGATGCGAGTATTAAGGGCGAAAACGATTTAATAAAAAGATATCGTGAAGTTTCTTATTACCCAGATGCTGATAATGCAATTGAAGATATTGTAAATGAATCAATTGTATTAGATAATCAACGTCTTTCAGTTGACGTAGTTTTAGATGATTTAAAAGCATCAGATAAAATTAAAGAAGCTATAAGAAAAGAGTTCGAAGAAATTTATAAATTATTACAGTTTGATATACGTGGTCACGATATATTTCGTACATGGTATGTTGATGGAAGACTATACTATCATATAGTTATAGATCCAAAAAATACTAAAAGCGGAATTAATGAATTAAGATTTATAGATCCACGTAAAATACGTAAGATTAAAAATTATAAAAAAGAAAAAAATGATAAGGGTGTTGATGTAGTAAAAGATATAGAAGAATACTACATTTACAATGACAAAGGAATTACTGATAGTTTAGCAACAGGTATTAAACTGTCTTTAGATTCAGTTGTATTTGCTCCATCAGGATTAACTGATTTAAATTCTGGTATGATATTATCGCATTTACATAAAGCGATAAAACCAGTGAACCAGTTAAAAATGGTAGAAGATAGTATAGTAATCTATCGTTTATCAAGAGCACCTGAACGAAGAATATTTTATATTGATGTTGGTAATCTGCCTAAATTAAAAGCAGAGCAGTATGTAAACGACATCATGAATAAGTTTAGAAATAAAGTTGTATATGATGCATCAACAGGTGAAGTACGAGATGATCGTAAACACATGTCAATGCTTGAAGACTTTTGGATGCCAAGAAGAGAGGGTGGTAGAGGAACTGAAATTACTACACTCCAAGGTGGACAAAATTTAGGCGAAATAGCTGATGTACAATATTTTCAAAAGAAATTATATCAATCTTTAAATGTTCCTGTTACAAGATTGTTAAGTGAAACAGGGTTTAATTTAGGAAGAGCAAGCGAAATAAGTCGTGATGAATTAAACTTCCAAAAATTTATTGATAGATTAAGACGTAAATTTAGCAGTATTTTTTACAGTATTTTAAGAGTGCAATTGATTTTAAAAGGAATTATAAAAGATCAAGAGTGGGAACAATTTAGTCAAAATATTCGTTTTGATTTTTTAAGAGATAATTTCTTTACTGAATTAAAAGAAAATGAAATATTAGCTCAAAGAATTAATATGTTAAATTCTATTGAACAATATATTGGAAAGTATTATAGTATCAATTGGGTGCGCAAAAATATTCTGAGACAAACAGAAGATGATATTGCGAAAAATGATAAAGAAATAGCAAGCGAGCAAGGTAAATTACAAGATTTAAAAGTAGCTCAAACTGCTGAAACTGACGATGAAGCAATAGACGCAGAGCAAGATAAAATTGATCTTGAAACACCTTTTGCTGATGAAACTAAAAAGGAATAATTTATGGATATGAAAAACAAAATTAAAGACTTAATTGATAATATTGAAATAGGAAATGCTGAAGCTATCAATTCATCATTTTCAACAGTAATGGCTGAAAAAGTATCAGCAAGATTAGATAGTTTAAAGCAAGAAGTTGCTAATGTAATATTTAAAGATAAAATAACAAGCAACGACAAAACTAATTAGGAGTTTAATCAAATGGCAGTCACAAAGACTATATTGAAAAAATCAAAAAATGAAGTTGTAGTGAAATTTGCAAATACTGGTGGTACAAATCAAACAGCCACTTTTGATTTAGATGTCGATGCTTTATTAAGCACAGAAGTTATTGAAGGCACAGTAAAAATTAATATTGTAGCAATAACTTTCACTGGTGTCAATGGATCTTCTTTTAGTCTATCAAGAGACGGACTAGGTATATTTGCTGCTCCTTGCGATCAACCAGATCAATTTTATTTTGATGGTTGGGTTGATGGAATTAATAATACACATGATATCGTTTGTACTATGACAGAAGAATCTTATGTATATTTAACATTACGTAAGAGTTCAGGATTTGAAACTAAATTAGAATTATCAAGATTTGGTTCTTACGATGATCCGAATGCTAGAGGTAGTTAATTAAATGAAACTTATTAGAGAATTTACAGAATCAGTAAAATATTTGGTTGAAACTCCAAAAACAGGAGACGCAAAAACTTATTTCATTGAAGGAGTATTTTTACAAGGCGAAATTAAAAATCGCAATGGAAGAGTATATCCTATGGAAATAATGAAAAAAGAAGTTGAAAGATATACAAAAGAAAATATTGAAAAGAATCGTGCGTATGGTGAATTAGGACATCCTGACTCTCCTACTATCAATTTAGATAGAGTATCGCACATGATAAAAGAATTGAAGCTTGAAGGCAATAATTATGTCGGAAAAGCAAAAATAATGGACACACCTTATGGTAAAATCGTTAAAAGTTTAATTGACGAAGGTGCTAATTTGGGTGTTTCATCTAGAGGGATGGGATCGTTAAGAGCAAAGAGTGACGGAACTCAATTAGTACAAGATGACTTTATGCTAGCTACAGCTGGTGATATAGTCGCTGATCCATCAGCACCAGATGCATTTGTTCGTGGTGTTATGGAAGGGAAAGAATGGGTATTCGTTGATGGTAAATTTGTTGAGAAAGATATAGAGCAAGTAAGAAAAGAGATAGCAGGAACTAATAGAATAGCACTTGCTGAAGCTCAAGCAATACAATTTGCAAACTTTCTTAAGAAAATAAAATAACTAAATATGAATGGAAATCCATTCTTTATATATTTAAATTAGGAGAATATAAATGAAAATCGAAGAAACTATCGCAAATCTGCTAGCAGAAGCGAAGAAAGCTAAAACTCTTTTATCAGAACAAGATAAAGAGGGAAGTGCTTATGCTATTGGCATGGCAAAAGCTAAAGAAATTACAGGTGATGAACCACCTCTTGAAAAAGAAACAATCAAAAAAGCACACGAAATTGCTAAAGGTATTCTTAAGAAAGAAGAAATCAGTCCATTCACAGGTCAAGCACTAAAGACTGAAGAAACTGAAGAAGAAAAGAAAAAAAGAGAAGAAGAAGAAAAGGCAAAAGCAGAAGCAGAAAAAGCATCTACTAAATCTGAATCAGAAGTGGCTCCTAACACAGATGATAAGAAAAAAGAAGATGAAAAAGAAATTGTTAAAGAAGTAGAAATGACTGACGACGAAAAGAAAAAAGCTGAAGACGAAGCAAAAGCTAAAGCTGAAAAAGAAAAAGCTGACGCAGTTAAAGAACAAGAATTAACAGATAAACAAAAAACTTTACCACCAGAATTGCAAAAAGCAATTAAGGATAAAGAAGAAAAGAAAGATGCTGTTAAAGAAGAAACTGAAGAAGAAAAAGCTAAAAGAGAAGCTGAAGAAAAAGCTAAAGCTGAAAAAGAAAAAGCTGAAGTAAAAGCAGTATCTGAGTCTGAAGACGAAAAAGAAGACGAATCTGAAGATGATGAAGAAAAAATTAAAGAAAAAAATGCTAAAAAACCAGATGAAGTGAAAATGAACGAAAAAACTAATGAATCAATTAAAGTAGATGTATCTGCTGATGTTGATGCATTATTAAAAGGTGAAACACTTTCTGAAGAATTTAAAGCAAAAGCAAAAGTAATATTCGAAAACGTAGTAATTAATAGAGTAAAAGATGAAATTACTCGTGTTTCAAATGAATTGAGAACTGAAAATGTTAAAAACATGGCAGTTATCAAAGAGAGCCTGATTGAAAAAGTTGATGGATATCTCAGCTATGTAGTTGAGCAGTGGGTCTTACAAAATGAAATCGCTCTTGAATCAGGTATTAAGACTGAAATACTTGAAGACTTTGTAAGTGGTTTAAGAAATTTATTCGAAGACCATTACATTGAAGTACCAAATGAAAGATTTGATGTGCTTTCTGATCTTCAAGATCAACTTAATACTACCAAGAAAAAACTTGATGAAGCAACAGCTGAAAATGCTAAAATTTCAAAAGCATTTAGTGATTTACGAAAAAGTGAAATCATCACAGCAGCTTCAAAAGATCTAGTGTCAACAGATGCAGAAAAACTTAAATCATTAGCTGAAGAGCTAACGTTTGAAGATGATGCATCTTTTGAGAGAAAAGTACAGACAATAAGAGATAATTATTTCTCAGCAGTGTCTGCGACTCAAAATTCTACTAAACAAATAGTAGATACAATAGTGACTGATGAGCCAATCGTTATTAACGAGTCAGCTAAAATAACTGACGTAAAAATAGCTGCATATGCAGACCTATTAAATCGCTCAAAGAAACAAATTTAAATAACAATAATAACGGAGAAACAAAATGAAAAATAGACAAGATCTATTAAAAAAATGGGCTCCAGTATTAGATCACGCTGGTGTAGCACCTATTAAAGATGCTTACCGAAAAGAAGTGACAGCTGTTCTATTAGAGAACCAAGAACGTTCTATTAATGAAGAAAAGCAAGCACTTTTTGAAGCGACTCACGCGAACCAAGCTGGTGCATTACCAGACACTTCAGGAGTAGCTAAGTTTGATCCAGTATTGATCTCATTAGTACGTAGAGCAATTCCACAAATGATCGCTTATGACGTTTGCGGAGTTCAACCTATGACACAACCAACTGGCTTAATATTTGCTATGAAAAGCAGATATACACAGCAAAATGGTGCAGAAGCATTATTTAACGAAGCTGATACAGACTTCGGTGGTACAGGTGCTCATGCTGGAGATAATCCAGTAAGTGGTGCTTATACAACTGGTTCTGGCTTATCAACAACTCAAGCTGAAGCATTAGGCGATGTAGGAACAACATTTAATCAAATGGCGTTCTCAATCGAGAAAACTTCAGTGACTGCAAAAACTCGTGCTTTAAAAGCTGAGTACACAGTTGAATTAGCACAAGATCTAAAATCAGTTCATGGTTTAGATGCTGAAAGTGAATTATCAAATATCCTATCTACTGAAATCCTTGCGGAAATCAATAGAGAAGTTATTCGTACAATTTACGCAGTAGCTAAAACAGGAGCACAAGTAGGTACAGCAGCAGCTGGTACTTTTGATCTTGATGTAGATTCAAATGGAAGATGGTCAGTTGAGAAGTTCAAAGGATTATTATTCCAAGTAGAGAGAGAAGCAAATGCGATCGCTCAACAAACTCGTAGAGGAAAAGGTAATTTCATTATTGCTTCTTCTGATGTTGCGAGTGCGTTAGCAATGTCGGGTGCTTTGGACTATGCTCCAGCTCTTTCAACTAATCTAAATGTAGACGAAGCTTCTACAACTTTTGCTGGTGTCCTTAATGGTCGCTACAAAGTGTTTGTAGATCCATATTCTGCTAACACAGCTGCAAATCAGTTGTTATTAGTAGGATACAAAGGTAGTTCAGCATTTGATGCTGGAATATTCTATTGCCCATACGTACCATTACAATTAGTACGTGCAGTAGATCCTTCTACATTCCAACCTAAGATCGCGTTCAAAACAAGATACGGAATGGTGTCAAACCCATTTGTACAACTTGATGGTAACAACACGAACTTACAAGCAGCTTCTAACTATTACTACAGAAAAGTTGCAATTACAAATTTAATGTAATTTGTAAGGTTGATTATATAATTTCAAAGGGGGGAGATGTAAAAGTCTTCCCCCTTTTTCATTTATACTAAATAATTATAGTATGACTCTTAAAACTTTAAATAGACCATCAAACACTAATCCACTTAATCCTAACGGATTTTCTTTTTCATTTGCACGTATTCCAAATGTAAATTATTTCGTTCAGTCGATTAATATACCTGATCTTACATTAGGTGAAGTTATTCAAACAACACCACTTTCAGATGCTTACATTCCAGGAGAAAAACTCACTTATGGTGTTTGTAATTTAGAATTTATCGTAGATGAAGATATGGAAAATTATCTTGCACTTTATCGCTGGATGGTTGCTCTTGGCAAACCAAGAAATTATGAACAATACTTAAATTTTCCAACTACCGATACCGAAGCTTATAAAGCGAATTTAAAAGAATTAGCAAAAAATTATTCAGATGGAACACTTTTAATACTAAATAATAATAACGCAATTAGCAAAGTAATTACGTTTAGAGATATGTTTCCAACAGGGTTGTCGTCGATGACATTCGACTCTAAAAGTACCGATGTGACTTATATTACAAACACTGTGACCCTAAGATATAGTTATTTTACAATACAGAGTCCTACCTCTTCGACAGTCTATTAAAATAAATTAGAAAGAGACTGTTAAATGCAAAAAAATATATTCATATTATTTTTATCATTTTTGCTTACTATTGGAGCAGGGCGAAGCTTTGCACAAGGATTGCTACAAAGCGATAAGTATCCAGATTCATCTTGGATTGAAGAAATACCAATAGTTTGTAATGATTCAACAACACTTCATACTTTTTTAGAATCTAAGGGTTGGGTTATGTCAAAAACATACACTGGAAGAACTGGTGCCGAAAGCAATGGAAATCCAGTCTTTATTATAGCACATTATAAGAATGCAAAATCACCAAAATCAATTATAGAAACAATCACTGTTCCATCAGGTGAATCTTGCATAATGTATCAAGGATTTGACGAAAAAAATACTTCAAATAAAGCTTAAAACCATTTACTTACAATCTTTTTTATAGTATAAGATGAATTATGACACTTGA
>JACCDY011363999.1_pt1 | contig 12016 bp, 12 predicted proteins | sample 7446391 | NCBI WGS metagenome assembly JACCDY01 (sample SAMN15323451, study PRJNA562643) | freshwater metagenome | isolation source: river surface water | place: USA:Blue River Watershed | collected 2017-08-18
ACCACAGCGAAGACATCCACATTCTGATGAAGGTGGAGACGCACAATCACCCCACCGCCATTGCCCCGCACCCAGGCGCTGCCACGGGCAGTGGCGGCGAGATCCGCGACGAAGGCGCCACCGGGCGCGGTGCCAAGCCCAAGGCCGGCCTGTGCGGGTTCAGCGTGTCCAATCTGCGCATCCCCACGCTGCCCCAGCCCTGGGAGGAAGAGGACTTCGGCCGCCCGGCGCACATCGCCTCGGCCCTGGACATCATGATCGAGGGGCCCATCGGCGCCGCCGCCTTCAACAATGAATTCGGCCGCCCGAATCTGTGCGGCTACTTCCGCACCTTCGAGGAAACCGTCGACAGCGGCAACGGCCCCGAAGTGCGCGGCTACCACAAGCCCATCATGATCGCCGGCGGTATCGGCAACATCCGCGCCGACCACGTCGAGAAGGGCGAGATTCCCGTCGGCGCCAAGCTCATCGTGCTGGGTGGCCCGGCCATGCTGATCGGCCTGGGTGGCGGGGCGGCGTCTTCCATGAGCGCCGGCAGCAGCAATGCCGACCTGGACTTCGCCTCGGTGCAGCGTGACAACCCCGAGATGGAGCGGCGCTGCCAGGAAGTGATCGACCAGTGCTGGCAGCTGGGCGAGCGCAACCCCATCCAGTTCATTCACGATGTCGGCGCGGGTGGCCTGTCCAACGCCCTGCCCGAACTGGTGAAGGATGGCGGTCGCGGCGGGCGTTTCTCGCTGCGCGACATCCTCAATGCCGAGCCGCAGATGTCGCCGCTGGAGATCTGGTGCAACGAGGCCCAGGAGCGCTATGTGCTGGCCGTTTCCGCCCGCGATCTGCCGCTGTTCAAGGCCCTGTGTGCCCGCGAGCGCTGCCCCTTCGCCGTGGTCGGCGAGACCACGAAGGAAGACGTGATCGAACTCGTCGACACCCACTTCAACAACACCCCGATCGATCTGCCCATGTCCGTGCTGTTCGGCAAGCCGCCGCGCATGCACCGTGACGTGCGTTCGCTGCAGGGGCGTCCCGTGGCGCTGGATACCGCCGAGATCGCTCTGGACGAGGCCGTGACCCGCGTGCTGAGCCTGCCCACGGTGGCCAGCAAGCAGTTCCTGATCACCATCGGCGATCGCTCCATCACTGGATTGGTGAGCCGCGACCAGATGGTCGGGCCCTGGCAGGTGCCGGTGGCCGATGCGGCGGTGACCGCTGCCGCCTTCGACACCTATGCCGGCGAAGCCATGGCCATGGGCGAGCGCACGCCGCTGGCGCTGCTCGACGCGGCGGCCTCGGCCCGCATGGCCATCACGGAAGCCGTCACCAATATCGCCAGCGCGGCGATTGGCGACATTGGCGACATCAAGCTGTCGGCCAACTGGATGGTGGCGGCTGGCCACCCGGGCGAGGACGCCAGACTCTACGCGGCGGTGAAGGCGGTCGGCATGGAATTCTGCCCGGCGCTGGGCATCTGCGTGCCGGTGGGCAAGGACTCGATGTCCATGCGCACGGTCTGGCAGGACGGCGACACCCGACGCAGCAACATCGCGCCGCTGTCCCTGATCATCTCCGCCTTCGCACCGGTGGAGGACATTCGCCGCACCTGCACGCCCCAGCTGCGCCTGGACGCCGGCGAGACGGACCTGCTGCTGATCGATCTCGGCCATGGACGCCACCGCATGGGCGGCTCGGCGCTGGCACAGGTGTACCGCGAGATCGGCGCGGAGGCGCCGGATCTGGACAACCCGGCCGACCTGAAGAACTTCTTTGCCCTGATCCAGCAGCTCAACAAGGCCGGCTTGCTGCTGGCCTATCACGACCGTTCCGATGGCGGTTTGTTCGCCACCGTCGCCGAGATGGCCTTCGCGGGTCACACGGGCGTGGACCTGCGTCTGGATGAAGTGCTGACAGAAGCAGATGCCGACGCCGTGCGCGTGCTCTTCAGCGAAGAGGCCGGTGCCGTGCTGCAGGTGCAGCGCGCGCAGTTGAATGCCGTGCTGCAGATGATCGAGCAACACGGCCTGTCGGATTGCGCTGCCGTGGTGGGCTCGCTCAATGCCCGCGACGAACTGCGCGTGCTGCACGGCGGCCGGCTGCTGTTCGAGGCCAGTCGCGTGCGCCTGCAGCGGCTGTGGGCCCAGACCAGTCACGAGATCGCCGCCATGCGTGACAATCCCGAGTGTGCCCGCGAGGAATTCGATGCTCTGCTGGACGCGCGCGACCCGGGCCTGCAGGTGCACTTGAGCTTCGACGTGAACGCCGACATCACGGCGCCTTACATCAATGCCGGCGTGCGACCGAAAGTCGCTGTGCTGCGCGAGCAGGGTGTGAACGGTCAGGTGGAGATGGCCGCGGCCTTCGAGCGTGCGCGCTTCGACGCCGTGGACGTGCACATGACCGACCTGCTCAGCGGCCGAGTGAAGCTCGAGCAGTTCAACGCCCTCGTCGCCTGTGGCGGCTTCTCCTACGGCGACGTGCTGGGAGCCGGCGGCGGCTGGGCCAAGTCCATCCTGCACAACGAGCGGCTGCGGGCGCAGTTCCTGGCCTTCTTCGAACGCGAGACCACCCTGACCCTGGGCGTATGCAATGGCTGCCAGATGGTGTCCCTGCTGCGCGATCTGATCCCCGGCGCCCAGGCCTGGCCGCGCTTCGTGCGCAATCGCTCCGAGCAGTTCGAGGCCCGCACCACCCAGGTGCTGGTGGGCGAATCCAATTCCGCGTTCTTCACCGGCATGGCCGGCTCGCGCTTCCCCATTGCCGTCGCTCATGGCGAGGGCCAGGCCGAATTCCGCAGTGCGTCGGACATGGCGGCGCTGCAGGCTGCCGGTGGCATCGCGCTGCGCTATGTTGACCATCACGGAGCCGTCACCGAGCGCTACCCGCAGAACCCGAACGGTTCGCCGCAAGGCATCGCCGGGCTGTGCAGTGCGGACGGTCGCGCCACGATCATGATGCCGCACCCGGAGCGCGTGTTCCGCGCTGTGCAGAACTCCTGGCGGCCGCCGCACTGGCTGGAGGATGCGCCCACGCTGCGGCTGTTCCGCAATGCGCGCATATGGCTGGGCTGAACATGTACAAGCTGGTGTTCTTCGTGCCTGCCAGCCACCTCGAAGCGGTCAAGCAGGCCGTGTTCGCAGCGGGGGCAGGGCGCATCGGAGACTACGAGCACTGCAGCTGGCAGGTACTGGGGGAGGGGCAGTTCCGCCCTCTCGCCGGGAGCAATCCCTTCATCGGTCGCCAGGATGCGCTGGAGACTGTGGCCGAATACCGCGTGGAGCTGGTCTGTGCCGCGCCGCACATTGCAGACGCCGTCGCGGCCCTGCGCGCCGCGCACCCTTACGAGGAGCCGGCCTTCGATGTGACGCGACTGGAGGAGTTCTGAGACGAGGCGTCCATGAACAAGGAGGGGGAAACGCCGAAGCGACTGGCCAATGCCCGAATCTGTCGTACATTGAGCGATCGCTTGCCAGCCAGCAATTCTGACACCACGCCCTGACTGCCGACTTCCGGCAGATCTGACTGTCCCAATCCGTGTTGCTGCATGAGAAACCGCAGAATCTCGCCAGGCGTTGATGCGGCCTTCAGCAGCAGCGTGTTCTCGTATTCGTCAATCAGATCGCCCAGGATGTCCAGAAGATCCACAAGCGGGTGAGCTTCATCTCGTGCCCCCGCGTCCAGCAGCGCATTGAGGGATGTCAATGCTTGTTCGTAGTCCTGCTCGCTGCGTATCGGGCGCAGCGGCACCTGGGTACACAGAGCGACGTAGTGATTCATGACTTCATCGATTCGCAGCATCCTCATGCACTCCAGTGGTCGTAGTGTTGGTGGGTCAGAATCGACCGGATGAAGACCTTTTGTCGGTTGAAGTGCACGGCAGCGACGAGGCGAGACTTGTTGCCCCCGATATTGAACACGCAGTAGTCACCCACTTTGTCCACAGAGTTGAAGCATCGCCTCAAGTCTGTGAACGAATGGAAGGAGGATTTCTCCATGATGCTGAACCATGCCTCCAAGGCCTTGCGCGCCTCTGGATGCAGCTCACCAAAGTCCCTCAGTACCTTTCTGCTGATGACGTGCACCTGTCGTTCCTTGACGGGGAGAAAATATCTCAATTTGAGATGGTGGGCAAGGCAGATTTTCTTCGCCTTCCTGCATCACTGAACATCACGACCGCCACTGCGAAGTCGTCGCAAGGGGCATGAGCAAGCTTGGTCGACATGCCCGACACGTGCACCGCGGTGAATTGTTGACGCGACTCAGTTACGACTTGATCAAGTCTCACCCACCAGCAGCACCGAGGCATCCCCGACGCCCACGCTGACATCCATCTCGAACGCGCCATCCCCTTCGCCCTCGGCACTTTCGGCCACGAAGGCCCGGTGACTGCTGTGCCGCCCGGCGCCATGCAGGCTGGCACTGCCCACGCCGGCTGACACCTCGATATGGCCGGCGCTCAGGCGACTGCCGGTGATGTCGACCTCACCGACGCCCACATGCACCTCCAGTGCTGTCTCTCCCACGCGGGCATTCACCTGACCGACGCCGAGGTGGATCGCGGTAGAGGCCACGGCAGGCAGCTTGATGGTCCAGTGCACTTCCAGGTCGTCGTAGTCCTCTTCTGACAGCCCGATGCGCAGCTCACCGTTGTCGCGCTCCTGCACCAGGTCAATGGCGCTGACATCGCGCTTGCGACGCAGCAGGCCGGTGCGGTCGCCTTCGATGTCCACCACGATGGACAGGGTGTCGCCGGGGACAGGCTCGACGTCGATGGAGCCCACTCCGCCGTCGATGCGCAGCGCCTGGACATCGTCCAGGGCCATGGTGAGACGGCGGGTGACTTCGTGTTCGGCGGCCCAGGCGGACGCGCCGCAAAGGCTCAGCAACAGCAGGATGAGAACGGGCAGGGGTCTTCGCATGACAGGGCTCCTTGGTTTTGGTTTGAGCGGATTCAGCAAGGGCTGTGCCAGGTCAAATAAGTCAATGAAAGCATGGGGTTGAGGGCGGCATTCGGACGTGTGGCGATTTTGCCACGGTGTGAATGGCCAGTTGTTGAGCATCCTGACCACGCGAACGTACCTGCACCGGTGGTCACTGGCTCTGTCAGAAAGCGCGGCGCCAGCAGGTCTAGCAGCCACAGACCATGCCCTCGTGGCGTCATGCAGCAAACCCATTCTTCTCAGGAGTGTCCGCCGTGAGCCTGCCCCGCCCCTTGTCCGTCTTGTCCCATGCCTCCCGTCAGCTCCCGCGGCGAACCTTTCTGCGCGGGCTCGGCGCTGCGCTGCTGCTCGCCGGCAGCGCAGGGGTCAGCGCCCAGTCGGCGCGTGAGCGCCTCATCGTCTCCGGTGCCTCCGGGCAGCTCGGGGCCCTGGTGGTGGAGGAGCTGCTGGCGCGCGGGGCCGATCCGCGTGACCTGATCCTAGTGAGCCGCACGCCTGAGGAACTGGCGCCCTATGCCGCGCGAGGTGCTGCGACACGCTTCGGCGACTTCACCCAGCCGGAGTCTCTGCCCGCCGCCTATGAAGGCGGCAGCCGCATGCTGCTGATCAGCATCAGCGCCGGCCCGGACAACAGGCCCCAGCTGCACAAGAATGCCATCGACGCGGCTCGCGCCGTGGGCGTGCGCCACATCGTCTACACCTCCACCGTCGATGCCGACAATCAGGACGTGCGCGCCCTGTCTGCCGCCATGCACCGAGAGACCGAGCAGATCCTGCGCGACAGCGGTGTGGCCTGGACCATGCTGCGCAATCATCTGTATGCCGACAACATCGTCGGCCAGGCACAGCGCATGGTGGCGGAGGGGAGGGTGGTGGCGCAGCCCGACGAGATTCCCACGGCCTATGTGACGCGGGAAGACTGTGCGGCCGCGGCAGCCGCGGTGCTGCTGACACCGGGTCACGAAGGCAAGGTGTACGACATCACGGGTCCGCAGGCAGTGCTGCGCAGCGACATCGCGCGCATTGCCAGCGAAGTCACCGGCAGGCCGGTGGAGATTGTGCGCGGTCTGGGGGGGGAGCCGCAGGCCTCAGGCGCCATTGCCGGTTTTGCCTCGTTCGACGTGACCAGCGATGCCGTCGAGACCTTGACGGGACGCCCGGCCACCAGCATCCACGCGCTGCTGGAGCGCAATCGCGAGAGTCTGTTGCAGCCCGCTGCAGCGCCGCGTTGATGCCGGCACCGCAGGTGCCATGACAGTGCGCCTGCTGCTCAGAGCCCCAGCGCCTGACGCAGCTGGGCCGCCGTCATCCCGCGTACGTAGACGTCGGTGCCGCGGTCAAACCGCCTGGCGCTGCTGAGCGGGCCCACGACCACCGGATCGAAGCCCGCATCGCGCACCAGACGCTCCGTCACCGCCACCGCCTCGGCGTCATCACCAGCCACCGGAATGCCGATGCGCTCGCCTGCCCGGTGGTGTTCGTTCTCCACCATCGTGAAGCTCACGGCATTGAACGCCCGTACAAGTCGGGTGCCGGGAAAGTATTCCGCGGAGGCGATGCCCGTGCCCTTGGCGATGGCCTCGTCGGCCATGGGGCCATCGCGATCCGCGCGCGGATTGGCGCAGTCGATCACGATCTTGCCCGCCATCGCGGCAGCGAAGTCCGCGCCGACCTGGGGCAGGGCGCCGTAGGGCACGGCAATCAGAAGGATGTCACCGAAGGCCACGGCCTCGGCCACGCTGCCGGCGCGAGCATTCGGCCCGGCCTGCGTCACCAGCGGGGCCAGCTCGTCCGGATTGCGGGAGGAAAACAGGATCTGGTGGCCCGCTTCAGCCCAGCGCTTGCCGACGGCGCCGCCGATCTGTCCCGAGCCGATGATGCCGATGCGCAGGGAGTCCTGTGCCAGCGCTCGACGATCAGTGGCGCCGAGCAGAGGTGCGAGCACGGCACTGTGCAACAGCAGAGTCGTGAAGGTGCGGCGGGAGAGCGTCTTTCTTGTTGTCATGTTGAGCTCCTCGGTGTGAAGGTGCCTGTGGATGAGCTGATCAGCGTGGTCTGCAACTGGCGCTCCGGGGAATGACGCAGATCGAACATGCGTACCGGGAAATGCGCCTGGCGTCGGTCGGCGAAGTAGTGCTCCAAGGTGACGCGTACCACCGAAAAGGCCAGCTCATTCCAAGGGATCTGCGTCTCGCTGAACAGCGCGACTTCGAGGCTCTCGGTGCCGGGATGAAACTGCGGACTCTGCAGCGTGGCCAGAAAGAAAAAGTAGACCTGATTGATGTCCGGCAGATTGAACAAGGAGTAAAGCGTGCAATCGCCGCTTTGCACTGTCGCCCCTGCTTCTTCCTGGGTTTCCCGGATGGCGCCCTGCAGTGTCGTTTCCCCGTTCTCCAGAAATCCGGCGGGCAGCGTCCACAGGCCACGGCGCGGCTCTATGGCGCGGCGGCAAAGGAGCACCTGCTCCCCCAGCACGGGCAAGGTGCCAACGATGTTGCGGGGGTTATCGTAAAACACCACGTCGCATTGCAGGCAGCAATAGCGCAGCTTGTCGTCCCCGGGGGGGATCTGGTGTACCACGGGCGATGCGCAATGCTGGCAGAACTTCATGAGGGATTCTTCAACAAGCTTGCGCCGCGGGTCGGCCCAGCGCCGCAACCTGTACCGACTGCGGCGCCGCACACTGCCGCGCCTGCATGGTGGGCGTGGTGTCGAGCGCGTCGAGATCGATGGCGGGCGCCTGCAGTTTGAGATGCGCGAACAGGGCGCGGCCGTTGTCGGACAGCGGCCGCAGGCTTTCGCCCTCGTCCTGCACCGCGTGCATCACCTTCATGCGCACCGAGCTGCGCACATTGCCGCCGATCACCATGATCTTCATGGCCTGCGGGTCCACCTTCACCACGATGTCGCAATGCGTGCGCGCGCCGGCGCCCAGCTGAGCGCGGCGCTCCGCCAGGCTGCGGTAGGCCGGGCGGCTGCCGCGGCACAGCAGATCGCCAGGCACGATCTCGGCCGCTCCGGGATCGTGGGCCGTGAACACGGCCCGGGTATCGCGGCCATCGCTGGCGCGGATGGCCTGGTCGATATAGGTGTGATGGGCGATGGCGCGTCGGAACTGGGCGGTCTCGCCGATGCCGCTTTCGCACATGACCCAGGAGATGAAGGCGGCCGACCAGGCATCGCGCCAACGCGCGCCCGTCCCATCGGCGGTCCAGTTGGCATTCTGGCGCTGCAGGATCCAGTCGCTGTCCGGGGTGGCGGCCCAGTAGCCGGCGATGGTGGTGGCCAGACGTGCGCTCTCGCCGGCGCTCAGGCGGGCGAAGGCGCCTCGCGGCATGGGCTGGGAAGAGGGCTCGGCCCGGGGCTGTTCGTCGATGCCATAGCCGAAGTACGCCCATTCCTGCACGGCGGTGTCCACGATGCGGCGACGCACGTCGTCCAGCGGCAGGGCACGGCAGCTGCGATCGGTGATGCGCATGCTGCCAGGGGTGCCCGTCACCCGCTCGCTCGGCGCTCGCACATCCAGCACATCGGCAGGCAGGCGTTGCAGGGATTCGCCGGGTTGTGCCTGCAAGGCGGCACTGGCGAGGCAGAACAGGCTGGCATGCAGAAACGGCTTGAAGGCGGGCATCGGGTGGGCAATCCAGGTTCGGTGGTTGAACGGACAGTGCCCGGAGTGTAGCCGCTTGCCCGGAGGCCGGGAAGAGGCCTGCGCCCCCGCGAGCGGGGATGAACGGGAGCGCAGGCAAACCGGCTCAGATACGCTTGATCTCGCAGTGCAGGCGGAAGCGGCGCGAGGTGATGAACGCTTCCACATCGCGCAGGCGCTCTTCCACCCGTCGCAGCGCAGCTGCGCATTCCTGCACGGACATGGCGAGGTCGGCCTGGGTGTCCGCGCGGCGTGTCGTGCCAGCCTCCACTGGCTGTGTCGAGTCAACTTCGTTGCGCTCAGCGGCGTCCTGATGCACGCGGCGTCCGGCAAGGCCGAGGCTGTCTGCGGGCGCTTTCTCCAGCGCGATCCACAGCACGCCATAGAGGAAGAAGGTGAACGGGCCGGCCACGAAGAACGACAGCACGGCGAGAATGCGCACCGTGCGCGCGCGCAGTTCCAGGTAGTCGGCGATGCCGCTGCACACGCCGGCCACCTTCACGTCCCGGCCGCGATACAGCGGCTTGCGGTAATTGAGCGAGCGAAAGTGCTCCGCCGTGCGGCTGGCCGAGACAAAGGTGCGCACCTTGCCGGTGCCCTCGGGCTTCAGCCACCAGTAGGTGAGGAAATAGGCCAGCACCAGGGTGGGCCAGCTGATGCAGGCCAGCACGACGATGATGCGCACCAGCACCACCGATACATCGAGATAGTCCGCCAGCCCGGCGCACACCCCCAGAAAGCGCTTGCGCTGCAGGTTCAGCTCAAAGGGTCTGTTGCGGGGGCTCATGCTGCGCTCTCCAGGTGGGCACTTCCGCGTCGAGAATGGCTTCCAGCGTGTCGATCCGGGTGCTCAGCGAGCGGGCGATGGCCGACAGCTCGCGGATGTCATACTCGGTCTCGGTGGAGAGCCGCACTTTCTTTTCCTTGCGCTGGTAGAGAATGAAGGTCCAGACGGTGATGAAACCGCCCACCATGCCCACCAGCACGATGACAAATTCGAAGAATTCCATTGCCTGCGCCCCGTTGCGGCTTACTTGTTGAGTTTGGTCTTGATGGCCTGCAGTTCCTGCTCGATCTTCTCCTGGCGTGCCAGTTCCTCGAACTCACTGTGCAGACCCTTGCTCTCGCGGTTCAGACTTTCCACCTGACCTTCCATGAGGTCAATCTTCTTTTCGTAGTACTCGAACTTGTTCATCGCACTGTCGATGCTGTAGTTGTGCAGCTGGCGGTTCACATCCACGCGGGACTGGGCCGCCGTCGTGCGCATGACGATGGTCTTCTGCCGCGCGCGGGCGTCGTTGAGCTTGGACTGCAGCTGATCGATCTCGTGACTGAGCTTGTCGAGCGTCTCGTCCAGCTTCAGCATCTCGCCGTCGAGCAGTTCCACCGTGGCCAGCACGCCGGCGCGCTCCACCAAGGCCGCCTTGGCCAGGTCCTCGCGGTCCTTGCTCATGGCGAGTTCGGCCTTGCTCTGCCAGTCGTCGGCCTGGCGGCGCAGCTGTTCGGCGCGCCGATGCAGGGTCTTCTTCTCGGCGATCACCTTGGCGGTGCCGCTGCGCACTTCCACCAGGGTCTCTTCCATTTCCTGGATGACCATGCGGATCATTTTTTCCGGGTTCTCGGCCTTGTCGAGCAGGGCACTGATGTTGGCGTTGATGATGTCGGTCAGGCGCGAAAAGATGCTCATGGTCTGGGTTCCTTCGTTGAGTGAGTCGATGTTCGGTTTCACGGCCGGCACAGGCGCTGAGCGCGTGCCGTACTTGGTTTGCATGGTTCTTGTGTGTCGGTTTAGCGAATGTCTGTGTCAAAGCAGCTTCTGTGCCAGTCCTGATGGATTTTTCAACTCATTGAAATGTATTAATAAAACGTCTTTTCTTTGGCGATCACCCGTTTGCGCGTGGTGAAATTGCCCACATGGTGGTACTTTCGGCGAAATTCTTCTCACAGGAGCCGATCATGCCTTCTGATGCCTCTGCGCCCCGCATGATCGGGGAATCGGCCAGTTTTCTCGAAATGCAGGAGCATGTCTCCCGTGTGGCCCCCCTGCGCAAGCCGGTGCTGATCGTCGGCGAACGCGGCACGGGCAAGGAGCTGATTGCCGCGCGGCTGCACTTTCTTTCCCGGCGCTGGCAGCAGAGCTTTCTCAAGATCAATTGTGCTGCCGTCAGCGACACCTTGCTGGAGTCCCAGCTCTTCGGTCACGAGGCCGGGGCATTCACGGGCGCCACCAGTCAGAAGAAGGGCTATTTCGAACGCGCGGACGGCGGCACGCTGTTCCTGGACGAGCTGGCAAACACGGCCCTGCCGGTACAGGAGAAGATTCTGCGGGTCATTGAGTACGGGGAGTTCGAACGCCTGGGGGGCAATCACACCCTCAAGGTGGATGTGCGCCTGGTGGCGGCCACCAACGAGGACCTGCCGAGTCTGGCCCGGCAGGGCAGATTCCGCGAGGACTTGCTGGACAGGCTCGCCTTCGACGTCATCACGCTGCCGCCGTTGCGCGCGCGGGTGGAGGACATCCTGGTGCTGGCCGAACACTTCGCCGTCGGCATGGTGAAGGAGCTGGGCGGCGACTATTTCCATGGCTTCAATCCCAACATGCAGCGCATGCTGCAAGCCCACTCCTGGCCGGGCAATGTGCGTGAATTGAAGAACGTGGTGGAACGGGCGGTTTATCAATGTCCTGACAAGCCCATCAATCATCTGGTGTTCAATCCGTTCGAGTCGCCATACCGGCCGAGCAGCCCTGCAGCTCCTGCGCTGGCCCCTGCCACCGTCGCGCCTGCCGCGACAACGAATGGTGCGGCGCCGGATCTGAGCGAGCTGGACTCCCTGGACTTCGTCACCCACGTGCAGCAGTACGAGATCGACCTGCTGAAGCAGGCGATGAAGCGTTCCCAGTTCAATCAGCGCAAGGCAGCCGAGTTCCTGCAGATGAGTTACCACCAGCTGCGCGGTTATCTGCGCAAGTACGATCTGCTGGGTTGAGGCGTAGCCAATGAGCTTTAAGTTTCCTGCCATCAATTACCTGTGCCTGCTCGCGAGTATGCTGGCCATCGGCAGTCGCGACAAGCTCGTGGATCGCACTTCCATGCTCTGGCTTGGCGTGCTCTGCCGTTTTGCGGTCTGGACCCTGGGCGAGTTGCTGGCCAATATCGGCACCACGCTGGAATGGCAGCTGGCCTTCCAGCGTCTGGTCTATCTGGGCGTCGTTCTTGGAGTGGTGTTCTGGCTCTTCTTTGCCATCCACTATGCCGGTCTGCAGCGCTGGCTGAGCCCGCTGGTGGTCGCACTTCTTCTGCTGGTGCCAGCGGCGACTCTGGCATTGGTGGCGACGCTGGAGTGGCACTCGCTGTTCTACGAGCGCGCGGAGCTGGTGCTGCGCAACGACCACTGGGTGCTGCAGCTCGAGTATGGCATCGGGTTCTGGGTG
>JACCDY010603688.1_pt1 | contig 12014 bp, 16 predicted proteins | sample 7446391 | NCBI WGS metagenome assembly JACCDY01 (sample SAMN15323451, study PRJNA562643) | freshwater metagenome | isolation source: river surface water | place: USA:Blue River Watershed | collected 2017-08-18
AGATTCAGCTTGTAATACCTTTGACGATGAAAAAGATTGGGGGAAGCTATGCGGAGAATGCGTCCGCCAAAGTCTGCTTAGGGTCGTAAGCGGTCGTTGAATAGAGTCTCGGAGTAGTAATAGATCGCACTAAAAAATCACCCAATTAAATCAATTGCATAGAGCTGACTAAATTGGGTGTGTAATAGAGTGTCGTTTTAAACGACACTTTTGGCAGATACTAAGCGTCAATGTGTAACTATAGGTAATTCATTGTCTTTAGTGAGATCTGTTAGAAGATTAATTAATTCATCTGCTAGATTTTTATCAAAGTTAAATTTAAGCACGGGCTCTCCTTTTGATAGAAAAATTTTGGCATCATCATTTAATTCTTGCATTACCTGATTTTTAAAAGGGGGCAATACTAGATCCCAACATACAGTTGATAAGTCCATAAAACTTGTCTCATAAGTTGATTTAAGAATGTCTGAGGACAGTTTGATATTTAAAAATACATGTAACTCTTCGCAGCTATTGCACTTAGCTTGCTTGAGAGATTCGATTTGAATCGATCCAATAGTTGCTCGTACAGCCGCACAATAACTAAGTTGCTCTACTAATTCAGAGATTGATCCCAATTTTCCGGATAAGGGAAGTAGGGTTTGGGCGGTTAATTTTGAAACCAGGCCTTCAATAATTTGGGTATTTTCCATTTTGTTTTCCTTAAGCAAATTTAGAGATAACTTCGCCTGTGTAATTGGGCAAAATTTGAACTTGGGCGTTACTCAAATCAATTGAGCGAAATCCCTTTTTAAATTCCATATCGAACCAAGCGAGCTTTGCTTTGGCGCAGAGCTTTTGTCCAAGCGCATGAAAAGAATTCATGCCATTGGCAAGCTCTACAACGCCATCAAACTTTGCGGAGCGATATGCGGCATTGGAGACGCGAATTGCGTAAGCATTAACAACATGAGTGTGCTCAGTTGCAATGGCTGTTTTACGTGTGTGTGGTGCAGACATGTATTTTTCCTTAAAGGGTAGATTGGTTGGATTTGATGCGACGAGCTTGACGAGCTACGTTATTGATCACGTTGCGAAGAGAGCCATTAGCGCCTTTGATGGTCGGAATCAGATCTTCGTCGTTTAAAACGACATCGTGTGCTGCTGTGATTTTGCGAGCAATTGGTAAGTAATCCTCAGGGGTCGAGGCATTCATTTCTACAAGTACGCAACGATCTAGCAGGCCTTTATCTAGCTTTGACACGCTATTGGTTGTCATCACAAATACACCACGAGTGGTATTAAGGGAAGACTTCAGGCTTTCTTGGGCTTGTTTGGTAAGCACATCGACTTCATCAAGAATGATGTAGTGCTTTCCGCTCGCATTTAAAGAGGTAGTTGCAAGAATCTTGTCAATTGTTTGTGACACCTGTACGCCATTAAAGCCTTGGCGACAAGCAATATAAGATTCAGGCAGACTTAGAACTTGCCCAGTTGTACCGTACTCAATTGCTTCGGGCAGAATCTTGGCTAAGGTAGTTTTACCTGTTCCATAAACGCCGTATAGAAGCACTCCACTCTTACCCGCAAATGGAAGGGGTTGATCGCCAGTAACTACATCATGGATGCGATAAAGAGATTCTTTATTGCCGTAGATAAAGTCAGCAATTGTTTTTGGTTGAATTAAGTTTTGATCAAACATATATATTCCTTAAAATAGTTGGTGGCAACCTGTGACAGTTGCCACCAGGTTGGTTAAGCAGCTACAGGTTGTCCATCCGCATCATTAGCAGCTTCGATTTCTTTTTTAGCTTGCGCTTCGATCTCATCTGACTTTGAATATGCTGCAAGGTATGCTGCATTCATGACGCCATCAGAACGAAGAACAGCGTAGATGCCAAAAGAACCATCAGCTTGTTGATTAGCCAGTAGTACACAATCGTCATCCGTGAATTCAGCATCAGCTGTAAAGGAAAGCAACTCTGATTTAGCAAAGCCAATAAAGAATTTGTGCGAAGCAAGGCGCTCTTTCATTACTTTAGATTTATCAGAGGGTGAAATAAAATTTTTACTTTGACTCAAGCGAATCTCTTGAATTCCCCCGTTCGACTCAATCCAATCAGGAAGGTCTAAAATACTTACACGTTGCTTTTTAGCTTCACGTAATACGATTGAATACCCACTGTCACGACGACGATCTACATTGCCAAAGACGGCGCGAATAACACGAGTTTCTAATGGCGTTTCTTTGTTGTAGCGCCAGCCACGCTCTTTATAAAATGCCTCTAAAGTTGCTGAGCGTTGCTTAGCTTCGGCTGATGGTAAATCTCCACAAAATCCTTTAACTTGTTGAAGGATTGCATAGAGCTGCTTATTACTTGCACGAAGTGGACCATCTTCCCAGCCAATACGTGCTTTCACCATTTGATCTAATGCTGCTTTAGAGTAACCAGCAGATACAGGTTGTTGTTGCTTGATTTCATTACCAAGCGCAGTTTCTTCAACTGGAGTGGCAGAAGAGATTTTTACTTCTACAGTTTCGTTTGCTAGAATTTCCATATTGATACCTTTCTTTATCGCAACGCAGGTTAATAAAAGTGTGTAAAACGAGTCGCGTTACTTAGGTATTATTTTTTTCTAAGCCGTGGTTATAAGCTAGCTAAACGACTTCAGAAAAAGCTCTGAAAAGTGATTTCTGAAGGAATGTATGGACCTACTAGATTTCTACAAAGGCTTTCCAGTTGAGAACGATGTATATGGTTTTACATTAGAAGCCGCGACCTCTAAAGCCAAAAACTCTATCTATGAGTCTTGGTTTGATGTACTCAAGGCATCACCTTGGTATGCCGAGGCCGAAAAAACGAACAACTTTAAAAATAAAGAAATTGCAGACACCTACAAGCTATTTGGCGGTCTGAGCGACCTAACGTTTGAACAGTGGTGGAAGACTACGGGCTACAAAATATTTAAAGAGAGAGTTCCACTTACTGAAATAAAGCGTGTTGAACTTGACTACCAGTTAAAACATGCTAAAGACCCAAATGAACCGCCAACTATGTTGCTTAAAGTGCCACTACATTTAGATATCAAGATACTCCGAAAGCAGTTTGATGAAGTCTTAAGAATGCAAGAAGAATATCAAGAGAAAAAGAAATTTAGCATTTACGACAACACAACTGCACATGCAAAAATTTTTCAGTTAGGTCAAAAATTTGGATATGAAGTAATCAAAAAAGATCTTGAGCTATATTTTGATTACCAAGCAGAATCCATGAAAGAAGGATTTATTGCTTATCAGTTTGCTCAGAAGCATGGTCTGTCAGATAGTACAAAAATTACCAATAGAGTGACTGATGCAGAAAGAACTAAGCTACATGGCGCACTCATGTATAACTTAGAAAATACAAAAAAATTAATCGCCAATGCAACAGTCGGTAGATTTCCAGACACTAGTGATTATCTTCCGGCGGCACGAGAGTTGCTAGACTAACTCCACAGCCGCTTTCATTTGATCGGGGCTGGAGTACAGATATCCAGCAGTTGTAGAGATATTGCGATGGCCGGCCAGGGATTTCAGAATATGTATGGCGGTGCCTTTGTTGGCTAAGGAGGTTAAGAATGATCTTCTTCCCGAATGAGAGCTGCATCCCTCAAGTCCAGCACGTCTATATAGAAAGTGAAAGTACTGAGTAAGCGTATTAGCTGAAAACCCTGCTCGCTTTTGGGTGTAGAACAAAGGCTTATTGGTATCGGTAATGTGTAATAGCTTGATGTACTGAGCAATCTCTTTTTGCATGCGGGCATTGATATACACAGTTCTAGCGTATTTGCCCTTAGTTTGTTCTGGTTTTAAACGAATCTCATCTTTAATAGATCCGCTGTCGTTTAAAACGTCGCAGATGCGTAGTGCTGCAACTTCCCCCACCCTCATTCCACAGTAATGCGTTAAAAGTAAGGCGCAGCGATTACGGGCTGAATGTTTGCGTGTAGCAATATGATCAAGGACTCTGCGTAGTTCTGTTGCATTTAGGGTTTTTGCTTGTGACATAAGTAGCTCCAAAATGTAATAAATAAGCAACTACAGTATGTTTTCTTAGGTTTGGTTTGAGCAACCTAAATCTGCCTTAAAAGATCTTTCCATAAATCAATGACTTAGCTGTAAATGTAATAGTTTCGTGTTTCTATTACATTTCATGGCTTAAATGCCACGGCTCAATCCTTCGTATAAGCATATATATTTACCCCTCAGCTACCCATGTATGCGAGTGAAGAATATCACCGCTTAAACGAATGATTTGATACCTGAATGGGTCCTACGTCCTTAAAAAATAGAGCTACGAAAAATTTATAAGAAGTACTTACAGATTCAAGCTGGTGATTTTGCGTCTATATGCTTTTCTAAATAGAGCTATTCTGACTTTTTTCACCAAGATAAAAAAGACCCCAAAGTGTGGTCACGATAATTTGCCAAAGTATTATCAAATAGATAAACAGAAACAAATGTGTAATGCAGGCCTTTGCTTGTAAATTAGAAAGCAGGGAAGTTAGAAAAGGAGCTAAAAGTTGCGTACCTATGCTAATAACTATTAAAAAAATTGTAGAGGCAGAAAGAAATGCAAACATTGAGCTTAAGAACCTTCTTCTGGTCAGATCAATGCTTACCCAACGACCATTAGAGAAGATCTTCATTGTTGGTGGGTTGAGCATAGTCAAATCCATTTCAGGCTTATTAAATGTTGCGATAGCCGCAAGGGCGGCAATATAAAAGCCTGGAAGCACCTGTATGAAGGTATTGATTTTGTTAATAAAGCCAGCTTCCCCGAAGATTGGAAAATTAGCCTGGCTTTTGGCGAAAAGAATTACCACTAAAGATAGGATTGTTAATGCAATTGGAAATACCCAATCAACAATTAATTTTTGTTTATGGTTAATTGTTAGATAGCCAAATGGCCTTAGGAAAACCTGAACAAATAGATTCATAATCTTGGCAACTTAGAAATTTTATTTACAACCTCATCATTAATTAATTCGTATGAAGATTGCAATGGCCTATCAAAAGAGTCAATGCGAGCTTTTTTAATGTAATTGTCAATATTGGGCGATTCAGTTTCCATATCAACATCAACCGTTCTTTCCGTTCCCTCTGGGGATTTAAATCGAATCTTTGCTTTTGAATAATCTCTTTTGTTTTTCTTGAATACTTTTTTAAGTATTTGAAATTTATCAAGCAGTGCAGTTTTTTCATCATCTACTCCCAGGGTGACGGATTGAAACCTTCTTGTTACATAGCCATCATCATCAAAAGGTGCTTGATAGTTTTGTTCGTTTATCAGCTCAATTGAATGAATTTTTCCATGATTTAAGTCATTAGAAAATTCATTTGAGATATGACCATCAAATTCAAACTTATAGTTAACCTTATATTTCTTTGGCTTACCGGCGCTATCTTTGGAGCCATCAGGATGAGTAAATTCAAATTGTTCAGGCTTTAAGTGTTTTGCATCCCTAAGGAGATTGTTTAGCAACCTTTGAATAGTTATGATGGTGATGCCAGAGAAATATTCGCAAAGAGCTAGATCGCCATCTTCTTTTGATTTTGCAAAATAAATCACCAAGTGAATTGAATAATCCTGCCCTTCGTTTGTTTTCTTTTTGATTGTCCTTCGCTTGTTCTCCACTAGATCTGAAAAGACGGGATCCGATACCGTTTGGTCTGATTTATTGATCAGAAGAACTGCTTTATCTGCGGATATTTGCATATCCTTAATATAAAAAATTTGCAGGCCCTTTTGGGTAGCCTTTCTTCGCTCAGTTGGGCCAAGAGAATCTATAAGTTTTAAGGCATCCTTAACGGATATAGTTTTTGGAGATTCAAAACTTTGCGAATGTGACCCTAATGACACATCAAAATAGTAAACAATGCGCTCATTCTTCTTCATAAATGCCTCACAGGATATTTGAGGTCATTATGACAGAGACATATAAAAATACTAAATTTAATAATCAAAGAGCGAACTGCATTCGCTCTGTGTATCGCTCTCGCTCACACATTTTTCTTTTGAGCTGATTGGGCAATAGATTCTTCTGTCAAACGACGGCTATAGCACTATGAAAGCACTATCGCCGCCGCTACGTGTAGATTGGTACTAAGCATTCCCCAGCAACACGACTCTAAAAAGATTTATTGAAGACTGATGTATTAAAACTTCATACCTATTACTAGGAATCCTGCGGCCTACTTGTATTGCATAACCTTTAGAGCAGTTATGCCAAGTGCGGGCTCATTAGCCGACGTATTACAACCCGCGTTTTATGCCAATTAAGGTTGGCTATACCTGTTTGTGTAACTGCCTTTTAATTCGCTTGTTTAGGTTGAGGACTTGAAAGATTTGTTTTTGAGTGGCCTGTGCTTTGTTACGAAAAATTCTAAGGAGCTTGAGTTCTTCGCTAGTTAAAAAATCTGAGCCTAGTCTAAGTAGGTTGTAAGTGGCAGCCTTTGCGCGAATAAAGTTTGCCTCGATATCTGGATTAATACATTTCTTGGGATTTAAGCCTTGTGATTTGAACCATTTGTTTGTTTGATTGGTAGCCTGAGTATTTTTATAGTTGTTCATACAGTTATTTAGCAAAACCTAATAAAAGAAGAACAGATCTGGCAAATATCCTTTGGTTTTGGCAGATATTGGCAAAAAGAGGTTGTCCAACCATAAAGTCTGACAATAAATTAAGTGTGCCCATTAACCACAAAGGAGAAATGCAATGAGCACATTAAATAGTTTGAAATTAGTTAGCACCAAAAAGCCAACGTCTATCCCACCTATCTTGCAGCGTCGCAATAAGTTAAGCACTAAGGTTTGGGAGCAGATTCAGCTAGCTAAGGCTCAAAAGGAAGGTGGCACTTACAGCGTTAAGAAATACAAAAGCATTAAAGATACTGATGGCTCGCGTAAAACGATTGAGCATCAAAAGCGAGTACGTCCTTGGTGGTTTGTTTCTAATGACGGCAAGGTTTGTCTCAATATTCGCTATGGAAGCCGCGTAATTGAGTTTGCTAAAGGCAAGTCTGCTGTAGAGGTGGCTAGTGCTGATGAGCTGATTAAAGCCCTTGAGATTGTGAAGGGGGCAGTAGAAGCTGGAGAGCTTGATACACAGATTGAGCAAGCTAGCGGCGCTGCACGTGCAGGGTTTGGTAAGTGAGCAACCAAGAGCTAATACTAGTCATAGTATTAGCTCTTTTTCTTTGGATTGATTAAATGAAAACATTTGAGGCTTACGTACGAGCTCACGGCTACGTAGTACAAACCAGAATCATGGCAAGCAGTTCGCAAGACGCTTACCTTTTACTAATTGGGCAGTATGGCAAAGACAACATCGTGCATATGCCTACAGAGGTTTAGTTGGTAATTGTCTAGATCTTAGACGTTCCCGCTAAATATAAGAAAAGGAGAAGCGTATGAGAATGTACGAAATTGCTAATGCAGAAGATCAGCTAGGATTGCTGCAAATCATTATGAACAATACGTGGAGTGCCATTAGCCAGCAAGCTAGTACGCAGGCTAAACAAAAGGCGGGAGAAGCAAGCAAACCCAAATCCAGAGCTCCAAAAGCCCCAAAGCCCAAGGCGGTGAAGTTGCCGCAAAGACCAACACCTAGCCCAGTGCCGCTACAAGCAAGACCAGCACCGCCCGTAGTTACCAAATCTGCAGTTAAGCCTGCACCCCAATCCAAAACAGTCGCTCCATCAAAACCCAAGTCACCAACTATCACTACGAGATCGCCAGAAGAGCAAAGAATGTTTCAGGCTTACTTAAGGGGTGAGACACCTAAACCGCTCTAATGATTCAAAATCGCGGTTTAATCTGTGGGATATAGTTTTTGACGGTTGACAGATTTTCAGACTGACAGGTAATGCGTAAATCAATACCGAGTCTTTAGCCTTGGCATCCACTTCACTGTGATTCTCTTTTCATGCTTATTAAATTTCTGTAGTTTGCGTAGCCCAGATCTCACATTCAAAATCCCAGTTACTTTAATTAGTAATGAGCATCCTTGATTTCTATGTACTGTCTTATAGGTAATGTGCAAATGACTAAAGGGCTTGTATGTCTTGTATTCACACTTGTAGCTTAGATAACTAACGTTCAGCACTTTCTCCTTGCTATTAATAGCATCCTGTAAGCTCTGATCAAATCTCTCATGACAACACAAATGTGAATCAACCGATGTAGTTTTAATTTTTCTAGATTTCATGTGTTTAGTAGTCGTTTAAAACGACAACTCTTTAACCTGCCAATTTCTCTGCGGCTAGAGTAGCTGTGAGCTTGCTATAAAAGCGCTCTAACATTTGCACAGAAGTTCCCATCTGTTTAGCTAAGGTATGTATATCCATACCCCATTCAACCAAACTAAAAGTAGCATATGTATGTCTAAAGCTGTACAAAGTGCGGTTTGCGCCAGTACTGGATGCTAATAATCCACTGTCTTTCATCAGCCACTTAAAACTACTGACAAAATCGTAAGGGCGCTCACCATTTGGATGTCGCCACAAGTACTCTTCTCGCTTCTCTTCAATTAGCTGATCAAGTGTTAAATGATTCCATTCAGTAAAGCGTTGCTTTAAGCGTTCAATAACAGGTACAGCTTCATGTCTTGCTATTAGCCAACGCGGGCCTGTTTTACCACTGACCCAAATACGCAGGTACTTAATGTCTTTATCTATGTGCCATTCCAAATGCTTCCATTGAATATTCTTAGACTCAGTGCCATGCCGCATACCTGTAGCCAGCAGTATTTCTATGTAATCTCTCAGCAATAGTCTGCCGTTATGCGCCTCTTGATTTTTTCCACCTTGACTCCAGATTTTCATGAAGTCGAATAAGTAATTAATCTCTTTTCTAGTGAATGCCGGTCTTGGAGTGCTTTTCTCACCCTTGGTGCCAAGTCTTGGTATAGGATGTTTATCACTTAGCCACCCTCTTTTTATAGCTAAATCAAATACTCGGTTGTATGCTGAAAAGTGAGTTAATAAAGTTGAAGCCATTAGCCTACGTTTCATTTTTTCGCTACGCCAAAGCTCGAACTCAGCAATATCTTTATGGCTGATACTGGTTAAGTGCTTCTTTCCAAAGTAAGGAATCAGGTAGTTATCTAAAACAGCAATGTAGTCCACGTAGATCTTTTTACCTACGCCATTGTCTAAGTCGCTTTGTAATTCAACTTTTGTTGCTTCTGCAGCTAAATCAAATCTTTTATTAAGGGGTGGCAATCCCAGCTCTTCCATAAAGCGAGCTCGATCATAGATATCGCCTGCTTTCTTTTTGGCATACTCGATATCTTCGTAACCAGTGCTGACCCTGCGCCACTTCTTGTCATAAAGTCTGAAGCGCATTTGCCATTGCTTACTGCGTTCTCTTTTATATAAAGTGACGTTGCCATCTCTCATATGAACTAGCTTGCCAGTTGCTAGGTTTTCTAAATATTTGATCTGAGGAGATTTATTTTGATCGCCAGAATTCTGAAAAAATATATTCAGGATTTCCGTTTCTTTTGGCATGTTTCTCTAGCTGAAAAACATAGCTTAATGTCGATATGTAAAGGTGGGCAACCAAAAATTGTCGTTTTAAACGACAATTTTTGGTAGGGGCACTATAAAGAAGCTTTTTCTCAATTGTATAAAAATGTAAAACCTGAGATGATTCTAAAAGTTATAAAAAGTAAGGGTAAATATGTCCAAAACACATGGTCAAATTCTTTTAGCTTTATCTTTTGCTTGCCTTATTCTAGGAAGTTATATCCTCTTGCCAGCCAATTTTGATACGGCTCGAGCTGTTGGAAACTTGGCAGGAGTATCTTTTCTAATCTATTTAATAATTAGATTTATTAACAAAAATAAATCTGAAGAAGCAAAAGATAAAGGCTTTATTGCCCTCGGACTAATTGCATTACTGTGGGTTACATTGGTTCTTTATAAAGAAGTTTCTGATCATAAAAACCTTAGTAATTTTGTAGATATGATTGACAGTGGCAACATATCAAAACTAGAACCAACAACACAAAGCAACCTCAAAGTTCCCGGATATAGCGGAAATGATGCAGATGGCACTCAGATCTTATTAAATGCTGTATTAGTTGCGCTAAAACCATATAGCAATCAAATTGAAAAGAATCAATCTGAATTAGAGAAGTTGGAGATTGATCAAATATTGTCCGCGCAAATGTTTAACAGTCGCTCTGCAATAACGAATGGTTTCAAAAAACTTGATAAGTGGGCATATTTTGTAAATGAGGAAACACGTTTAATCAACGAAGCATATAACGCTCAATTAACTGCCATTGAAAAAGCTTCAGTTGCTCCAGAAATCAAAGCAGGATTCTTGAAGGGTTTAAATAAAAGTGTTGATGAAACAACTAGGCTACATAAATTACAAACGAATGCAACACACAATAGCATTGTAATTGCTCGAAAAATACTTAAGCTTGCAGAGGCAAATATTGGATCAGTGCGAGTGCTAGAGAATGGCGTAATATTCCCGAAACCTGAAGACAACGAAGCTTATTCTCAGGCTATACAAGCGATCCAAAAAGAAGCTCAAGATGAGCAAAAGTATGCTACTGCCAGAGCTAACTACCAACAATCAGTTGTCAATAAAATGAAAAACACACTTTCAAAATGAAGTCATTAATACACCTTTTTTTTAAAATTTTATTAGCATTAGGTGCATTTTCAGCACAAGCTCAGTCACAACTTGAGCAAGTCAAAGAAAGTGAATTGCGTCGAAATTATAATAACTGTATTACTGGAATTGGTTATTGCAACGAGAGTAATCTAACTTCATCACAATCGGAATCAGTCAATCGAAGCAAGCTACAAAGGAACTATAACAACTGCGTTACAGGAATTGGATATTGCAACAATTTATTGTTGACGGAAAGAGAGCTTGGGTCAGTCAGAACAAGTCAGCTTCAGCGAAATCTTAATAACTGTATAACAGGCATAGGATATTGCGACAAAACAATCTTATCAATATCAGAAGTTAAAACCGTTGAAAAAAATGAATTAACTCGAAACTACAATAACTGCATAACAGGCATTGGTTACTGCAATAAACTAGTCTTATCGCCAGCTCAAATTGACTCCGTTAATCAAAATGAACTGAAAAGAAATTTTAATAATTGCATTACTGGGATCGGTTACTGCAATAAAGCATTGCTTGACAACGGTCAAACTACCGCTACCAGACCTAATGCTAACCATAATTCACAAAATTCAATCATCAATCAAACGCCAACATCACCAGATGTTGGTCTTGGAGCATGCGCGGAAAATGGATCTTGTTATGGGGACATCAGCAACATAACTGGAATGCCCAAAACAATCCCCGTAGATGGCTACTACAGAAAAGATGGTACTTATGTAAGAGGGCACTACAGAAGCCGTCGTTAATAATTGGCCACTCCCAACATGCCTCAAATTAATAAAAAATTAATTTTCTTTAGCTTAGTCATTGTCATTGTCATTTATTCGTTAAATTCGACTAAATGGCGAGGTTTTGCCTACCCAAATAAAAATAATCTATCACATTCAATTTACCTTGGTGAATTTAAGAGTGAAGATGAATGTGTTACGGCCGCCATCAATACTCTCAAAAAAATAAGTAGCCTCAGTGCGGGCGATTTTGAGTGCCATAAAGATTAACGAAAGATTTCAGAAGCAAATTTACCAAATCATAATTTCTGAATGTATGAATCAATTTATATCATCTAAATTTTTTACTTTTTAATGTCGTTTAAAACGACAAAGCTTTGTACATAAGGCGTGCACCGTTTTGAAACCGTAAAACAAGGCTTTTAAGAAAATAGAGCCCTAGCTGTTTCATATTGCGGGATAGGGCTATTTAAGCTATACTTTCGGTCTTTGGCGAATTAGCTCAGCCGGTTAGAGCGACGGAATCATAATCCGCAGGTCCGGGGTTCGAATCCCTGATTCGCCACCACTATTCTTCTTACAGCTATTGCTTGTGAGACTGTCTCAAAGG
>JACCDY011005134.1_pt1 | contig 12013 bp, 9 predicted proteins | sample 7446391 | NCBI WGS metagenome assembly JACCDY01 (sample SAMN15323451, study PRJNA562643) | freshwater metagenome | isolation source: river surface water | place: USA:Blue River Watershed | collected 2017-08-18
CATGCTTTACGCAAAGGTTATCGCTGCGTACGCATCATTCATGGCAAGGGTTTAGGCTCAGCTAACAAAGAACCAGTCTTGAAAAAGAAAGTACGTAACTGGTTAGTTCAAAAAGAAGAAGTTATGGCGTTTTGCCAAGCACGCGCCGCAGAAGGTGGAAGCGGCGCGTTAGTGGTTTTACTCAAAGGCTGATACTTAGCTTAGTAAGCTTTCAACTAAGCTAGCATCACACTGCTTCAGCGCCTGTTTCACCTGTACGTATACGAATGACTTCATCAACCTGACGTACAAATATTTTTCCATCACCAATTTTGCCAGTGCGTGCAGCCTTAATAATGGCCTCCACTGCGAGCTCAACAACCTCTTCAGCAACCACGGCTTCTACTTTTACTTTAGGTAAAAAATCGACGACATACTCAGCACCACGATATAACTCAGTGTGTCCTTTTTGTCTGCCAAAGCCTTTTACATCAGTCACAGTTAATCCACTCACACCAACGGCTGCTAATGCTTCACGAACTTCATCTAGCTTAAATGGCTTAATGATTGCGGTGATTTGCTTCACGAGTAACTCCTCAATGTTGTAATGATGAATATGTCTGCTATTTTTCTCATCGCTATACGAACGACTTACTGCTCACGAAACTTAGATGTAATCGGATAACGCCAATCTCTTCCAAAAGCGCGGTTGGTTACACGCACACCAACTGGCGCCTGACGTCTTTTATATTCATTGAGCTTGATGAGCCGAGTAATTTTATCGATGTCTTCTTTAAGATACCCCGCCTCCAGCAGTTCTGCAATGCCCATACCGTCTTCTACATAACCTTGCATGATGCCATCTAAGATTTCATAGCTAGGCAAAGAATCCTGATCGGTCTGATTCGGCCGCAATTCTGCTGAGGGAGCACGAGTCAGTATGCGTTCAGGTATAACATCACTGATGCTATTTCTATAACTACAAAGCCGATAAACTAGCGTTTTTGCGATGTCTTTAATCACCGCAAAGCCCCCTGCCATGTCGCCATACAAAGTGCAGTAACCCACGGCCATTTCACTTTTATTGCCTGTTGTAAGAACAATGGCACCTGTTTTATTTGACAGCGCCATCAGTAATGTACCTCTGATGCGAGCTTGTAGATTTTCTTCCGTTGCATCCTCAGGCAAATCTTTAAATTCAAAGGCTAACGCATCACGAAAAGCAGAAAAACAATCATTGATAGCGATTTCATCATATTTCACACCTAAACGCTGCACCATCTCGCGTGAATCTACCCAAGAAATCTCAGCGGTGTAAGGCGATGGCATCATCACAGCACGAACATTCTCAGCACCCAATGCATCGACGGCAATTGCTAAAGTGAGCGCAGAATCCACGCCACCGGATAATCCGATAAGGGCACCTGGAAATCCGTTCTTGGTTACATAGTCTTTCACACCTAACACTAGCGCTGCATACACTTGCGCTTCAGTTGACATCTCTGCTGGTAGGTCGTGAGCGATGGGCTGCGTACCATCAAAACTAACTGTTATGAAATCTTCCACGAAATGCGGTAATTGATTGGTGATGGTGCCACTAGCATCCATAACAAAGGAGCCGCCATCAAAAACCAATTCATCTTGCGCACCCACTAAATTGGCATACACCAAAGCCATACCTTGTCCAGTTACATTGAACCGCATGACATCATGGCGCAAATTCTGTTTCTGCATATGATAGGGAGAGGCATTTAATACCAACAACACCTCAGCACCTGCTTCACGAGCTCTTGCAGGTGCCTCATCAAACCACGTGTCTTCACAAATGTTTATACCGAAATTAACGCCTTTTAGTGTGAAGGTACAAGCATCCTGAGCACTAGAAAAATAACGCTTCTCATCAAATACGGTGTAATTTGGCAGCGCATGCTTACGATAGGTGAGTATGATTTCACCATTGCATAAAACCGATGCAGCGTTGTAATGCAGACCATCTTGAGCAAGTGGGTGACCGACGATGACATGCAAATCCTTGTACGCTGCTAGCTCAAGTGCCAAGGCTTGCAACGCAATCTGAGATTTTGCGTAAAATGACACCCGCAGCAAGAGGTCTTCCGGCGGATAGCCGACTAATGACAGCTCAGGCGTCAAAAGAATATCGGCATTCTCTAGTGAAGCGCGTCGAGCGCAGTCCACTATTTTTGCACTGTTTCCGGCTAAATCGCCTACGGTGCTGTTGATTTGGGCTATTGCTACATTCACTGTCATGGCATGAGGCCGACTCTGCAAAATTTGAATTATCGCACGCGTATTGTTTCTTCTCTGGCTGAGGTTGGGCAAACAGCATGGGATGGCTTATTACATATACAAAATCATCCTACACCATTTTTATCGTACGCATTTCTGCATGCGCTGCATGAATCCGGTAGTGCGAGTCGTGAATCGGGTTGGCAACCACAATTTTTAACTTTGTGGGATGAAGATCAACTCATTGCAGCAATGCCGCTGTATGAAAAATTCCACTCTTACGGTGAATATGTGTTTGATTGGGCTTGGGCAGATGCTTATCAAAGGAATGGCCTAGACTATTATCCAAAATTTCTTTCTGCCATACCTTTCACACCGGTTACAGGTTCTCGTCTACTAGCAATCGACGATGCAAGCAGATTAGCTCTCATCAGCGCATTACAAAATTTGCAAACAAGTCGTGGTTTATCGTCTACTCACATTCTTTATCCCACAGAAGCTGAAGCGAATTCTCTGGCAGATGCCGGTTTTATGTTGCGCTCGGGCGTGCAATTTCATTGGGAGAATAAAGAATATAAAAACTTTGAAGAGTTTCTTGCAACCTTAGAACAAAAGAAACGTAAAAATATACGCGCTGAACGTCGCAAAGTTGCTGAAGCAGGTATTAGCTTTAAACAAATCAAAGGGGCTGATCTTAGTGAAAGCGACTGGCGTTTCTTTAAACGCTGCTATGACCAAACTTATAGCGCGCATTACTCAACACCGTATTTAAATCTCGATTTTTTTCTGCGCATAGGTGCCACCATGCCAGAAAATATTTTGCTTGTAATCGCTGAACGCGACAATCAAGCTATCGCAGCTTCATTACTTATTTACGATCAAACTACCTTGTATGGTCGCGATTGGGGCGCAATTGAACATTATGCTTGCCTACATTTCGAGACAGCTTATTACCAACCTTTAGAATTTTGCATCGCAGAGGGAATTCACTCTTTTGAAGGTGGCGCACAAGGTGAACACAAAATGGCGCGTGGTTTTTTACCGCAACGTACGCATTCTGCTCACTGGCTTGCCCATCCTGCGTTTGCTGATGCCATTGAGCGATTCCTTAGCCGAGAAGGCGCAGGAATCGACTCATACATGGACGAACTAAACGAACGCAATCCTTTTAAAACAGATAGGCTCGATAAGACTTAATTAAAAGTTAGGTTTGCTTGCTGCGTTTTTATAAGCTTCAACACCAGACATAATTTCTTTACCTGCTTCATCTGGTCCATACCAACCATCAACCTTGACCCATTTACCTGGCTCTAGATCTTTGTAGTGCTCGAAAAAATGCTGTATCTGTTGAAGACGCAGTTCATTCATATCTTCTGGTTTTTGCCAGTGCTTATAAATCGGTAACACCTTATCGACAGGCACTGCTAACACTTTGGCATCACCACCCGATTCATCGGTCATTTTCAATACGCCAATTGAACGGCATCGTACGACTACGCCAGGAATTAAAGGAAATGGCGTAATCACTAAGACATCAACTGGATCGCCATCATCAGCGATAGTGTGTGGCACATAACCATAATTACAAGGGTAGTGCATCGACGTACCCATGAATCGATCCACAAAGATCGCGCCAGATTCTTTATCGACTTCGTATTTAATTGGATCTGCATTCATAGGGATTTCAATGATGACATTGAAATCATGCGGCAAATCGCGACCAGCTGGGACCAGGTTAAGACTCATAACACTCTCTCGGAAGTAAAAAATGAAAAAACAGAATTATACGTTCCCATGCTTGCGGTGGGCTTACACAAGAAATCGGGGACTGACTTACTGAGTTAATTGCGAATTAAACGCGGCATAGTCGCAATGGCACATTGACGATAATGACTTGCTGCTACTTCGCTTTGATTTAAGGCTTCATGTAACTGCCCGAGTCTTAAATGAGACTCTTGAATGGTGCTGCGTTCAATAGCATCAGACAAAGCACGATCTAAATGACGTTGCGCCTTACCCCATAATTTTTGACGCAAACAGAATGCACCTAAGGTTAAACTTAATTCAGCATCATTCGGATGTTCACGTAAGCAGTTTTCACAAAATTCAATTTGCGCTAATAAGGTTGCTGTTCCTTCTGGTGCTGCACATAGTCGATACGCTTTTAATAAACGACCATCCCAATTGACCGACAATGCTTTTTCTATGATTCCAGCTGCATCTTGTTGCAAACCTATGGACATATAAGCCGATGCAGCAACCACTGCTGTAGCTGGACTAGTTTTGTCGGCAGGCGGCACTTTTACCCAGAAATTTTTTAGCGTATCTGCATCATGCGCCGCGGTGGGAAGTAAAGATTCATATGCAAGATCACGTAATCGTTGCGATAAGGTGGGATGCAATGCCTGACGTTTATCAAGTAAACGAACTAATCGCAATACTTCTTGCCAATTACGTTTATGTTGATTGACTCGCAAAGCAAGCCGTAATGCTTGTATGTGACGAATACCACTTGCATTTAATTCTTCTAGTGCTTGTAATGCACCGTCGCTATCGCGACTTTCTTCAGTTAATAATTCTATGGTGGTCATCAAACGCGCATTACGTAAAGCGGTATCTTTTTGAGATTGCATCAACCATGCATCACGACGAGCTGGCTGTTGCAACCTATGCGCTGAGCGTGCCGCTAATAAAGCAGCGAGCCCTTCATTCTCTGGTAGTTGCGTAGCACGCGCCGCTGATTTTTCAGCCTGACCATAGCGCCCTTCCAAATAAGCTTTTAACGCATCTAACAGCGCGCGACCTGATTCACGTTGACGTTTCTCTAAGCGATATTGACTCACCCGCCCAGGCATATCCATAGTCAAACGCACAGTGTTAATGAGAAAGAATAATAAAGCGAAGCCTGTAGTGAGCAAAAAAAGAAAGAAGTTAAGTGATAAGTCCACACGATACGGTGGATAAAATAACACCACGTTTCCAGGATTAAAACGTGCTAATACTGCTAAGCCTATGGCCGCAGCAAACAATGTCATTAGCCAAAGAAAGAATCGCATGAGATGTATTTTTATTAGGGCTAGTGATCAACTCAAGGCCGCGGCCGTGAATGCTGTAAAGCAGCTAAGCTATTGGAAAGAGTAGGCATATCTATACTCAGCACATTCGCTTGCAATTGCTTAATGACTTCTCGTGCTGCTTGCGTCTGACGCGCTTTAGTATCGAAGTAACGTTGCAAAGCGCGATCCGCTTCATTTAAATCTGCTCGAAATGCAGTGTCGTTACGCGATAAGAGCGCAAGTCGCGCGTTCAAGAGACGTAACTTTAAATTTTCGCGCGCAAAAAATGCTTCTCCTGGAGAGAGTAGTAATGCCTCCGGTGTATTCACAGAACGAACGCGCACTAATTGCTGTATTTCTCGCCACATATCACTAGTCCAACCTTGCCAATATCCATTCAAGGTTGAACGCCAATCATCTTGTGTGGTGGGAGATTTTGCATCGCGTTTTACCTGCGCTAATTGACTCTTAGGTGAAGGACCAATTACTGCTGGCTTTTCATCTGCTAACAAAGGCAAGGTATCGATTTGCGCAACTAAAGCATCGATACGAACCGCAGTTCCAGTTAGATCAACGCTAGGCAAACTTTTAATGTTTTCTATGTCTTTCGCAATCGCACGACGTATCGCTATGAACTGTGGCCTATCAGTACGAGCTAAACGGTTGTCTGCATTTTGCAAGGCAATCAATGCACCTCGCACATTTCCAGCAAGTTGTAATTGCTGGCTCGCTGTTGATAGCACTTGCTCCACTTCAGCGATGGCCCAATCATCCCGATTTTTTGCTAAATCTTGATACAGTTGTTCCAGTGCTGCTTGTTGTCCCTGTGACTCTGCTTGTCTTGCTTCTAACAGCGAAACCTTACCTTGTAAGACTTTGACTTCTTCATCGACCCGATTTGCAATCAACTTGGTCTGGGTATTTAATGTATCGCCGCTGAGTAAGCGCTGAGCTAATTCACGCCGCAAGTTAGCCACACTGCTGCTTGCACTCCACCACTCTAGTAAGAGCAATACGGCAAGCAATAACAGTCCAATCTCCAACCAGCGCCTACGCTTCGCAGGCGGTGGTGAGGCAATAGGGCTTGTGTCCGACGCCGCTTGTGCAACAGAGGCGCTATCTGGAGTGGGGGAAGAGTGCTGTTCAGTCATGTGCGAGATTGTATCGCGCCAAACAAGGCTTCGTCGCCTGATCCACACAGAATTATGTGGGTAAATCCACATTCCCTAGCAGTTTCAGCGATCCGTGGATGCGGAACGATCAAGGTTTTATTTTGCATAATCTGCCAACCTAAGGATTTTTCCGCTTGATCGACCATCTGTTTGAGAAAACGCAGAGCCTCAGAACTAGTAATCACCCAATCATTATCCTCAGCTAACAAGGCATTAAGTTCGGCTACACGCACCTCGGTGAGGGTAGGCGCTCGACGTTGATATGCCACCAACTGCTCTACTTCAACACCTGCTGCGCGTAGCTGATCTGCCAATAACTCTCTTCCACTTTCAGCCCGCACTATCAAAACTTTTTTGCCGTGCAAAGCCGGAAGATCTAACTCCAATAACAAAGTTTCAGAGTCGGTGCGATGCTTATCGCGCGGAGAGATGATGTTGGCATTGGTATCGTTTACACCGTGGTGCGCTAGAGCTAATCGACTACCCTCACCCACTACGGCAGCAATCACGCTCTTAGGCCAAGCTTCTAGATGGGCAAATACGGCATCAATCGCATTCGGACTAACGAATGCCACCATAGCAAAGTCAGTTAACTTATTTAAAGTGGCAGTTAACTCTGTTGTATCAGAAAGCGGTTGAATGTCTAGTAAGGGGAAAATCCGAACTGGACAGCCGGATTCCGAAAGACGCAGAGCCAAATTCTCCGCCTGTGCAGCAGGTCTAGTTATGACAACAGGTTTCACTGCTTATTCGTCCACATGTGACACGCAACACCAAAAAATGGCTGTTTGCATAACTTACAAATAGAGCTAGAGGTTTTAATTAAAACCAATTGCTCAATAAAGAGCTTACGCTGCGGAGTCTCCACTCGCTTCAATCTCACATGCTGCAAGAATCGATTTAGCATCTTGTGCCAGCAATGCATCAGCAATCTCATGTCCCAGTGCTTCTGGGTTCTCTGCAGGCCCATGGATTGCGGCTTGAGCGATGCGCTTACCATCGGGTGTTGCCACCATCGCGCGTAAGGTCATGACATCTTTGTCTATCGTAGCAAAGGCTGCTAAAGGAATCTGACAACTACCACCGAAATTACGAGATAGCGTACGTTCAGCTCTAACTGCACGTTCACTATCGATATGATTTAAAGGCGCAAGTAATTCAATTAACTCTGGGCGACCTGACGTAATTTCTATCGCCATCGCACCCTGACCTGGAGCCGGCAGGCTTTGTTCAGGCGCGATAAATGAACGTATACGTTCAGCCATGCCCAACCGTTTTAAACCGGCCGCTGCCAAAATAATCGCTGCATATTCACCGCGATCCAATTTAGATAAACGTGTATCTAAATTACCGCGCAATGGATGAATCACTAGTTTAGGGAAACGTGCTGCAATCAGAGCTTGTCTGCGCAAACTACTGGTACCAACGATGGCGCCATCCGGCAATGCATCCAAACTAGCAAAATCATTCGAGACAAATGCGTCACGTGGATCTTCCCGCTCTAATACGGCTGCTAACTCAAAGCCTAGCGGTAACTCCATGGGTACATCTTTAAGAGAGTGGACCGCAAGATCAGCCTCCCCATTTTGCATAGCGACTTCGAGTTCTTTTACGAACAAGCCCTTACCACCTACTTTAGACAAAGTACGGTCTAAAATTTGGTCGCCACGCGTCGTCATTCCTAGTATTTCGACTGTGCTGTGGGGATATAATTCGACTAAGCGGTCGCGGACGGTTTCAGCTTGCCACATAGCGAGTCGACTCTCACGCGTAGCGATCACCAATTTCCCAGAAAACGATGCGTTCACCACAACCCCTTTGAATAATTGGTCGACAAGTTTTCGACCTAGTTTGTCTTGCTAAAAAGATTTTATGAATTCTAACATGCAGCACTTCAACGTCAGCCAGCTTGGTCATCACTCCATTTAGAACAAGGAGGCCATTGCTGTGACTACAAAGCCTGTTGAATGATCAGTAATAAGTTAACTGTAACAATAGCAATGCGCCGTCATGCTGCATCACTTTGCACATGCATTCCGACTATGCCTCACTAGCTCAACTAACAGCCATGGCAACTCATACCACTCGCTCCTCGAAAACCTCACGCACCGCAATCAAATCGGATAAAGATGCACCGCTCAAAGAAGATATTCGTTTACTCGGACGATTACTCGGCGAAGTACTGAAACATCAAGAAGGAGACGCCGTATTTCATGTGGTTGAGACCATACGTCAAACTGCCGTTCGCTTTAGACGTGAATCAGATCCAGCCGCAGGTGCGGACCTAGATAAATTATTAAAAAAACTGACGCGCGATCAAACTAATTCTGTCGTACGTGCGTTTTCCTATTTTTCTCATCTGGCTAACATCGCTGAGGATCAACATCATAATCGTAGACGACGTGCGCATTTATTAGCCGGCTCTGCATCACAATCAGGCAGTATTGCCTCTACACTTACAAAATTACATGAAGCAGGTGTCTCCGCCTCTGCAGTACAAGGATTTTTTTCGGAAGCTCTCATATCACCGGTTTTAACTGCACATCCCACAGAAGTACAACGCAAAAGCATACTCGATGCAGAACGTGAAATCGCTCGCTTACTAGCAGTGCGTGATTTACCCCTCACACCAGCTGAGAGGACTCGTAATCTGGAATTGTTACATGCTGAAATAGCGACTTTATGGCAAACGCGTATGCTGCGCTATTCCAAACTCACCGTTGAAGATGAAATTGATAATGCGCTTTCTTATTACCGCATCACTTTTTTGCGTGAATTACCTGGCTTGTTTGACGACATAGAATCAGAATTGGGAACATCTTATACATCTAAAAATACACGTACTAAGAAAAATGGATTGCCTCCCTTTGTACAAATGGGCAGCTGGATAGGTGGAGATAGAGATGGTAATCCGAATGTGAATGCGGGCACGATGGCGCAAGCCATGTCACGTCAATCCACAACCATTCTTGATTTTTATTGTGAAGAAGTGCATGCACTCGGCGCTGAACTCTAATCTCTACGCTATTAGTTGCTGTTAGTCCTGCACTACAAGCTATGGCAGAAGCCTCACCAGATAATTCACCACATCGTACTGATGAACCATACCGCCGTGCTTTAATTTGTGTCTATGCACGACTTGCTGCCACAGCGAGAAAACTAGGCATCACCATACAGCGCAAAGAAGTCGGTGTGCTAGAGCCTTATGCGCATGCTGAAGAATTTTCACAAGACTTAGATATTATTGCTGCATCTCTAACAGCCAATCATGGTGCTGCTTTAATTCGTAAACGCCTACATGCTTTACAACGTGCCGTACAAATTTTTGGCTTTCATCTTGCTACTTTAGCCATGCGCCAAAGTTCAGATGTGCATGAACAAGTTTTATCAGAATTATTCAAAGCAGCAAAAGTAACGAAAGATTATGCAAATCTGAGTGAAGAAGAAAAAATTCAATTACTGATTAGTCAGCTACAACAACCACGCCTTTTATATTCGCCGTACATAGAATATTCAGACCTCACACAATCTGAATTAACAATTTTGCAGATGGCGCGCAGCATACGTAAACAATTCGGTAGCAGAGCTATACGCAATTACATTATTTCTCACACTGAAAGTGTGTCTGACTTATTAGAAGTGTTTTTACTGCAAAAAGAAACAGGACTATTTTGCACGGATGCACAGAGTGGCAAACAAGAAGCAGAACTCATGGTTATCCCTTTATTTGAAACGATACCTGATTTGCGCGTAGCTGCTGAGATTATGGATGGTTTGTTATCCATACCTGAAATACGAGCACTCGTACACCAGCAAGGTGAATTGCAAGAGGTCATGTTAGGTTATTCAGACTCGAATAAAGATGGTGGATTTCTCACATCAAACTGGGAACTCTATAAAGCTGAAACTGAATTAGTCAAAGTTTTCAGCAAGCACAAAGTCAAACTTCGTTTATTCCACGGGCGCGGTGGCACAGTCGGTCGCGGAGGCGGCCCTAGTCATGAAGCTATCTTGGCGCAACCTAGTGGCACTGTGAATGGCCAATTTAGATTAACTGAACAAGGTGAAATCATTGCGTCTAAATTTTCTAATCCTGAAATCGGTCGACGCAATCTTGAATTAGTAGTGGCTGCCGTGATGGAAGCGAGTTTAATGCCTGCAATAACAGAAGGAAAACGCGCTAAACGCCTAGCTGAATTTGAAAGTGTGATGGAAGAACTTTCCGAATTAGCTTACCGCGCTTATCGCAATCTAGTTTATGAAACACCCGGCTTTACTGATTATTTTTTTGCGGCCACACCAATTGCTGAAATTGCTGAACTCAATATTGGTTCGCGCCCTGCATCCAGAAAATCAACTCGACGCATAGAAGATTTGCGCGCTATTCCTTGGGGATTCTCATGGGGACAATGTCGCCTATTACTACCTGGCTGGTATGGCTTTGGCAGCGCCATCACATCATGGTTAGAACAAGATAGCTCACTTAGCAAAACTAAAAAAATCACACTACTACGAGCCATGTACAAAGAATGGCCATTCTTTTCTACACTCTTAGCCAATATGGATATGGTGTTGGCGAAAACTGATTTAGCTGTGGCTTCACGTTACGCTGGATTAGTCGCAGACAAAAAATTACGCAATCAAATTTTTAAACGTATCGCAACTGAACATGCACTTGCGATTGATTGTTTGTCACAAGTGACAGGAGTACGTGAGAGATTGGCCAACAATCCCACTTTAGCAAGATCGATTAAAAATCGTTTTGCTTATCTCGATCCATTGAATCATTTACAAGTAGAACTGATTAAACGTCACCGCTCTTGGAAAGATGATGGCCGTAAAGCTGATATACGAGTACATCGAGGCATACATCTGACCATTAATGGAATTGCAGCAGGTTTACGCAATACAGGTTGATAAAACTATAATTCACGCTTACTACCTTATAATTTCAACTAATTCAGGAATTTAACAGCTAGTAGTACATAAGCCCCCCTAAAGACATCATATGACAGAACAGTTTTCCAAAAAAAATGAAGCGTGGTCCGCACGATTTTCCGAACCTGTATCAGATCTCGTGAAGCGCTACACAGCTTCTGTATTTTTTGATCATAGGCTTGCACAATTTGATATTCAAGGCTCGCTTGCCCATGCAGAAATGTTGGCGCATCAACAAATCATTAGCTCTCAAGATTATGCTGATATTCAACGCGGTATGGCGCAAATTCAAGAAGAAATCACGAACGGTAAGTTCGAGTGGCTACTGGATCTAGAAGATGTACACCTAAATATAGAAAAACGTTTAACTGAATTAGTTGGTGATGCAGGTAAACGCTTACACACTGGTCGTTCACGTAATGATCAAGTAGCAACAGACATTCGCCTTTATTTACGCGCTGCGATTGATGATATTAATAAATTAATTCGTGATCTGCGATTAGCCTTAATAGATTTAGCAGAAAAACATGCGGATACCATCATGCCAGGCTTTACGCATATGCAAGTAGCGCAGCCTGTCACGTTTGGACATCACATGCTAGCTTATGTAGAAATGTTTGG
>JACCDY011146057.1_pt1 | contig 12013 bp, 26 predicted proteins | sample 7446391 | NCBI WGS metagenome assembly JACCDY01 (sample SAMN15323451, study PRJNA562643) | freshwater metagenome | isolation source: river surface water | place: USA:Blue River Watershed | collected 2017-08-18
CTTCAAAAAATTTTCAATGCTTTCCCTAGTGACGTGTCTGGGATCCTTAATCTCTTCCATTTAGTAGGTAATTTAGATTTTTTTCTCTTCTCAGAATCTTCAAAATCTTTTCTCTACCACCTGCATCGAATGCGGCACCTGCGTAGCCACCAGAAATCAATCTTTTAATAAGATTGTCCCTAATCTCGTCTAAAATACTTTGATCGTGAAAATGAGATTGAGCTTGGAACCAAACGTCAAATCCAAATATCTCTATCCTATATTCCCAAACGTCTCCCTTATTTGGATCAAAATAAAAATAGGGAGATGGTTCAGCTTTCGTATAAGTGAACTTTCCCCTAGATTTTATAAAGTCTGAGATATATTGATCAGTTATTTCCATTGTTTTAACCAATTGTGAAATCTTTTCTCTTCCTGTTTTAAAAGAAGGTCTAATTTTTTCTCTCTTTTTATAATCCTCAAAATCTTTTGTTTGTAGTCGCCATTATTAATAATAGATTTAATAAGATTGTCTCTCATTTCATCCAAAACTTCCCCATTGTGGTGGATTTGGGTCTGAAACCAGACCTCAATGCCAAATATCTGGGGCAGCCGTCATTGCAATCCTCCAGATTGTGTTGCCAAACTTGCCCCTCTTTTGGATCAAAATAAAAATAGGGATATCCTCGGTGTCGGGCCGGTTCTGATTTAACACAAGTGAATGCACCTCTAGACTTTATAAAGTCTGAGATATCTTGATCAGTTATTTCCATCTCAATTCCAGAAATCATCTCGGATTGGACAAGCGGGGCCAGTCAATCCCGATGCAAAAGGTGATGGATCATCTGCGGGAGCGACTCCCCAAATTTCCTTGATCTCCTTATGAATGTCATAGAGGTTTACATTTTTATCCAATCCTTTGAACTCCCTACTAAGTTCAAGAAGGAAAAAGCTAAGATTTCTACTTAGTTTAGATTCAAGAGTTTTTAGGACATACTCCCTCACACGATCTTCACTTTCTTTTAGGAGAACCGACTTCAAGATTGCCAGACCATCTTCAGAAAGGGTATTAATATCCTTCTCCATATAATTAGTACTCAACTTAAAGTTTTCAGAAGTTTGAGTCTCAAGTAGATCAAACTTTTCCCTCAAAAGCTCATCGTTTTTAATTTTATTGATATCCTGGAGTACGGATAGATACTCACTGAGCTTGGATTCTGAAATTGGGTAATTGTGTCCATATTTAACGAAAACAACATCTTCCCTCTTGAATTTAAATAGTTGACTGAAGCGCCATTCAAAATCAACATCAAATCCACCATCCCTTGATGAAACACCGAATTTAAATTTCCCAATTGAGTTTGTATACGGCAGTTCATATGGTCTCTTCAAGCTGACCACCAACTCTGAAGGATTAAAGAATCTGAATGAGTCCATATTCCCATTGCTAATAATGTCCTTCATCTTAAGGATGATATTATTAAGAATAGTATCGCCTTCAGAGAACCTAAAATTCCTGAGATTGAGGATCTCAATAAATTTTTCCTTTGAAATATTATCGGAAGAAACCACCACATCATTTACAATCTTATAGATTTTAATGCGAATATCATCCTTGTATCGGTACTTCCAGAATAGAAAACTATAATCATATAGGTTATAAAGCTCCAATAGGTCGTTTTTTGTATATTCTGAATAAATTGAAGAGTGGATCATGTTGGCACGAGTGTATTTGTCATCGAATGGGGAAATGCGTTTGCACCTAGTTTGGTGACCATTTACCAGAACAACAACCTCTTTAATTGGCTTCCCATTGGCTAGATTATTTTTACCAGTCAACATAATTTCTTTTAGAACTGGGATTATCTCATTAGCTAGATTATCACCTGATTCGGTACTATAATTATCAATAGGTTTGGTGGGGGTTTCCGGCTTGGATTTTTTGAAAAATTTCATGAGGTTCATACTACAAATATAATAATTATTTTTGATCAAATACCTAATTTCTCCAAGCTATCAAATCTCTTTTCTAGCTTTTTGAATTTATTAAGAAGATCTGGGCGCCTTATAAATTCGTCTATTATCATATCTTCGTTGATCCATTGATCAACCCCCACTTCAATGGTTCCCGAAATAACCATACCAAAAGTCTCCATTTTATAGTAGATACCAGAATATGAAATCTTTGAATGCCTTCTTACTCTATTAGTCAAATTCATTAATATTTAATTTATGGAGATTTCCCATCCTTCTTTCCATTTTAAGGAACGCATTTAATTTCTCTGGATCTGATAGGAATAAATTAATTAGGACATTTTGCAGACCGTTAATCACAAGATCCTCTTTTCATAAAATTCAGACATTATTCTTTTACTACTATTACAACAGATTCCCTATCACTTGATATTTTATACTTAATATTATGTCCCCCAAGTATATTAATGAAATCCTCTGGTAAGATACTATGTTGGACTTTATCAGAATTTTTTCCCCACAAAATACCAATCAACCTATCACCAGTATCCCCAAACCACCTCATCGGTATTTGAGTGTTCCCATCTTTAACAGTCTCGGTAATTAATATTGTAGACCCAGATTGATCCCTCACAATGGTTGAATAAGTATCAGGATCGCGAGATACCACACCCAAATTTAGTCCCTTAATAAATATGTTAGTAATAGATTTCATAGATTTAATTTTCAAAATATATCAAATCTTTACCAATGGTATCTTTAAAGACCTTCTCAATTTCTGGTACGGGATTGGATTTAAAATATTCTACTGGGCTACCATCACCATACAATAGCTCCCATTTTATTGTGTGTAAATCCTTTAGTCTTTTTGGCTCACCCTCTAGGGCGTAACATCTTAGAGACAATGTCTCTTTTCTGGAGTATTTAACATTATTGTAAATAACATAATGTTTATAATCAATTCTTTCTATTGGGTTTAGAATTTCTTTCATATCTAATTTTTTATAATTTACATTTTCTAAATATAATAATTTTCATCCTCGGGGCCACCATTTTTGAAATATTTATCAATTTCTGTGAACATCATTTTTAGATTTAAGATTCAGAATAAATATGAAATGGGATACCATCAATTTTAATATCCACATTTTCTAATACTTTCATCCATTCACACAATCTTTCATGTGTAAGTCCTTCTAATTTAATTTCCCATCTGTCGAAAAACATACACTCATGTTCAGTACCAATTAAATTTGGATATTTCTTTCTGGATTCATAAAGTTCCATCCAAAGTTTAATTCCGTTGGTATTTAGATTTTTGTTGATATAATCAAGTAAAGTTTCTAAACATTCTTTTCTTTTTTCTTGTGGTATATCACTATCTTCAACATAAATGTATGTTTCCAATTTTTTACCTTCTGGTACGTGACCATCATCATAAAAATCATCCCAAATGTTTATTGGGATATATTCTAATTTTTTCATTTCAAACATCTAATTTATCCAATTCATACAAACGATCTAGTTTAATTGCAGTTTCCATATCATGTGATATTTTACAACGGTCAAAATTTCCACTAATATAAAATTCTTTTCTACTAGGAGGGTCTCCGTTCCAAGTAGAATAATTACCAAGAGAAATCGAAGATAGGTAAACTTTTCCCTTAAACCTAGTCCATTTAGTAATTGGTTCTGTCCATATTTTTAATCTAGTTGTTCCCCGATCCAGAATTATTTCAATTTCGGAATTTCTGAATACTTTTGAATTTTGTAATTCATCTAAATAATCATATAGATTGACCCCAATTATTTTGGGATACGGATTTTTCCTATTAAGTAATTCAGTTTTTATTCTAGGAAACATCTTAAATATCTAATTGATCTAATTTATCTAATCTGTCAATTTCTTTTACTCTTTGTGGATCATATGTGAATTGATCATCATGAAATACTCCACGGATTATAAAAGAGGAATCGGGATTCCAAATTGAATAAAGATAAATATCACCAAAAAATCTAAAGTCTTCATCTATTTTTAAAGTTTTGACCTGAAAACTTTTACCATTAATTTGTGGAGAGGGATTATCAATAATATGAATTTTTGAATGTTTAAATAGTTTTGAATTTTGTAATTCATCTAAATATTCATTAAGTTCACAACCTGATAATCTTTTTTCACTAGTTTGAATATATTCTTTTACCTTTTGAAACATAATAATTCTATCCGAAATTTCGGATAAGTTTTTCTTTACATTTTAATTTTCGGTGGGTTTTGGGTGTATTTGTTAAAATTCAAATACAAAACCCCCATTTTTTAGAAAAAAGAGACATTCTGCACTTTTACCCACTTCTACCCACTTCTACCCACCACTATTTTTAAGCCTTCTAGAGGGTATCTGTCTGTCTTTACAAATAAAGCAAGAAATAGTCCCCTAAAAAGTTAATATATACAGATATGAAAATGAAAATATATTTGTACAATGAAACACATTAAAAAATTCAATGAGAATTTTAGTACCAAGGAGGGGGAAATAACTATCACAATGAATGATGTTAGAGAGACGAAACATAATTTAGGGGACGGTGATAGCTTCCTTAAAGAATATAGTTGGAGTGAGGATCAGATATTAATTGCAAGACCAGGTTATAATAAATCTGGTATATGGGATGGTAAGGAAGTTAAAATATTTGATCTCGTATCATATGAAGAAAGTTATATGGCAGAAATAGGATATGCTATTCTAATTGATGGTAGGTTAGAATATATTATTGGAATATATGAACCACATGGGTGCTCCATAAATTCCAAACGTGGTTGTATAACAGCTCATGGACATGAACAGATAATTAAATTGTGGTTGGATGATGGTGAATTTGAAGAAATTCATACAAGATAAAATACTAGTCAAATGAATAACAAAATTAAAAGATTTGGTGAATTAAAAACCTATAAGGTAGTTATAGAAACTTCCCCTGATGGGGCAGGTACTTATACTATTGAGGTTGATGCTGAGGATAAGAGGTCAGCTAAGAAATTAGGTATGGTGTGGTTGGAGAAAAATCATCCCTATCTTATTGATAGGGCACAATTTATAATTAGTGAGGTAAAATGATCAGGGGGTATAAAAGTTTTCGTGAGTCTAAGAATAATACCGATATAAAGTGGGGAATTGACATTCTTACTGAACTAGAAGAAGTATTCATAGACTTAGAGGACGATTTGGGGTTTAATATTGTCCCAAGTATAAAAATAGGGGAGAATTCATATTCTACTGATGGTAGTATTATATTTTCATATTATCGGAATAGTACCTCAAAGGATTCTAGATCAAAAATATTAATATCTAAAGATAGAGTGGATTTGGGTCAATTAGAGATTGTATCAGATATTATCATATCAAAGATCCTATCAATTAGTGGTCTAGTTTCAAGTGGGGTTGAATTAGATTGGATAACATCAATGAAAGTCTATAAGATCGGAAGGTTGACCGGTCCGATGGGTAGCCAATCACAGAGAACATTTAACCTATATAAGAATTATAAAAATGGCAAGGAAGGTCTTTATTGGGCACTTCCGGCATATGCTGGTGGTAATGTTAGTTTTAGTAGAGCGGTTAAAGAAGGACTACTCAATAGTAAGAATAAATTTAATGTCACATTTGAGCTAGTATTTAATTTAATAGATAGGTAATGATAAAGAGGTATAAGAGTTTTCTTGAGTCAAATAGAGAAGATGTGGGTCAGGGTCTTCTAGAGTATTTCTTAGACCTTGAAGATGAATTTGGGGTTGATGTTGAAGTTGATACGATATTATTAGACCACTGGAGTATAAGGATTTTGACTCTAGAAGGATTTGGGGTAGGTGATCTTAAAGACCTTCTTATATCTATAAGTGGAATAATTAAGAGGATGAAGTCAATTGGGGATTTTATCCCGTCCAGTGTTCATAAAGTCGGGACTGATACCGTGAAGAGAGCTAAATGGGGATCAATTGAAGGATGGGGTAGAATTTGGTATAGTTTTGGTGATCTGGATATTGCTGAGCCAGTGGATATGTTTGGTTCCCTGATGAGCAGGGGGGAATTTAGGGCCCTTTATCCCCAAGAAATTAGGGATATGTCAATTTGGATGGATTTTCTTCCTCATCAATAATATTTTCTTATATTTGTAGTATGGAAACTTATAAGGAATATAAAGAGTCAATGCGTAAGTGTGGACTTACTCCTGAATCATGGTGGGAGTGGACGAAGTTTAAGTGGTTTGGTGATGGAAAGATCTTGATTTGGATGATGTATGCTCCTATGGTTATTGGAGTGATATTCTGGTCAGTGGTTATCTTTGTTTTGTCACACTTTATAATTAAATACTGGTAAGTCATGGTAGTCAAAGACATAGACCTATCAAAAATTGATTTCTTTAATATTGACTATCGACACTATGTCGGAATATGGAAGGTTGACCTTAGGGGGACTTGGATTGTTCATGTCCATCCTTTTTCAGTCCAACTGAAAATCAGATCTCACTTTGATCTAATTACATCCCGATCTCCAAAGTTTGAGAACAATAAATATCCCGATGACTATGAGTATGTTTTTAACCATCACCATGGTGATAGGGATGAGATAGGTTACGATCCTTGTCGTGTCTATGAGTGGGTATCGGGGGTAAAAATACATAGTGGTGAAGATGATAGTCATTTGATGAAGGTAGACCGATATCATACCAATCGGGAATTTGTAAGACATATTAAGAATATGCGAAGGTTGATGAGTTTAGAAAAACTGGGAATTTAATAAATACTAAAACTAAACAAAATAAAATGGAATCAATTAGACAATCAATTAAGTCGGTTCTTAGTGTGGAGAACCATAGTAAGATCATTGACCAGTTTGCTAGGGATAGGTATCTTAGAAAGTTTCCACCTTCTGAACGAGACGGTCTAAGATATAGTGGATATCACCGATATGATGGATATGAGATCATTTCTGAAAGGGAGCTAAAGGTTAAGTACGCCTATGGTGTGGGTGACATGGATTTTGATGGATATTTTATTGTTGAGATTTAAAATCAAGACATATATCAACTACCTCCAATTCATCAATTATCGTCTCATGGAATTTAGAGTCAATCATCTTTTGAATATATTCCAGATTCAAATTACCTTCACTAAGAAAGATATATTCCACTGTTGTTAGGGAGTGGTTCACGGATATGGATCCAAATGGAATTGTTGACTGATCTCTTCTATTCTTTTGACTTTGATCTAGGCCACCCATTAATTTATAATCCCCGATCGATTCTATTTTCTTAACTATTTCCACTAAATTAGGAATAAACTTTTCTAGGACCGATATGTTGTTCCCATCTGGGAAGCTAATCAGTATTTGGTTTTTTATATTTCCCATTCCGGGGTCTCTATATAAGTAAGAATGACAACTAACATCCACACCAAATTCATCTTCTAGATCAAAGAAGTATTCAAGAAGACCTTCTGAATCTTCATTAGGATCTTTGGATTCAAATGTCCTATATGTCCTCAAGTTTCTCATAATTGTGTAAAGTATAATTTTATTACAGATATTTTAGTATATGTGGGTGGTGGGTAACTCCCAAATCCATCTATTAGTTCTTTTTTTATATTTTCCCATTCTAGTTCCCTTCTTATTGGAATTTGGACGGGGATAAATTTAGTAGATATTAATATTTTGCCAATTTTATAGTCATCAAAGTAGGGACTCTCGGGACATGTTGTGAATTCACCCATGGATTCAGCTCTTAGTATTATTGATTCTATTCTAGTGATCAATTCTTGTAGATGTGAATAATTAAATCCATATATAGGGGTTATTGATATTATAGACTCAACCCTATTCTCCTTATCAGATCTTTGTGTTAATTTTGTTTTTACCCATCTCGATACTAGGCGACTTTCATGGGTGATCTCAATTGGGAACTCATCCTCTAGATCTCTGAAATGTTCTGCGATTTCATCAGACTGATTTTCTAATCTGTAGTGGATAAGGTCTTGTAGACTCTTATATTTTTTATATCTATCTAATCTTTTCATTATTTCTCTCTAAAGTTAAATTGCATTTCTATCACTCTGATATCACTCCAATCCCGCCTTAACTTTCCAGTGTGGTGGTCTTGTATAACATCAAGGAATCTTTCTTTTATCATCTCCCAGTCTAATTCTCTTTCTTCATTTATCAATATGATATTAGGGCCTGATCTATTTTGTCCGATTCTCCATGTTAATCTTCCATTAGATGTCATTTGGAATTCACCCATTGATTTAATTCTTAGGACTATATTTCTAATCGTGGATATTAGTTTTTCCAAGTGTTCAAATTTAAATTCACTCATTGGAATTATTAGAACTCTAGTTACCATCTTATTTTCATCTCCTGACCGAGTTAGGGAGGTGTTGCAACGAACGTTAACTAGGAAATCATCCTCTAATTCAATAAAATGATCAGAGATATCTTTATTTTGTTCCTCTATTCTAATCTTTAGTAGATCTCTGAAGTCTTTGTATGATGTTTCTATTGACTCATTGGCCTTGGAATCACCCAACCAATTGAATAACATATTAACTCCTAATACTCTTGTTACACTCGTAGCAACTTTTCTATACTCTTCTGAACTCTGTGTGTTGATATTACCGTGATATAAGGTTATTTCAGTATCATGTGAACTTAATATATCTGTCTTGAACCAATCTAGGTATTCTAGGTCATCATCTCCTAAATAGTTTGTTCTTGTGTGTCTATTCCCCCTGTCGTTGGAACAGCAGATTTAATAAGTGCCCAAGCTTTGTCTCTAAGATCACCTCTTCTCCAAACATCACATGTTTTAAATTCACCAATTGATCTTATTTTGGATATTGAGTTTTTAATATGTTCCATCATATTAAAAAATTCATCAATACTTAAGTTAAATTTCATTTTAACCTCTATAATATGATCTCCAATGTCAGATGAGATTTCTACATCAAAATCATCACAAATATCAAAGAAATAGTCTTTAATTCCCTCTACTGATTCAGATTTGCTTTCAAATTTTTTGAACTTAAGTATCCTTCTCATTTGTATTGTATAATATATATTAAATGATATATATGGGAATGAAAAATTGGAGGCAATTCAATGAATCGTCTAAGGATAAGTTTAGTGCTGATTTGGTACTGGGTAAGATAATTGAATTATCTAATGAGATAAATGATCTTCTTAGATTAAGGTTTGATGATGAGGGTTATGATTATGAATTCTACGAGATCGTTATTTGGGAAGAAGTTGATGGTTTGGGATTGGAGGATGATCCAACTTGTTGGAGAGGTGAGATAGATCTTGAAGATGGTACTATTTCAAGTTTTTTGGATGATTGGCAGTATGATCTTGATGGTAGTTCATATCTTTCCCTTTTGATTAATTTCAAGGATTGGGATGGGAAGCATCCTGCAGTTCGAGGTGAAAAGCCAAAAATTGTTGAGGACTTTGAGAAGGAGGTTAAATCCAGAATCCACTCTATTAATTTCAAATGGTTAGACAAGTATAACCCAAGTGAACCAACTATTAAAATAAGAGATCTGGTATGTCATACTTGAAAAAACTTGGCGACGATAACATCCAGTTGTTAAGAGATGTTTTTGAGGTTTTAGATGATGATTACTATCTTAATATCCATTATCATCTCATGAAAAAAATCCAAGGGTGTGTAGTTGAAATTGTATTTTCAGAGACCATCTTTAATTTGGAGTTACTAAAATTGATATCAGATTTATCCAATATGGCTGTTGGATATTGTGGTTTTGACCATTTTGGTTGGGATATTTACTCTAATAAAACAACATATGAAATATCCTCATCGGAAGATAATAGGAGGACAAATATCCTAGATTCCTTCCCATTTAATGATCCCGATCCACATTTAGATCGACATGGTAAAATCCACCGACCGCAGGATGTCTACTCTATACACTTGTTTTTTTATTGATTAATTTGTATAATTTATGACTTTTTTGTAACATTGATCTGTTTATTTATTGAAAAAGCCCCAAAACCCCTTTATTTTCTTTGGATTTTTCTTATTCAAGTAATTTATTACTATTTGGTGATGACTTTTTATTGGTAGTTTATCTTTTCTTAGTGAGATTGGTTTTAGATTGGACTTATTTAGGTAGAAGTAAAGTGGATCATCAATGTCACATTGCTCTGCATTTTTTGTCAGAGTTGGTATTCTATATTCATTTGGATTGAGATTGACACATAGATATTGTCCACTACTTGTATCAAATATTACCCAATTATCAACATATCCAATTGATCTGGACAATGCCTCTTCTTTTGATATTAGGCCCAATTTTAATTTTATACCAGTGTAAATATCTAATGATGAATTTTTGGTATATTCTTCTATCAAACCCTTTGAAATTGAACCACTCAGAACAGAATATTTGAGTTTAAACTTATTTCTGTTGCTAACTGGGTAAAAGACTCTAGGATTTATTCCAAGTATTAGTAACATTGGTGGGGCCGAATATGTTTCTGATAGACTGATGTAAATCTCAGTATCGTGGTCGCTTAATTGGAGTGTCCTTGAATCCAGTCCGGATTTACATCCATCATACAAGGGATCCTAGTTAAGGAGGTTTCAAAATGATTGATTTTGATATCTATTTCATAATTCTATATATTGAAAATTTATTGTCTCTTGTGCGAACAGCAGGACTCGAACCCGCGACAAGGAGATCTAGAATCTCCCGTTCTACCAACTGAACTATGCTCGCATTGATATTACAAATATATGTAGAAATTTTTAAAAGTTCAAATTTTGAGCGTAACGATCTACTATATTTTTAATACAGTCGCAGAATTCCTCAATTTCATTATTTGAAAATTCGGTACCCCTCTCAGATCTTACTTCAAATTTCGTTTTGATATCATTCACTAGAATATGTATATCAACATCCCCTATTCTTTCAAAGTATGACAATCCATCATCATGAGTTAATGGGTTTCCGATTAATCGTCCCATTCATCTTCCGAACACTCTCTGCCATATTTAATGGAGTAGTGGTATAAGAACCAGAATAGATCATGTGGTGGTTCCATTCCACGACTATACCACCTACTCCAATATTCCTTGGTATCATATTTTGAAATGGCCTTTTCAATGAATTGGACAAATTCTTGATCGGTTTTTTTATTGAGTCTATCAATCTGAGTCTCTTCAACCTTTTTCTTTTGGTTTATTTTACCAAAATACTCTTTAGTAGATTTTTTACCCTCTTCAGAGTCAAGATAGTCAAGTAGTTCCTTTATGTCGTTTTTTATGTCACTCATTTTTAATTATTTTTTCTATTTTGATATTTCTGTTTAATTCTATTAGATTTTCTATTTGTTTAAATTTTGACGAGTGATGTACTCTACCATCTTGTAGATGAAAATAGATTTGAGTTCTCCTTCCTTTACCCTTAATTTTTCTTTCTTCCTTTCCTTTTATTACTACAATTTCGTTAGTTTCTGTCAAAATAGTAAAGTTCGGAAGACCCAATTTTTTTAGGTCTTCCCAATAACCACCTGATGGTTGTGTAAGTTTTAATTCATTTTTGTTCAAGTTTATTAATTTTTATTCGTCTTGATATCTCTTTTATTTCTAAATCGCTACAATATTTAGTTTCTGAATCTCCTACCAATCTATAATCCTCTAGTCTAAAGTAGTTTAATTCACATATGGGGTTCATTGTGTACTTATTATACATTGTTGGTCCAAGAGGGATATCATTTTCCATTCTGACCACTTCACAAATTTGTCCTTCAAAAATTATATGTGGGGGGATTCCAACTTTTTTAAATTTATTCCAATAAGGGCCTTCAAATGGGGGCAAAACTATAACTTTTTTGACTTTTTTGGAGTTCATTTCAATTTTTGTTCAAGAATTTTATCAATTTTTATTTTTCTAATTAGTTCCTATTTTCTTGTGTATGTATCATAAGAACCACTATCATAGTAATTCATAGAATACTCTGTTTTCTCGGTATTTATGTAAATTGTGGAC
>JACCDY011371134.1_pt1 | contig 12013 bp, 13 predicted proteins | sample 7446391 | NCBI WGS metagenome assembly JACCDY01 (sample SAMN15323451, study PRJNA562643) | freshwater metagenome | isolation source: river surface water | place: USA:Blue River Watershed | collected 2017-08-18
ATTACCAGAAGCATTCAGTTAAGATTTATGAAGCAAAAAGTATTCTTATTAATAAACTGTTTTAAATGGAGGAGACAACCATGAAACAAAAAGTAACGAATCAAACTAGAAGAAAAATGTTAATCGGTGGAGCTGCTGCAGCAAGCACTCCGCTTTGGATGAACATGGCAAGCGCCCAATCCGAGACTATTAAGATTGGTTTCCCTACACCACTAACAGGCCCCTTCTCTGCCGAAGCGCAGGATCAAGTTAAAGCGGCTGAATTAGCCATTAAAGAATTTAACGATGCAGGCGGCTTCAATGGACGCAAAGCTGAGCTCTTAGTTCGTGATGACAAACTCAATCCAGGCGAAGCGGCTACCCGCACTCTTGAGTTGATTGAAAAAGACAAGGTGAACTTTGTTGTAGGCTCACTCTCTGCTGCAACCCAGCTCTCCATCAATGCAGTCTGCAAAGAGCGCAAAGTACTCTTTAACTCCATCAGTCAATCTGATGCGATTAACGAAGCGAAAGATTGGAGCGTATACACATTCCATGAAGCGTTAAACCCAACCATGACAGCTGGTGCAGTAGCCCGCTACTCTATCCCCCGTTTTGGCAAGAAGATCGTATTCTTGACGGCTGACTATGCTTATGGCCACGAGATGGTGCGCGCTTTTGAGCGTGCCGGCAAAGAGATGGGCGCTACTACCTTGGCAGATATTCGTCACCCACTAGGTGCATCTGATTACTCTGCATTCTTGCCACGTATCAAGGCATTAAATCCAGACATTTTGGTGCTCTGTAACTTTGGTCGTGACCTGGTTAATGCTGCTAAGCAATGTACAGACTTTGGCTTGAAGTCCAGTATGAAAATTGTGACTCCAGTTCTGCTTTACACATCTCGTCTTGCAGGCGGACCAGAAGCGTTCGAAGGAATTATTGGTGGCACATCTTATTACTGGGGACTTGAGGATCGCATCCCAACAGCGAAAACATTTAACGATGCATTCCGCAAAATGTACAACGGCTCAGTTCCATCCGACTACGGTGCATTAGGCTACGCTGGCGTGAAGAGTGTCCTGGCATCCATCAAGATTGCAAAATCTACTGAAACCATGAAAGTGGTTGGCGCAATGGAGAACCTCAAGTACGACTGGTACAAAGGCCCTGAGTACTATCGTAAGTGCGACCATCAGGCCGTACAAACAGTCATCATCGTTGAGTCCTAGTCAAAGAATATGAAGGATAAGTATGATGTCTTTAATATTCTGACGATCGAACCAACTACCGAGAAAAATATGCGTAGTTGCGCGGAGCTAGGCCACAAGGCTTAAATCTGAAATTTCAGGGTGAATCATTTGATTTGCCCTGAACTCCTCCCCTGATGCCTCAGGCTGAAGGGGAGTTTTTCTGAGTACATATATGACCGGCCTTACATTTGAACTTCTCTGCATGCAGCTACTGACAGGCATTGCCCTGGGCAGTATTTATGCACTTCTAGCCTTGGGTTTGTGCCTTATTTTTGGCATGCTCAATGTCGTCAATTTTGCCCACGGAGCCTTCTTCATGGTTGGCGCTTTCATGGGCGTCTATTTCCTTGGCGTAACAGGTAACTTTTGGTTCAGCTTAATTCTCACACCTATTGCTACTGGAGTTCTTGGATTGTTGACTGAGCGATTCCTAGTTCGCCCCCTTTATGGACGTGGCATTGACTATCCACTGCTCCTAACTTTTGGGCTGTCTTATGTCTTGATTGAAGCAATGCGCGTCACCTTTGGCATTGAGGGTCTGCCATCCGTTACCCCTGATGGACTTAAAGGCACCCTAGACGTCGGCATAGGCTTCTTTCCTAAATATCGACTCTTCCTGATTGCAGCCACAGCTGTCATTATTTTTGCAGTCTGGTTCTTTATTCAGAAAACCCGCTTCGGCCTCATTATCAAAGCAGGCGCAGCCGACCAAGATATTGTCAAAGTGCTTGGCGTAGATATCGCCAAAGTATGGCTCATGGTATTTGGCCTTGGCTGCGCGATTGCTGGCCTCTCTGGAATATTAGCCTCACCTACCCGATCCGTTAATCCAGAAATGGGCATTCCAATCTTGGCAGAATCATTTGTTGTTACGGTAGTTGGAGGTATGGGCTCACCGGTTGGAGCAGTTGTTGCAGGCTTATTGGTTGGCGTGGTCTACAGTATGACCTCCCTATTCTTCCCCGACCTCTCCGAACTTTCTATTTTTGTTTTGATGGCGGTAGTGCTCTTAATTCGACCACAGGGTTTATTTGGCAAAGCGGGGGCAATGGGGTAATCACCCTGGATCTTTATGACATCATTTTTCCAACTCATTGCGCGCCATCGCGTGCTAGCAAGCAGTCTCTTCTTGATGATCTTTCCTTTCATCATGCCGTATGAAGCGCTTGCTATCAACATCGTGATCTTTGGCTTATTTGCCATGGGATTCAATCTCTTGTTTGGCTACATGGGACTTCTGTCCTTTGGTCATGCCGCATTCCTGGGTATCGGTAGCTATCTCACCGGTATCGGTATCGTTCACTACGCAATGCCTTGGGGCGCTGCAATTCTGGTAGGCGTGATTGGCGCTGCTATCGGCGGATTAATTAGGGGCTTCCTAGCGATTCGCACCAGAGGCATCGACTTCTCCATGGTCACTCTGGCATTAGGCCAAATTGTTTTTTATGGCTTTTACAAAGCGGAGAGTTTGACTGGTGGTGAAAATGGCCTAAGGGGTGTGCGCGTTGATTCCTTCAATATTCTTGGCATCCCGGTAGACTTTCTCAATCCACTAGTGAAGTACTACATCATTCTCTTTTTTGTGGTCATTGCTATGTGGCTCATCTCTCGAATTCTGAACTCGCCTCTGGGTGCCGTAATGGAAGCGATTCGCGAGAATGAAAAACGTGCTGCAGCTTGTGGGTTTGATGTGGCCCGCACAAAACTCTTGGTATTTGTATTGTCAGCTGCCATCTGTGGCTTAGCAGGCTCCTTACGCGCACTCCACCTGTCAATTGTTCCAATAGACTCACTCCACTACCTCCAATCTGGACAGGCGGTAATGATGAGTATCTTAGGCGGTATGGGCACTTTCTTTGGGCCGTTTGTTGGTGCTGCCGTCATGCTCTATTTAGAAGATGTGGTTACCACTTTCACCAAGCACTGGATGGCCGTCATTGGACTGGTGTTCATGTTCTTTGTATTGTTCTTCCCTAAGGGAATCTGGGGAACCATCTTGAGCAAGCTAAACCTCAATCAGGATTCAAAATAATGAGTAGCTCAAACCAAACCCCCATTCTTGAGGCTCGTAATGTGAGTAAGAGCTTTGGGAAATTTAAGGCCCTGCAGGATGTATCCACTACATTTATGCCAGGCTCTCTCACCGCAATCATTGGCCCCAATGGTGCAGGTAAGAGTACATTCTTTAACGTCCTCAGTGGCGCCCTCCCTCCTTCAAGCGGTCAAATCTTATTTAACGGTAAAGATATTACCGGCATGCAGCAATACGAATTTGCACGCATCGGCATCTCTAAGAGTTTCCAAATTACCAACGTATTTAAACAGTTAACCGTTCATGAAAATGTGCGGGTTGCTGCGCAAATGGAAACAGCCCGCTATAACTTTTTGCGTAATGCGCAAAGTTACCCAGGGCCAATCGAGCTTGCAGACCAACTCTTACGTCGCGTGAACTTAGAGCATCTACGAAATAAAAAAACGGGTGACTTGGCTCATGGTCAGCAACGTGCTTTAGAAATTGCTATGGCCCTTGCCTGCAATCCAAGCCTTTTATTATTAGACGAACCAACTGCCGGGATGTCTCCTGAGGAAACGCTCGTGATGATGGATCTCATTCGCACGCTAGCAAATGAAAGAACTGTCATTTTGGTTGAACATAAGATGAAACTCATCATGGGTTTATGCAAGCGCATTATCGTTCTGCATCATGGTGAATTTTTAGCCGAAGGCACTCCAGAAGAAATTCAAAATAATGCAGAGGTACGACGCGTGTACCTAGGCCAAGGTTAACGAAGGTTTATATATGTTGCGTGTAGAAAATTTAAATGCCTGGTACGACCGTAGCCATGTTCTGCAAGGCGTGTCTTTGGAGGTAAATAAAGGTGAAATCGTTACCTTAATGGGGCGCAATGGTGCTGGCAAGACGACTACCCTGCGATCTTTGATGGGTCTGCTTTCGAAAAGAGAAGGTAAAGCCTCTATTGATGGCAGCTCTTTCTTAGATCTTCCAGCGCATGAGCGCTACCACTTAGGTTTAGCTTACGTGCCAGAGGATCGTCGCATTGTTCCAGGATTAACAGTCAAAGAAAATTTAGAGTTAGGCGTGATTGCCAAGAAGAGTCGTGGCGACATGGGTGCCATGGTCGACGAGATCGCCGAAACCTTTCCTCGCCTCAAGGAGAGATTGCATCAAGATGGAACATCTATGTCGGGTGGCGAGCAGCAGATGCTAGCAATCGCACGGGCCATGATTGCGAAACCTAAAGTCATACTGTTAGATGAGCCATCGGAAGGCATCATGCCAGTCTTGGTAGAAGAAATGTTTGAACTCTTTGCCAAACTTAAGCAGCAGGGTTTAACTATCCTATTGGTTGAGCAAAATGTTCAGCAAGCACTCAAGATTTCTGATCGCGCTTACATTTTGGATCAGGGTGAAATTGTTTTCCATGACACTGCTCAGAATCTCCTCAATAACGACGAGATTCAACAAAAGTATTGCGCTGTGTAATGCTTTTTTGAGAGCTGCTTAGATGATTCGAAGCCAATGCCCTAGCTGGTGCCAGATACTGCTGGGTATCAAGGTCAAGAGCCAAGTCATAGTGAGATAGCGCAGTAGCTTGCCTATAAACATATAAATCAAGCAAGGCGCCCAAGCAAGCCTGAGCCAGCCTGCTGCTAAGCAAAGAGGATCCCCAAACCCAGGTAGCCAGGACAACAGCAACATCTTTGGGCCCCGCTCTTCCAGCCAGCGCTGCATCCTACTGTTAGAAGGACCCTTAAGGGATTCAAAGCTATTACGACTAATTAGTCCAAGCCACCAGTCCAACATGCCTCCCAAAGTATTGCCAATGGTGGCAACAACAATGGCGACCCAATATAAATGGGGGTTGACTGAGACATATCCAAACAGTATTGGCTCGGAACCCACAGGCAAAAGGGTTGCAGAGATAAAAGCGCTGATAAATACCGCGGGCAAGCCAATTGATGGCATCTCAAAAAAGTCGAATAACTGGCTCAGCATTTGCTCCATTAAATCAGGAGTCCTGGTGAGTTAATAAGCAAGCGATTGGTCATTCCTCAAGTATGCCCGATAGGCATTCAGACTGTCCGCTCGCTTGCCAGTTGATCTCTATTTTGACTTGCCCGCAATTCTCAATTCTTGCTTAAACTGTGGGTATTACACATTTATTAACCACCATTTTTTATAGATAGCCACATGAATCACCCGATCCCCAAGCCAGACCAATACCAAGATATGCGCGAAGCCTTACGTGACCTCTGTGGTAGTTTTGACTCCGCCTATTGGCAAAAAGTGGATCATGAAAGGGCCTATCCAGAAGCCTTTGTTGATGCGATGGCTCAGGCTGGTTGGTTAGCCGCCTTAATCCCAGAAGAATTTGGTGGTTCAGGCTTAGGTCTTGCCGAAGCATCAGTGATCATGGAGGAAATTAACTTCTCTGGTGGCAATGCGGGCTCGTGTCATGGTCAGATGTACAACATGGGTACTTTGCTACGCCATGGTTCCGATTTACAAAAGAAACTTTATCTCCCCAAAATTGCTACTGGTGAGCTACGCTTACAGAGCATGGCAGTAACCGAACCCACTACAGGCACCGATACCACCAAACTCAAAACAACTGCCGTCAAAAAAGGTGACAAGTATGTTGTGAATGGTCAGAAGGTGTGGATCTCTCGTATTCAGCATTCTGATTTGATGATTCTTTTAGCGCGAACCACACCACTGGCGGAGGTAAAGAAAAAATCTGAGGGTATGTCGATCTTTATCGTTAACATCAAAGAAGCAATGAGTAACGGAATGACAATCCAGCCAATTGCCAATATGGTTAATCATGAAACCAATGAAGTCTTCTTCGACAACCTCGAAATCCCTGCAGAGAATTTAATTGGCGAAGAAGGTCAAGGATTTAAATATATTCTGGATGGGCTCAATGCGGAACGTGTCCTGATTGCAGCGGAATGTATTGGTGATGCCTATTGGTTTGTCGATAAAGCGCGTCGCTATGCCAATGAGCGCGTAGTATTTGATCGCCCTATTGGCAAGAATCAAGGTATTCAGTTTCCGATTGCAGATTCGTATATTGAAACCGAGGCAGCCAATCTGATGCGCTTTAAGGCTTGCGAACTATTTGATGCCAAGCAAGCTTGTGGTGCGGAGTCCAATATGGCGAAGTACCTCGCTGCAAAAGCATCTTGGGAGGCGGCGAACGTGTGCTTACAAACCCATGGTGGTTTTGGCTTTGCGAATGAATATGATGTCGAGCGCAAGTTCCGAGAAACCCGCCTCTACCAAGTGGCACCAATCTCGACTAACTTAATCTACTCCTATATTGCCGAGCATGTCTTGGGTTTACCCCGCTCCTTCTAATTGTTGAGGTTTCTTTCTTTGATTCAGTTTTTGGATACGTAATTACATGAGCATTCGCCCTTTAGATGGCATCACCGTGGTTTCTCTGGAACATGCTATTGCCGCCCCCTTTTGTACACGTCAGTTAGCAGACTTAGGTGCACGGGTTATTAAGGTTGAACGACCTGGTGCTGGCGACTTTGCACGAGCATATGATGAGCGCGTTAATGGCATGTCATCCCACTTCACTTGGGTGAATCGCTCCAAAGAAAGCTTAACCTTAGATCTCAAACAAGAATCTGCCCTCGCAGCCCTCAAGACTCTACTCAAAACTGCAGATGTGCTTGTTCAGAACTTAGCGCCTGGCGCCGCAGCGCGCATGGGGCTGACTGCAGAGCTTTTGCAAAAAGACAATCCGGGTTTAATTTTGTGCGACATCTCTGGCTATGGAAACAATGGTCCTTATCGCGATAAAAAAGCTTATGACTTACTGATTCAAAGTGAAGCTGGGTTCTTGTCAGTTACCGGTACTCCCGAAACCCCCAGCAAAGCAGGTAACTCGATTGCTGATATTGCCGCAGGCATGTATGCCTATACCAATGTGCTGGCTGCTCTTTTGCAAAGAGGCAAGACCGGCAAGGGATCTACTATCGACGTTTCCATGCTTGAGTCATTGGGTGAATGGATGAGCTATCCGCTCTACTACGCCTATGAAGGCGCAACCCCTCCGCCTCGCAATGGCGCATCCCATGCCACGATTTATCCCTACGGGCCATTTAAGGCGGGCGATGGTGGAACTGTCATGCTAGGACTTCAAAACGACCGCGAGTGGGTTTTATTCTGCGAAGTCGTTCTAGAGAATCAAGCGCTAGCTAAAGATGTGCGCTTTGATAAAAACTTCAAACGCAATGAGAAGCGAGATGAACTACTCTCCATTATTGACGCTTGCTTTAGCAAACTCACGACCGAGCAAGTGATTGCAAAACTAGATCAAGCTCAAATTGCCAATGCCCGCCTCAATGATATGGAAGGCTTATGGGGTCACGATCAACTCAAAGCAAGGGACCGCTGGGTACAAGTGGAGTCACCCGTAGGACCCGTTCCAGCCATGCTACCTCCCGGCAGCAATAACAGCTTTGACTACCGCATGGATGCCATTCCTGATGTTGGGCAACATACCAATGCAATTCTGTCTGAGCTGGGTATTCCAGCAAGTCAAATCGAATCGATGCGCGCTCAAGGCGCCATTTAAAGCAAAGGTGAAGAGAGGTGAGCAGCGTTCTCTAGCATGACACGCCAACGTGGTCGCTTACCCCAGCTAACCGGATCCACCATATCAGATTGAGCCAAATACGACTCAATCAAAGTTTCCAGCTTGGCGCAGAACGCATCGTTGTAAACAATTAAGCTAATTTCAAAATTCAGTCGTAAGCTGCGTTGGTCAAAATTGACTGAACCAAAAACCGCTACTCGCTTATCTATGAGTAAGCTCTTCGTGTGCAACAGGCCCCCATGAAACTCAGCGATATGAACGCCAGCACCCATGAGGTCATCATAGAAACTGCGACTACTCCAGGCGACTAATTTCGAATCGTTTAACTTGGGCACGATTAAAGTGACCTTCACGCCACGACCAGCGGCTGCCATTAAGGCCTGAATCAAACCATCATCCGGGCCAAAGTATGGCGTCGTAATTGTGAGCTCTTCGCGCGCATCCATAATGGCCGAGAGCAGTACTTGATACAAGATATCATCGCGATAGACAGGGCCGGATGAAAATTCTTGTGCCAGAACCTGCCCTACAGCAGGAGTTGATACTGGTAGCACATCGTTGAAGTGTGAGATCTTGGTGTTATCTACACTCCAGTCAAATGAGAATGTCAGTTCAAATTGGGACGCAACTGGCCCCTCAATTCTGACCATGGCATCGACCCACTCACCCACACCGGAATCCTGCTTGAAACTACGCGGATCAACCATGTTCATACTGCCAGTCCAAACAATGGTGTTATCGATCACAAATATTTTTCGATGCAGCCTTAAGTCAGCGCGGCGAAATTGGAAGCGACCAACCTGAATTGGTAATGCTTCCGTTACTTGAATGCCAGCATTTCTGAAGCGGTTAGGCCAGCTGGATTTAAACCAGTCTTTACTACCCAAGGAATCCAGTAAAACCTTGCAAGTGACGCCGCGTTTAGCTGCTGCGATTAATGCCTCACCCACGCGATCCGCATCACCACCCAAAGCCCAAATATAAAACTCCAAGTGCAGAGTTTTCTTTGCCTGATTAATCTCATCAATAAAATACTGCAAGATCTCAAGGGAGCTGGTGAACAGTTCAATTTTATTGCCGGCAATGACTGGAGATCCATTCTTAGATTCAGCCAAGAGACTCAATGCCCTGCCCTCGATTGGTAACAATTGCCTATCAGCCTGATACTGCGTTCGCATAGCTTCTGTAATGGCAGCGTACTCTTTGTCCATACGAATAATTTTTCGCGTGAGCTTACGACCAACGGGACGCTCACCAATCAAGATATAGAGACTAATACCAATTAATGGGAATAAAACGACTATCAAAAACCAGGCTAAGACAACACCAACCGGCCTTCTTACTGAGATTAATCTGAAACCAAACAACAGCACAATAACCATGTGGACTAATGGAACCCAAATAAAGGAGAACCCAAAAGTAGTTCCTAATAAATAATTTAAAAAGTTCATTCGATTTCCAGTTCAGCAGTAATACCTAAGTGATCAGAGAGCTTTAACCATTCATGCAGCACTGCTGCAGAGTGGATCTTCAGGCCTCGTACATAAATTCGGTCCATCGGCAGCATCGGCTTCACGCTGGGGAAGGTTTTTGCAGGGGCGCCTGTGAGCACCTCAAAAACCTCATCAAAACCAGCAGCGCGCATCGGTGCGCTAACGCGATTACGCCAATCATTAAAGTCACCAGCAACAATTGTGGGGCCCCCATTCGCAAGCGAATCAATGTAACGAATAATTTCTTCCAACTGACGCTCTCGCCCTCTTTCAAATAAGGCCAGGTGCACACAAAAACAATGGATCGGTGTTGCAACCCCGTCTAACTGTGTAATGCTATGGAGTAAGCCGCGCCGCTCAAATCGATAGGCTGAGATATCGTAGTTTTCACCCTTGTGCAAAGGTCTTTTAGAAAGAATGGCATTGCCGTGATGGCCGTCTGGATACTCAACATTCTTACCGTAATGCCAATCATGCCAAAAATCTTCCGATAAGAAATGAGTTAGCTCTGTCAATGGCCATTGACTAAATCTTCTAATTCGACCGCGATGCTCTTGCTGCAACTCTTGCAAGAAAAGTAAATCTGGATGATGGCTGCGCATTTTTTGACGCAACTCATAAATCGTAGATTTTCTATGTAAGGGTGATAAGCCCTTATGCACATTGATGCTCATGACGCTAAAGCGGCCTAACTGTAATTGCGTCATTAAAACTGTCCCTCAGCACGCTGTCGTCGCACGCGTGCCAAATAGATTTCACCTTCGACTAGATCTTGGCATTGCATACATTTATTGCAAATCGATGCCTGTTCACGCAATTCATCAATCGAGTCGATGGGATGGGTATCGAGATATTCTCGAAGATCGACATCGAGAACCTCATTACAGAGGCAAATAACTTCAGCCATGGGTTAAAGAAAGGGAAATTGTTTGCATTCATGCCATTTTGCCATCGCCTTGCTAGAATCAAGCCCATGTTGAAGACCTCTCAGGATGCCTTTTCGCTCCTCGCGCATTTAGATGCCGGGGTGATGGGCATCGTCCTAGTCTCTTTACAGGTGAGTCTGACCGCACTTCTGCTAGGCACCCTCATTGGACTTCCCTTGGGAGCGCTTTTAGCGACCGAAGAATTCAATGGCAAAAAGACGATTACAGTCACCCTAAATACCCTCATGGGCGTTCCGACTGTCATCGTCGGTGTCGTGGTCTACCTTTTACTCTCCCGCACAGGGCCTTTAGGGGTATGGGGCTGGCTTTTTACACCCAAGGGCATGATCTTAGCCCAAACATTGCTCACAACCCCCTTAATTGCTGCCCTAAGTCGTCAGATCCTAGAGGATTCCTGGAGGATTCATCGAGATTCCTTTATGGCACTTCGTCTACCCAGACTTTCTGCCCTGAAATGGCTGATTTGGGACTGCCGTTTCTCACTCACGATTGCCATATTGGCTGGACTTGCCAGGGCGATCTCCGAAGTTGGCGCCGTAATGATCGTTGGCGGCAATATTGATCAATCCACCCGTACCATGACAACAGCGATTGCTCTGGAGACCAGCAAAGGTGATCTCCCCTTGGCTCTAGCATTAGGCATTGTCCTGCTAGGCATAGTGCTACTGGCAAATTTATTCACATTTGTAGTTCGCGAGATTGCAGAGCGTCGCTATGGTTGATACCACCGAACAATTTAAGCAATTCATCGAATTGAAAGGCGTCATTGTCAAAAGTGATGGGCGCATCATTTTAGATATTCCACATGCAGTGATTCCTGCCGATCGAATTTGCGCCTGCATTGGACCCAATGGCGCCGGAAAAACAACCTTCTTAAAATTGATTGATGGATTGATCAAACCTGATTCAGGCACCGTTACCTACTCAAGCGGCCCGATCAAATCATCCCTCGTATTGCATCACACCCCAATGATTAAGGCTTCGGCAAAAACCAATATTGCCATGGTGAAAGATGCCGACCCCTCAATTCAATCTATTGATGTTGATGCCGTTATGGAGCAAATTGGATTAAGCCATCTTGCCAACAGCCCCGCTCATAAACTATCAGCAGGCGAAAGACAGAAACTCTGTCTAGGTCGAGCTATTTTGCAAAAACCCAATTTGGTTTTGTTAGATGAACCTACAGCCAATTTAGATCCGAACACGACGGAACAAGTAGAAGAAATCATTCGCCAATTTAAGCATCAAGACTCCAACGTCATCTTCACATCCCACCAACTGGCACAAGTACAAAGAATTGCCGAGTACATTCTCTTCATCGATCAGGGTCAGTTAAAAGAAAAAGGACCCGTAGGTCCTTTCTTTGCCGATCCTCAGACGCAAGCAGCTAAGCGCTACCTACATCAAGAGTTACTCGCCGAGTAATTACTTTGCTGCAGCAACAGGCGCAACAAATGGAGGCGGCGCAACACAGGCTGCTGGAGCCGGTGTTCCAGACACTCTAAATTGATCAGCAACCTTGTTTTGAGCTTGGCATAACTTAAATGCACCTACTTTATCGCCATAGGCAGTCTTAGCTTTTGCCAAAGTAGCAGCCTCTTGAGCTTCAGGGCTTAACGGTGGCAAGGCAGCAAATGCAGCCGCAGTTGCAAATGAACAGAGTGTGAAAGCAATGATTTTTTTCATGGCCATGTCCTTATTTATTA
>JACCDY010258782.1_pt1 | contig 12005 bp, 10 predicted proteins | sample 7446391 | NCBI WGS metagenome assembly JACCDY01 (sample SAMN15323451, study PRJNA562643) | freshwater metagenome | isolation source: river surface water | place: USA:Blue River Watershed | collected 2017-08-18
CCCGCTTTGCAGATGGTTTTGAATACGGTTTGGGGGCTGAAATAGGCATTTCCACCGACAAATTCCACGCGCGTGGCCCCGTGGGTATCGAAGGCCTGACCTCGTTGAAATACGTGGTGCTGGGTCAGGGTGAAATTCGCGTTTGATGCAGCTGCGCTGCCAACTAAAAAGTCCCGAGGTAAATGCTTAGGGGCTTTTTAGATTTATTGACCTTGCGCCTGCTCAAATTTGGGTGAGCGAGGACCAGGTAATAGCCCTCTGTTTCCTGCACTTAACAGGCGATGGTTAGTAATGCGTCCAATGCGATACCCAGGATCGCTTACAGAATTAGCAATCTGATTGATGATGCCTTGAATAAGCAAGCCGACTAAGCCATTTTGGTTTTGTTTACCCTCCGCATCTGAGGCGCTTGCTTTGCCGTCCCACAGTTTTGTACCTGTGCGCGTATCGATCAATGATGCCTGTGCTGTCACAACCACATCGCCACCTAAGAGCGCACTTGAAGCTCCGTAGTTGGTGATGGTGATGTAAAGCGCTGCATCTGCTCCAAAAATTTCATTCATTTTTCTTGGCGATGCTTGATGCATCTCGCCTGGGTTTTGAAGACCGTTTTCTTTGAAGGTTTGATCAACCAAAGCTACGGGGAAAACGTAATAACCAGCCTCTGCTAAGGGCAGAGTCGCAGATGACATCACGCTGTAGGTTGCTCGCAGGTCGGATGTGTTGTTCAACGGTGGCAAGACTAAGATGGACCTCGGCTGGTGCTGACGAAATGCCGAGTAATCCACACCTGCTTGCTTTGTTGCGCAACCTGTGAATATCAACGTCGTTGCCAGTAGAGCAAAGAGTTTTAAATAACGTTTCATGCCTGTCCTTTATTTCTTTGTTTTATCCAAGATGCGGTCCATGTAAATCGCTGATTCTGGGAACAATGCCTTTTCTGTTTGAAAAGACTGAACAGCTTGGTCGCCTTTGCCAGCTTGAAAATACAAGTAACCTAAATGCGCATGAAAGCCTGGCGGCACTGCTTTGTTGGTGCTTCTAGCCTTCTGATAATCTGCTTCTAGCTTTTCAATCTGTGCTTCGACTGGAGATTTGCCTGGGTCGTTGTAGAGTGAATAAACTTGGTTTTCATAGTCGCCCCATTGATAGAGCGATTGCTTAGGTGCTGCGCAGCCCACAAGGGTCAACAGCAACAGTGCACACAGGGTATTTTGGATTCGCATATGGATTACCCCCGATTACTGAGCAGGTTTCCATTGCCCGGATTCAACGCCTTCGACCAAGCGATTGACCGCTTCGCGAATCGCCAAATCAAGTACTTTTCCGTTCAAGGTTGAGTCATAACTGGCGGTGCCACCAAAGCCAATCACCTCACGGTTTGACAAGGCATACTCGCCAGCTCCTTGAACAGAGAAGATGACCTCAGAAGTCACGGCATCCACGACGTTTAAGGTGACTTTTGAGTAAGCCGTTTGCGTTTTGCCGCGGCCCAAAATGCCAAATAGTTGTTGGTCGCCCACTTCTTTGCGACCAAATTCGGTCACGTCGCCGGTGATCACAAAATCTGCCCCGCTGATTTTTTGTGTTTTGCCTTTGAACTTGGCTTCTTGGCTGATTTCACCCATGTTGTCGCGGTCAACCACTTTGAAACGGTTGGCTTGTTGCATGTGCGTGATCAAAATGGTTTTGGCTTGACCGCCCAAACGGTCGACGCCATCCGAAAACAGTCCGCGCATGAAGCTAGATCGGTTGTCAAATTTGCCAACTGCAACCGTGCTTCTCGGGCCGCTGTAGCTAGTTTTTACGGCTGTGACTTGTTGGGGGGCAACGGTCTGCGATGTTTCTGTGGCGCAACCAGCGAATAACATCGAAAAAGCAAAGAGGATGGGGAAAAGGGAAAATCTTGCAAAGCAACTCATTTGAATACCTTTGAATTATTTATAAACAAATAAGTATAGAACTATTACCATTAATTAAATCTAAAGAATTCGAAATAAAGCGTCTGGCTCACCTAATCGAAGACAGGACATTCATCTTTACTGAAGACCTAGAATTGGCCTCCACCTAGCAAGGACTCTATGGTTCCCCACCTCATCACGGCCCTCAACGGCCCCATCAACGAGCTTGAGCAACGCATCCTCGATTCCATGCCCGCCATCGAGCGCTGGTTTCGTTTGGAGTGGATGGAGCACACGCCGCCGTTTTACACCTCGGTTGATATCCGCAACGCAGGCTTCAAGCTTGCGCCAGTCGACACCAATCTCTACCCAGGCGGCTGGAACAACCTCACGCCTGAGATGCTTCCTCTCGCGGTGCAAGCTGCGATGGCGGCGATTGAAAAAATCTGTCCAGAAGCGCGCAACCTGTTGTTGATTCCTGAGAATCACACGCGCAACACCTTCTATTTGTCGAATGTGGCACAGTTGCAGCGCATCTTCCACATGGCGGGTTTGAATGTGCGCGTGGGCTCGATCAATCCCGAGATCAAAGAAAACACCACGATCGACTTGCCCAACGGCGACAGCGTGACGCTAGAGCCTGTGATTCGTGGCAAATACCGCTTGGGCCTCAAAGACTTTGACCCTTGCACGATTTTGCTCAACAACGATCTAAGCGCAGGCATCCCTGGCATCTTGGAAGACTTGCACGAGCAGCATTTGTTGCCGCCTCTGCATGCCGGCTGGAGCGTGCGCCGCAAGAGCAAGCACTTCGAGTGCTACGAAGAAGTGGCCAAACGTTTCGGCAAGCTGTTGGGCATCGACCCTTGGCTCATCAACCCCATGTTCAACCAGTGTGGTGAAGTGAACTTTGCCGAAGGCACGGGCATGGAATGCTTGCAAACCAATGTGGACGCCCTGCTCACCAAGATCAAGCGTAAATACAAAGAGTACGGCATCAACGAAAAGCCATTTGTCATCGTCAAGGCTGACAACGGCACGTATGGCATGGGCATCATGACGGTGCGCGATGTCAAAGACCTCGATGTGCTCAACCGCAAGACGCGCAACAAAATGAGCGTGGTCAAAGATGGTCAAGAAGTGAATCAAGTCATCATTCAAGAAGGCGTGCTCACGCACGAGCGCTTGAACGATGCAGTGGCTGAACCCGTGGTCTACATGATGGACCGCTATGTGGTGGGTGGCTTCTACCGCGTGCATGCCGACCGTGGTGTGGATGAGAACTTGAACGCACCCGGCGCGAGCTTTGTGCCATTGGCGTTTGAGCAAAGTGCACACACGCCGCAGCCTGGCATGAAGCCTGGTGCGAGCACGCCCAACCGCTTTTATATGTATGGTGTCATTGGCCGTTTGGCCATGCTGGCTGCGAGCTATGAACTCGAAGCCACAGACCCTGAAGCAGAAAACTACGACTGAGGTTAATGATGGATCAACACGGCAAGTCGTCGCTTGCGGCGCTTACTTTGGGCGCGATAGGCGTTGTGTACGGCGACATTGGCACCAGCGTGCTGTATGCGATGAAAGAGGTGTTTGGCTCGGGTCATGTGGAGTTCACCCCCGACAACATTTACGGGATTTTGTCCATCTTCTTTTGGACATTGACCATCATTGTGTCCATCAAGTACGTGGCTTTGGTGCTGCGAGCAGACAACCATGGCGAAGGGGGCTTGGTGGCGATGTTGGCCTTGGCCTCCATGGCCGTGAAAGACCGACCTGTGTTGCGTCAGCGCATGTTGATCGTCGGCATCTTTGGCACTTGTTTGTTTTATGGCGATGGCGTGATCACGCCAGCGATTTCTGTGCTGTCTGCCGTCGAAGGTTTAGAGGTGGTGTCGCCTGCTTTTAAGAAGTATGTGATTCCGCTGACGATCATCATTTTGTTTGGCCTCTTTGCCGTACAAAAGCGCGGGACCAGTGGCATTGGTAAGTTCTTTGGCCCCATCACTGTGGTGTGGTTTGCTGCCATTGCAGCGTTGGGCGTGTATCACATCGCATCACATCCAGAAATTTTGTGGGCCATCAGTCCGCACCATGCGCTGCGTTTTATCTTCACTGAACCCGAAGTCACATTCTTGATTTTGGGTGCTGTGGTGTTGTGCGTGACCGGTGGCGAGGCTTTGTATGCCGACATGGGGCACTTTGGCAAAAAACCAATCCGCATCGCTTGGTTCTTTGTTGTCATGCCTTCGCTCACCTTGAACTACTTTGGTCAAGGTGCGTTGTTGCTCAGCGAACCTGAGGCCGTGGCCAACCCGTTTTTCAACATGGCCCCTGACTGGTTGCTCATCCCATTGGTGGGGTTGGCGACGGCAGCCACGGTGATCGCCTCGCAAGCGTTGATTTCTGGGGCCTTCAGTGTGACCAAGCAAGTGGTTCAACTCGGCTTTTTGCCGCGTTTACAAGTGCTGCATACCAGTGTCAAAGACACGGGCCAAATTTACATTCCGTTTGTCAACTGGGGCTTGTTTGCTGTCATCGTGTTGGCGGTGATGATGTTCAAGTCATCTAGTAATTTGGCTGCGGCTTATGGCATTGCGGTGTGTACAGACATGCTCATCACCACCGTGCTGACTTTCTTTGTGATTCACTACGGTTGGAAATATCCGTTTTGGTGGTGCTTGGCGGCTACCAGCTTTTTCTTTGCGGTGGACTTTGTGTTCTGGGCTTCGAACTTGTTGAAACTGTTCGAAGGTGGATGGTTCCCGTTGTTGATTGCGTCCGTCATCATGATGCTCATGCTCACGTGGCGCGATGGTCGAGCCATTCTTTACGAAAAGCGCAAAGAAGATGCATTGGATCTCACCAGCTTTTTGGATGCCGTGTTCTTGTCACCTCCCACGCGCGTGGACGGAACAGCAGTTTTCTTGACCTCAGGCAAGGGCGCAGTTCCTAATGCCATGTTGCATAACTTGAAACACAACAAAGTTCTGCACAAGCAAAACTTGTTTGTGAATGTGCAAAACCACGAGGTGCCTTGGATTGACGAAAAGGAACGCTTAGAAATTTCATCCATCGGCAATGACTGCTGGCAAGTTGTGATTCATTACGGCTTCAAAGATGACCCAGATGTGCCAGGTGCGTTGAGCCATCTCAATGGCATGGGTTGCGAAATCAGCCCGATGACCACCAGTTATTTCTTGTCGCGTGACAGCATCGTGCCAACTGTGACAGGTGGCATGGCGCAATGGCGCGAGAAACTGTTTGCACAAATGCACCTCAACGCCAGCTCTGCTGCCGACTTCTTGAATCTGCCTAGCAACTCCGTGGTGGAGTTGGGCAGCAAAATCGAAATCTAAAAATGCACATTCTCTTCGTCGCAGACCCGCTCTCGTCCTTCAAAATTTACAAGGACACGACGTTTGCGATGATGCGTGAAGCCCAGCGTCGCGGCCACCAAGTGTTGGCCTGCGAGCCGCAAGACATCGTGTGGCAAAGCGGCCAACAGGTGTCTGCGCGTGTGCAACAAGTCCGCTTGACGGGCAACACGGAGGCTTGGTTTGAAGTGCAAGGTGTGGACGAGCACTACGCACTGAAAAGCGCCGACGTCATCGTCATGCGCAAAGACCCACCCTTTGACAGCGAGTACTTCTACGCCACGCACTTGCTAGAACAAGCCGAACGCGAAGGTGCGAAGGTGTTCAACAAGCCAGCGGCTTTGCGCGACCATCCAGAAAAATTAGCCATTCTGGAATTTGCCCAATTCATCAGCCCCACGCTGGTGACGCGCAGTGCCGATGCCATTCGCGCATTCCATGCGCAACACCGCGACATCATCTTGAAGCCACTCGATGGCATGGGCGGCATGGGTATCTTCCGCGTGAAAGACGACGGCTTGAACTTAGGCGCCATCACTGAAACGCTCAACCGTGACGGGGCACAAACCGTGATGGTGCAAAAGTTCATTCCCGCCATCGACAAAGGCGACAAGCGCGTGCTTGTCATCGGTGGCAAAGTGGTGCCCTATTGCTTGGCGCGTATCCCGCAAGGCGGTGAAGTGCGCGGTAACTTGGCCGCAGGTGGCAAAGGCGTGGCACAACCCATCTCTGCGCGTGACCAAGAAATCGCCGAAGCGCTCGGGCCAATTCTTGCTAAGCGTGGTTTGTTACTGGTCGGTTTGGATGTGATTGGCGACTGCCTCACCGAGGTGAACGTGACCAGCCCAACGTGCTTTCAAGAGATCTTTGACCAGACGGGCTTCGATGTGGCTGCGATGTTCATCGACGCGCTTGAGGCCGCAGCAAAAAAGTAATTCAGTCACACAGAGCCGTCAGCTCCGTAGCTGCCCGTCCACAAACACCTTCAACTCGCCCGGCGCAAACGGCGTCCAGACCTCATTGGTTGTCAAAGGGGCAGTGACAACCACCGCCACACGGTCATCGGGCGAGGCGTGTTCAGCAAAGTTGATGCTCATGTCTTGGTCGCTCAGTGTGGCTTTTGAAAACGGATGCTTGCGCTCGATGTAGCAAAGGTTGGTAGATGCATGCGCCCACAGCGCTTGACCGTTTGACAGCAAAAAGTTGAATGTGCCGTGTTTGGCAATTTGCGGCACCAACTCTTTGAGCGTCAAGGTCAGCTCTTCAATTGACGGCACGCTCGCATGTGATTTGGCCATTTCTTGCATCAGCCAGCAAAACGCTTGCTCGCTGTCTGTATGGCCAACCGGCTTGAAGTTGCCGTGCAGACGTGGTGCATAGTTTTCAAGGTTGCCGTTGTGCGCAAACACCCAGTAGCGCCCCCATAACTCACGCACAAAAGGATGGCAATTCTCTAGCGCCACCACGCCTTGTGTGGCTTTGCGAATGTGCGAGATCACGTTGCGGCTTTTGATGGGGTACTTGCGAATCAGCTCTGCCACGGGCGATGTGCTGGCAGGCAAGTGGTCAATGAAGTGGCGCAGGCCACGGTCTTGCTCAGAGCCTTCAAAGAAGGCAATGCCCCAGCCATCGGCATGGTGGTCGGTCACGCCCGCACGTTGCGCAAAGCCACTGAAGCTGAACGTGGCGTCGGTGGGGTTTTTGCAGTTAAGTCCGAGCAGTTGACACATGGTGTTTTAAAAATCAATGGCTGTGTTGGCGAGGCAGGCGTATGCGCCAAGCGGCTAACAGTGCAAGCATACAAACAAAGGCGAGCATCAAAAATACTTCGTCAAACGCGGCCAAACGCGTGGCTGACGTGGTGGTGTTTTTGAGTGAATCACCGTGCGCAGCCAATCGCCATTCGAGCAAGATGCCACACAGGCTAACGCCTGTCGCGCCGCCGAGCATGCGCAAAAAGTTGATCACACTAGCCCCTTGGGGGATCAAGCTGCCGTCCATGCCACGCATGGCACCGATGTTGAGTGAGGGCAAGATGAAGCCCAAACCAATGCGCCCCAAAATTGCAAAGGCCACCAGCACCCACAGCCCCGTTTGTAAATTCACAGTGAGCATGAGTGCGAAAGAAAGCGCCAACAACACCAAGCCAAAACTCACCATCAGGTGGGTGGGGTGCGTGCTGGAGTAGCGCCCCACGATGGCAATTGTGAACGCCAACAACAAGCCCGATGGCAGCAGCAAGGTCCCCACGTAACTGGGTGACAAGCCCAGGCCAAGCTGCAAGTACAAGGGCAGCAAATAGGTCGAGCCAAACATGGCAATGCCATAGATGAATGCCACAGTCGTGCCCATGGCAAACGGGCGATGGGCAAACAAAGCCAAGTTCATCAATGGTTTGCCATCGTTGCGCGTTTGCACGCGCTGCCACACCACAAAGCCAACGGTACAAATTGCAGCGGTGCCTACCAGGGCGAACGCGCCCGCCATATTGCCGCTGTGCAACATCACCAAGCCATTGAGCAGGCAAAGCGTGCCCACGGTTGCCAATGCCAGCCCACCCAAGTCAAGCGAGGGTTTGCCGTGGTTGGCGCTTACGCCACCTGGGGCGGTGGTGGGCACGTAGCGCATGGCCATCCACAGTGAAATTGTGCAAAACGGCACCACCATGAAGAACAAGGCGCGCCAACTCATCCAGTCCACCAACAAGCCGCCGATGCTGGGGCCCAGCGCGGGTGCCAACACCACGCCCATGCCAAAGAAGCTGTTGGCACGGCCTTGCTCTGAGGTGTCAAACGCCCGCAAGATGATGATGGCGGGGATAGGCTGCACCACACCTGCGGCCAAGCCTTCAATGACGCGTGCGGCTAGCACAAGGTTGTAATCCGCAGACAGTCCTCCGGCAACACCTGCGGTGAGCAGCACCCACATGCAGCCCATGTAGGTGGTGCGATAGCCAAAGCGTGCCAACAGCCAAGGTGTGGTGAGCATCGAGACAGTCATGGCCACCATGAAACTTGAACTGACCCACTGTGCGGACTCTTGACCAATGCTGAATTGCAGGCTCATGTCAGGAATGCCCACATTCATGATGGTGGACGACATGATGGCGGCCATTGAACCAATCATGACCGTGGTCAACAAGAGCCAACGATGGCGCGAGCCGTAACGGCTTTGCAGATCAGCCAGTGAGCCGTGTTCAGCCATGGCTTTCTTTCGCGGCACATGCTTGGCAAATGCAAGCTTTGTTGTGTGCGGTGGTGGGCACCTTGGCCAGTAATTCAGGAGAAAAAGACGCGTTCACACACCAGCATTTGGCAACAGGTTGCCCCGTGGCTTTGGCCGCCTCCATGGCGCATTGATTGGGCTGGCCGCACAAAGGGCAGGCGCAGGCATCAACAGGGGCCGATAGGGGTTTTGACATGTCTGAAAGTGTAGCGAAGCGAACAAGGCACAATCACAAATGCATATGTACGAATTTCCGCCCACGCCAGAAGCCGCCCAGTTGCGGTTAGACCATGTCAGCCCCAAAGACTACGCGCACACACGCAATGCCCTCGATGGTGCGGTCACACACCTGTCGCCGTATCTCACGCATGGATTTTTGAGTGTGCCCGATGTCGCCAGTGCCATGTATCACCAGTACCGCGTGGGTGTGCAGCACAAGCTGATTTACGAACTTGGGTGGCGCGAATATTTTCAGCACATGCACCACCACCTAGGCGATGGCATTGGCGCGTCATTGCGCGAAGGCGTGCTACCTGATTCTGAATACAGCACCGAGTTACCCGAAGACGTGCGTCACGCCTGCACCCGCGTACCTGTGATCGACAACGCGATTCGCATGCTCTACACCACGGGGTATTTGCACAACCATGCCCGCCTGTGGGTGGCCAGCTACATCGTGCATTTGCGCAAGGTCCATTGGCGTGTGGCAGCCGATTGGATGTACAGCCATTTGTTAGATGGTGACATCGCAAGCAACTACCTCAGTTGGCAATGGGTGGCCGCGACGGGCAGCCATAAGCCGTATTTGTTCAATGCAGACACGGTTGAAAAGTTTGCGCCAGAGATTTGGCACAGCCGAGGCACATCGATCGATGTGAGCTATGAGCTGATGGAAATTTTGGCCACCAGCCAGGCAACGGTCGCGCAAGTGCGAAAAAATGAATTGGCTTGGGATGAGCCAGCCGTGTTGACCGAGCCGCCTGCTGAGTTAGGTTTTACAAAACCTGTCGCCGCCGACGTGACGGGCAAGCATGTGTGGCTGGTGCACCCATGGGTGCTGGCTAACTTGCCAGAGGATTTGCCCGCAGATGTTGTTTGTGTGGCGGTCGCGTTCGCAGAACATACACAAGCGCATCCATGGAATGCGTTGCGTTGGGATTTTGTGGGAGAGCGCATGACTGCACTGACGACGCACCGTTGGTTTGCCTCTGCGCAAGAGGTGCTGCAGGCATTGGCGGGTGCGCTAAGTGTGCAAACTGTGGCGCATATGTGTTTGCCAGATCTTACGGAAAGCCAGGTACAACTGCGGCCTGCACCACGGTTGTTCCGTCACATCGACAAGCCCATGGACTCATTCAGCAAGTGGTGGGTGCAGGTCAACAAAAACGTGCGTCATTTGCAGCAGCTGGTGTATCCGCTACCCACGCGCACGCCAACACCCTAACGCGCTTGAAACGCTTTATTCGCCAGGCGCAGGCGCGACCTTGGTGATGAAGTATTCCGTTTCACCAAAGCAGCCAGGCAAGCCTTTGTGTTGCTCGTACTCGATCACGACTTTTTGACCAATGTGTTGATTGATCTGGTCAGCCACCGCATCGTCACGCACGGTGAAGGCAAACTTTTCAGGAATGGCGGGCAGCGTTGCCAAGGCACGAATTTGTTCACCCTCCCATGTTTTGCAGATCCAACCTTTGTAGGAGAGTTTTTGCACAAAGCCCACGCTCTCGCCTTTGGAGTAGGTGAAGTGGTACGAGAACAGCAGGTACACGCCAGCCGCGATCAGCACTGTCAAAACCAAACCGATCACGGTGCGCAAAGCAAAGCGAAGCGTGCTGCTAATCAAAGGATGTGTCATGGCAAAAATTCCATTTAGGTGCAATAGCGCGATCATAGTTCGCGTACCCATGAAAAACGGCTCCCGAAGGAGCCGTTTTCTTGTGTGTCACGAAACGTGATTAGGCTTGGCTCGCCTTCACTTTAGGCGTGTCCCGCCTTCACTTTCAGTCGCCATGCGTGCAGCAAAGGCTCGGTGTAGCCGCTGGGCTGCTCTTTGCCTTTGAACACCAAGTCCAAAGCAGCTTGGTAAGCCGCGCCTTTGGCAAAGCGACCAGCCATTTTTTGGTAAGCCTTGTCGCCTGCATTTTGCTTGTCCACCACGGAAGCCATGCGCTTGAAGGTGTCTTTGACTTCAGCGGGCGTCACCACGCCGTGGTGCAACCAGTTGGCAATGTGCTGGCTAGAGATGCGCAGTGTGGCGCGGTCTTCCATCAGGCCCACGTTGTGGATGTCTGGCACTTTCGAGCAGCCCACACCTTGGTCGACCCAGCGCACCACATAGCCCAAGATGCCTTGCACGTTGTTGTCCAACTCTTGTTGCTTCTCAGCAGGCTTCCAGTTTGGCTTGGCGGCTACGGGTACTTGCAGCAAGTCGTTTAAAAGGCTGTCACGCACTTTGTTGTAGTTGACTTTTTCCAGGTCTTTTTGCACGTCCACCACTTTGACTTGGTGGTAATGCATGGCGTGCAACACAGCGGCTGTTGGGCTTGGCACCCAGGCGGTGTTGGCACCTGCTTTGGGGTGGCCAATTTTTTGTTTCAGCATTTCGGCCATCAGGTCGGGCATGGCCCACATGCCTTTGCCGATTTGCGCCTTGCCACGCAGACCGCATGACAAACCTGCCAGCACGTTGTTCTTTTCGTAGGCTTGAATCCATGCGCTGGTTTTCATATCGCCTTTGCGCAACATGGGGCCTGCTTGCATGGCCGTGTGCATCTCGTCGCCGGTGCGGTCCAAGAAGCCAGTGTTGATGAACGCCACGCGGCTGGCCGCAGCGGCGATACAGGCTTTCAAGTTCACGCTGGTGCGGCGCTCTTCGTCCATGATGCCGAGTTTGACGGTGCTGTCAGCCAGGCCCAGGACCTTTTCGACGCGACCAAACAATTCGCATGCAAATGCCACTTCAGACGGGCCGTGCATTTTGGGTTTGACAATGTAGACAGAGCCTGTGCGCGAGTTGCGAATGCCATTTTTGCCGTGGCCTTGCAAGTCGTGCAACGCGATGGTCGTGGTGATGACCGCGTCCATGATGCCTTCTGGGATTTCGTGCATCGCGCCGTCTTTGCCTTTGTAAAGAATGGCGGGGTTGGTCATCAAGTGGCCCACGTTGCGAAGGAACAGCAATGAGCGGCCATGCAATTTGACGGGTTGACCGTTTTTGCCCACGTATTCGCGGTCAGCATTCAAACCACGTGTGAAAGTTTTGCCGCCTTTTTCAACGGTTTCGGTCAAGGTGCCTTTGACGATGCCCAGCCAGTTGCTGTAGGCCACCACTTTGTCGTCTGCATCCACCACGGCGACGGAGTCTTCCAAGTCGAGGATGGTGGACAAGGCGGCTTCCACAATCAGGTCGCTCACGCCAGCGGGGTCGGTCGCGCCAATAGGTGTGTTGCGGTTGATTTGCAAGTCGAGGTGCAAACCGTTGTGCACGAACAGCACAGACGATGGC
>JACCDY010310917.1_pt1 | contig 12003 bp, 10 predicted proteins | sample 7446391 | NCBI WGS metagenome assembly JACCDY01 (sample SAMN15323451, study PRJNA562643) | freshwater metagenome | isolation source: river surface water | place: USA:Blue River Watershed | collected 2017-08-18
GTTCACATTCATAATCTTATCGAAGGCATCCAGTGACGTATCGTGAATGGGACCAAAAGTCGGATTCGTCGCCGCATTATTAACCAATATATCGATTTGACCATACGTAGCAATCGTCGCCGAAACTAAGTGAGCCAGCTGATCCATCTTCCCCACGTGACAGGCAATCCCCGTTGCCTCATATCCTTTAGCGCGCAACTCCTGGGCCAGCAAATCCAAAGCCGCTTGGTCTCTACTACTAATGACCACCTTCGCCCCAGCCTCAGCAAAAAACTCCGCAATACTGAACCCGATTCCTTTACTAGCGCCTGTAATAAGAGCTACTTGATTCGTCAATGAAAATGCCTGCATATTCTAGTCTATTTTTAAACAATTTAAAGAAATAATATGGTAATTTACACCATCAACGCCCGAAAAAACACGCCATGAAACAAGTCGTATTCTACGAAACCGGTTTACCTGAAAATGTCCTTCAATTAGAGGAAGTCGAAATGCCCACTCCGGCGAAAGGAGAAGCACTCATTCGCGTCACCGCTCGCAATATCAATCCTTCAGACGTGATGTTTGTCCAAGGATTATATGGAATCACACCTAAATTACCGAGCAGTGCTGGTTTTGAGGCAGCTGGTGTTATCGAGAAATCGGAGAAGTTCCCTACAGGCACCCGCGTATTATTTACTTCTATAGGAACCTGGAAAGAATATACCTGTATTCCTGATGCGGGGTTAATTCCCATTCCGGACGGAATGTCGGATGAAGTGGCCTGTCAAGCCTTTGTGAATCCGGTAACAGCTTATGGCATGCTGGAAACTTCTGGTCTAGGTAAAGGCGGTGCGTTATTAATTACGGCTGGGGCTTCTGCTTGGGGTAAAGTGGTCATTCAATTAGCGGCGATGCGCGGTATACATGTGATTGCGACGGTGAGACGACAAGATCAGAAGCAGACCTTATTGGATTTAGGTGCGACAGCTGTCATCGATGTGGCAACGGAAAGCGTGACGAAAAAAGTGAAAGAATTATTCCCAGAAGGAGTGGACTATGTGTTCGATGCGGTAGGAGGGGATCAGGGGGCCAAAGCCTTGACTTGCCTGAAATCTGGTGGAAAGATGCTTGTTTTTGGCCTATTAAGCCTGGAACCCATTCCCTTAAATTCAGGGATTCTCATCTTCAAAAACCTCAGCGTAGAAGGTTGGTGGCTAAGTTCTTGGTGGGAGCAATTAAGCAATGAAGGAATTCAAAAGGCTATTAAAGAAGTATTCACCCACTTGATGAAGCAAGATGTAAAGGTAGATATTCAAGCTACTTATCCCTTATCGGATTTCAAAGAGGCACTAATTGCCTATCAAAAGCAGGGAAGAACTGGAAAAATATTATTGGTGTAGCGAATCTGGAGCGACGGGTTGGTCATCAGGTTCATGGGTATTTCGGCCATCGGTCGGAATACCATCACCGATTACTTCGTAAGAAAGTGAATTGCCAGCGAGTGTAACTTCTACATTATACAGGAAAGTACCTTCAGGTTCCTTCGTTTTCAGTATTCCGATATACAGTGAATCGCTCTTTTGAACCAAAGAAACATCCAGCACATTTACTCCTTTAACCTGCTCTTTTTGAAGGTTTTGCATCCACAAATCACGCACCTCAGATTCGATTTCATCCGAGGATTTGGAACAGGAATTTAGAACGAACACGAAGGCTAGTAAAACAAAGAAAACTCTAATCATGATGCAAAAATGGGCATTTTTCACGAAAAAAGGAAAAAGAATTTCTACATTTGAGACATGATTGATTTCACTGATTTCATGAACGCGAGCTTACTCTGTGGTTTACTCACCGTGTATATCTTGCTATTCAAGAAGAATGCCCTGCGATCATACTCTGATTATCTATTGTCTATTTCTATTTTAGGCCAAATTTACGCCGTTCTACTTTTCCTGCTCGTTTTCTCTGGCTCCATTCTACACGTTCCACATCTCTACCGAACAGCAGCACCTGTTACTTTCTTAGTTCCGCCCTTAAGTTATCTTTACGTCAGAAGTGTATTATACAATGAGAAAAAATGGCAAGGAATAGATTTCTTACATCTTTTACCCTTCTTGTTCTTTTCCATTAACTACTTACCCTTTTTCCTCAGTCCACTAGATTACAAGTTAGAGATCGTTAGCAAAACGATAGCAGATAAAAACTTTGGGATTGTAAAACAACTAGGATTCTTACCTGAAAGCGTATTCTACCTATTTAGACCTATTCAAGCTACCATTTATGTCGTTTTCCAATGGAAACTGATTTTAACCTTTAACAGAAATAATCCTAATCAATTTGTAACAGATCAAATCAAGCGGGTTACCCGCTGGCTAAGTATATTTACCATGGCCTCCACTGGTTTTTTAGTGGCCTTTTTCATTACTATCGTTCTTTATTTTACGCAAGATAATCTCTTCTCGAGTGACCAACTGACGTTAATACCTAATACGATTCAGGCGGTTTCCCATTTTGTAGTTTTTACCTATTTATTGATTAATCCACAAGTATTGACTGGTTTACCCTTCATTAGGTACAAGGAGACTAAATCGACCATCGTAGAAAATGAGATCGTCAAAGTGCCCTTCATTTATGAAAACTATGCGAAGGAAATTAAAAGCCTAGAAAAATACTTTACGGTTAACAAGACCTTTCTACAGCCGAATATCTCCATCAGTCAGGTCTCAGTAGAAACCGAAATCCCTATCCGGGATTTATCCTACATCATCAATAACTACTACGAAAAACGCTTTAATGATTATATAAACGAGATGCGTTGTCAGCATTTTATTGCCAAAGTAGACAAAAACACCCTAGACTCCTTAACTATCGAAGCCATCGCATTCGAATCAGGTTTCTCTTCTAAAAGCTCCTTCTACCGAGCATTCAATCGCTTCTATTCCTGCACTCCCTCGGAATATTTAGAAAACCTCCTAAAGACAGATTAAGCCCATTTTGTTTCATCTTCCGAAGATGGGAGTCCTAAAACAGGACTTTCAACCACAAGGTGTATCGTTAATCGTAGATTTAATTTCTGTTCTACGTTTATGTATAAGTATCTTTTCTTTTTCACGTTTCTTGCTTGCTTTACTGCCTCCGCGCAAAGCATTAGTCCTTTCTCGATTAACGTGGGGGGGGCAACAGCTAAAACGCTGGATTATAATATAGGGGAATCTTCATCCATTGCGTATTTTCAAAATAGCGCGCAATTCAGTTTAAGCACAGGATTTATCCAATCTTTCACACCTTTAGTTACCGGCATCATTAATCAGGTGTTCGAAGAAGGTGAGGGGCTGACACTTTCGCCTAACCCAGCTTCCGAAAGAATTCGCCTAAAAGGTGTGCTCTCTAGACCTGGCTTTTTTGAATTTCATTTGATTGATGTCCAAGGCAGAATACTTGAAACGTATCCAAGTACTTATTACATCAATTACCTAGACAAAGAAATTAACGTCACTCAGCTGATGGGAGGCACTTATTTCATTCGACTCATTTATAGCTCACCAGACGGAGTTAACCAATCAAAATCCTTCAAATTCAGTAGAATCAACTAATGAAAAAACTATTCTCGATCCTCTTCTTATTCGTCTCGTTTATTGCCTTGTCCCAAAACAATGGCATCAACTTCCAAGGTGTAGGGAGAAACTCTTCCGGCGCAGTTTTGGCCTCCACTAAAATCAGCCTCCGCTTCTCAGTCATTCAAAGCTCCGAAACCGGAACCGTTGAATACGTCGAATCAAAAGAGGTCACCACGAACGCCCAAGGAATTTTCTCCGTGGTCATAGGCGACGGAACACAAATCTCGAAAACAGGGAACTTCAGCGACATCAACTGGAAAATCACTTCTAAATACCTAAAAGTTGAAATGGATCCCGCTGGTGGAACAAGTTTCGTGGCGATGGGAACCACACGATTACAATCTGTTCCATTTGCCTACTATGCGAATGGCGTGAATGCAGACAATGTAGATGGCGTTTTATCGGCTTCTAAAGGGGGAACGGGGGTTGCCTCTATTTCCGCATTAAAAACAGCATTAGCCATTGATCAAATCAACAATACGTCAGATTTAGCTAAACCGATTAGTACGGCGACTCAGGTGGCGTTAGATACGAAAGTGTCTGCTTCAACATTTTCAAGTACTCTAGCTACTAAAGCCAATGTATCTGATCTGGATTTGAAAGCTAATTCGGCTGATTTAGCCTTGAAAGCACCCATTGACTCTCCTACATTTATAGGAACTGTTGGTGGAATTACGAAGGCGATGGTGGGATTAAGTTCAGTTGATAATACCTCTGATTTAGCGAAACCGATTAGTACGGCGACTCAAGCGGCGTTAGATTTAAAAGTATCTACAACAACTTTGGCCTTAAAAGAAAATACAGCTAACAAATCGTCAGCAACTGATTTAGGTGGTTCATCTACAAATGATATTCTTTTTCCAACTCAAAAGGCCGTAAAGACGTATGTAGATGGCCAAATTAGCTCAGGTGGAGTTCAGGATGGAGGTATTACAACTATAAAACTAGCTGATGGAGCAGTTACAGATACTAAAATCGGACCAGGTATTAACAAATCAAAAGTAGGATTAGGAAACGTTGAAAATACGGCATTAAGTAATTGGACAGGAAGTTCTACTATATCACAAGTAGGAACTATTTCTTCAGGTGTTTGGAATGGAACTGCAATAGACTATTCAAAATTAAATTTAGGTAGTTCAATCGTTAACAGTGACATTAGTAATTCGGCAGCTATTTCTTTTAGTAAACTAAATATTGCTAAATCAGACATCGTTGGATTAGGTATTCCTGGATCTGATCAAAATACTACGTACGCGGCGGGTAATGGTTTAACATTATCTGGGACTACTTTTAGTATAGGCAGTGGTGCAATCAATAGTACAGCTATTGCAGATGGTACTATTTCAAATTTGGATATAAATTCATCTGCTGCTATTAATTACTCAAAATTAAACTTGGGAGGTTCGATAGTGGGTAGTGATATTAGTACTTCTGCGGCGATACCATTTAGTAAACTTAACATCACTCAATCAGATATAACCAATTTAGGAATTGCTTCTGCTTCAGATATTCAGACTTATACTGCAGGATCAGGATTGACACTCTCCGGTTCAACTTTTAGTGTAGCAAGTAATGTCGTTACATCTACTTATAACGGGGCTGTTACACTAAATGGAAGCAGCTTAACAGTTGACAATAATTCTATTTATGTAGATGGAGCAAACCATAAAGTGGGCATAGGAACATTTTCTCCAACCTCAAAATTTGAAGTAAATGGTTCAGCTACAAATTCAAACGCTTATAATGCTAATTTAAATTCTACAATAGATTTCGCTTTAAGTAACCTAGCCTATACTTCCGCATCCGCAGGTAATTTCACGTTATCTAACATAAAAGATGGAGGTACTTATACATTAGCTGTCCAAGGTAGTACAAGTGGAACATCAACTTTTACAAGTTCTGGATTCACATTTTATTCTACGAATAATGGAGCAACAACTTCCAATAAACAAACATTATACACTTTTATAGTTATGGGGTCTAAAGTTTATTTCTACATGGCTACGGGATTTTAATTAAATACATGAGATTACTTTTTATTTTCTTATTTGTTTTTGGGTTTCAGCAATCAGCATTTCCACAGATTGTTGGAACTCCCTATTTGACATTGGTAACACCCAATCCAATTATTAATTCATTTTCAGCTAGCTCGTCTACAATTATAGCTGGTTCATCAACTACTTTAAATCCTAGTTTTGATCAAGGGAGTGCTAGTATAAACAATGGTGTGGGATCTGTTTCAACCGGACAAGGATATTCTGTTTCGCCTAGCGTTACAACTACTTATATATTAACAGTAACTAATTCTATTGGAAAATCAACCTCACAATCCTTTACAGTTTATGTTAATTCGCTCTCTATTACTTCTCAACCCGTAGGTGCCACTGTAAATGCCAATAATTTTAATTCGATCAATGTTTCCGCCACAGGAACAGGAATTTTATCCTATCAATGGTATGATAGTTCAGGCCCCTTAAGTGACTATGTGTCATCAACGTATAGAAGCAACATACCAGGAAGTTACTATGTTGTGGTAACGAGTACATTAAATGGAATAGCTACTAGCGTTACCTCAAATACAGTTACTGTTACCCACAACTCTGTTGCAATCAACACACAACCTACTAATGGGATGTTTGGAACAGGAGGGGGATACCAACTTTCTGTTTCAGGTTCAGGTAGTGGAACTCTTTCCTATCAGTGGTTTAAAGGAAGTGATGCAATTACGGGTGCAATTTCAAATACCTACACCGCTACCATAGAAGATGCATATCAAGTAGAAGTTACAAGTACACTGAATGGAGTATCAAATACTGTTAGGTCTAACGGTATATATGTTACAGAAAATAGAGTAAGAATTACATCAGGACCTGTTGACTCCTATGCAACAGCAGGATATACCACTTCTTTAACGCCAACATACAGCTATTTGGGTGGAGCTGTTTTAACCTACCAATGGTATAATTCTTCAGGTGGAGCTATTTCAGGACAAACAGGACCAACATACACAACTGGTGTTGCTGGAACGTATTATATTGAAATTACAAGTACTTTGAATGGTACTGTCGGTGTTGCGACTTCTACTTCTGCCACAGTTACTGTAGTACCGGCACCAAGTATTACATCATTGATTCCCGATAGTTATGGTATAGGCTTGGGGAGCTCAACAAATATTACACCAACTTTTGCGAATGGAACTGGTATCATTACTCCAGGTAACATTCCGGTAACTAGTGGAAATTCAATAACAATAAGCCCTACCACTAATACAACTTATACACTAACTGTTAGAAACTTAGCAGGAACTGTAGCCTCAACCTATACGAACATAGTTATTACAAAGGGAATTTTTACGGCTACTGGATCTCCTAGCACTGAAAGGCCTTTTAATTATGGTTTTTTACTAAGCAATGGAAAAGTATTGATTGCAAATTCAGGATGGGGAGGAAATGCAACTGCGGAATTATATGATTACCAAACTGGTACTTTCTCAAATACTGGAAGTTTAAATACGGGCAATAGATATAGAGCAGGAGCTGTATTATTGTCTGGAAATAATAAAGTACTATTTACTGGGGGGGCATATGTAGGTGCAGTATCTGAAATCTATGATGCAGCAACTGGTGTGTTTACGAATGTTCCTAATATGACAGTAAGTAGAGGAGATCATTCTGCTACATTATTAAACGACGGAAAAGTATTTATTTCTGGTGGATATGGTTCAAGTAACTATCTAAATAGCACTGAAATATATGACCCAGTAGCTAATACATTTACGCAAAAAAGATCAATGTCATCGCGCAGAGCTTATCATTCAAGTATTCTACTTAATGATGGCACTGTTTTAATTGTGGGTGGTTATAGTAGTACTGCTTATTTAAACACTGCCGAAATTTATAATCCCTCAACAAATTTATATACCGCAACCTCTAATAATATGTCTGATGCAAGAGGATATCCAACATTAACATTACTTAATAATGGAAAGGTATTGATTGTCGGCGGTGCTAATCAAAGAACTGGATATTTGCAACCAACTTACACAGCTGAACTTTACGATCCAACAACTAAAATTTTTTCAAATTTACCATCTTTACCTGGTTGGATGTATTATCACACCGCTACCTTACAACCGGACGGTTTAGTCTTAATTACAGGCGGCCAAGCAACAAATGGAGGGGTAGAAATTCAAACAGCCATATTATTTGACCCATCGACAAATCAATTTATAACCGGCGTTACACCAATGACAACAGGAAGAGCGTGGCACTCAGCAACATTATTACCTAATGGAAAAACTTTAATTGTTGGTGGTTATTCAGGTGGATCAGCGAGAACTGCAGAAATTTATGACCCTAATTAAATTTATCACCTAAAAACCTCAACCCCTCATCTCTCCCTTTTGAAGTTGCCTTCGAGTAATCGATCGCCTTCACTTGGCCAGCGATATAGTTGATGCCTTGCCACAAGTGGTTTAGATAGGTAGGTTCTTGGTAGTTTTCCTTTGCGTGGCCTAGGGTGGTGACCCAGATGTGACCGCCTTGGAAGTGTTGGGTCCAGGCAGCTGGGAAATAGCGGCCGTAGATGCCTTTGTGTTTCGTGATTAAGTCTTTTTGCCCCTGATCTAAGGTGGAAACATCGTGCATGAGTAGGGTTTTGATGCCAGGATAGAGTTCAGCGCCGAAATAGCATTCGTCTTCTTTTGTCCATATAGTGGGCACGCCTTTCAGGGAAGGGTGTGCTGGGTCGATGTTGATGACGGAGAAAGGTTGGAATTTTGCGTGCCAGGTGAAGGTTTCGCCCACCATCATTTTGAACCAGTCCCATTTGCGTTCTGTGCCTGTTACGGAGTGTACGCCCACGAATCCGCCGCCGGCTTCGATGTAGTGGCGGAAAGCGAGACGCTGGATGTCTGTGTCGAAGACGTCGTTGTTTGTGGAGGTGAAAATGATGACTTTGTATTTGGCCAAATTCTGTTCCTCAAACACCCCTGGATTATCCGATACATCCACTTTAAAACGTTTTTCAACACCTAATTTCTGGATGGCAGCCACGGCAGACGAAATGTTATCGTGCACGTAGCCAGGGCCATTTTTCGTGTAGACAAGAACTGAATAAGAAGTCTTTTGCGCGAAAGAAGTAGAAGTAGCAAAAGCAAAAAGCAGAAATAATGTCGTTAATCTCATTTTACGCCGTATTTATCAATTAAATAGATGATGGCCGCCATATTCACGGCGCCTAAATGTAGTTCTCTTTTGTTCACGTTTTCGAACACGTCAGTCTTCGCGTGGTGTAAATCGAAATAGCGTTGGCTATCTGGAATAAGTCCTGCTAAGATGGATTCTTTGTTGATTCCGGCCATAGGAGCGATGTCCGTACCGCCACCGCCAAAAGTAATCTCAGATCCGTAGGGTTTCAATAGGGAAGTCCAGGTTTGGAAACGTGCGAATTGAGCCGGAGGGGCTGTTATTCCGATCGAGCGAGGGGTGAAGCCGCCTTCGTCACTTTCGATGACAAAGATGTGGTTTTCGTTGTTGATCTTCGCTTGATTTGCGTATTCCTTGCCACCGCGGGCTGCATTTTCCTCGTTTGCGAATAGAACGAAACGGATTGTGCGCTTTGGCTTGTAGTTTAAGGCTTTCATGACGCGTAAAACTTCCATCGTTTGAACGATGCCTGCCCCGTCGTCGTGTGCGCCTTCATTGACGTCCCAGCTGTCTAAATGGCCGCCTAAGGTGATGTATTGGTCTGGGAACTCGGATCCGCGGATTTCGGCGATCACATTGTTGTCATCAGCATCTGGAAGGAAGAAACCGTACGTTTGTACTTGGGCTTTGATGGATCCTTTTTTGGCCAAAGAATACAGCATCTTCGCATCATCCGGACCTAAAGCCACTGCCGGAATCTTTGGATATACCTCATCATACACCATGACACCCGTGTGAGGCTCATTATCTGGCGCCGTACTTAAGGAGTGAATCAACACTGCCACAGCACCATATTTCGCGGCTTTACTCGCTCCAGAACGGCGAAAAGCGCCGCTCTCGCCATAAGCCTTAAACGTCTGAATCTTCGTCGGATCAAAAATACTGTGGAAATACACAATCTTGCCCTTCACCTCATCCTTGCGTTTCTCTAATTCCTCGAAACTAGCCACTGCAACAACCTCTGCCTCGATTAATCCATTCGATCCCAGCGAATTACCTAGGGCCATAGCCGCCAAAGGCTGCATTCTCGCTTCCCCATTCACCCCCACAATCGCCACAAAATCTTTCCCGCCTCTTTTCCAATTGGGCACCTTGCAAGGCTGCAAGAACACTTTATCCGGACCCATTGCCTCTAAACTCTTCTTACCCCAAACCACCGCATTCTGTGCCTGTGGAGATCCGGCTAAACGTCCACCTATCTTTTTGGTCAACTCATACAATAAGTCATATGCCTTCCCGTTAGTCATAATCTCATCTGACATTTTCTTAATAAAAAGGCTATCAGCATTCAATTGCGCGTTAGAAAACAGGGGTAGCAATAGGAGAGGGAGGAAACGTAATTTCATAGTCATTTAATAAAAAGTGTGATTAAAGATAGTAATTATTCGGTAAATTTAGACGGTGGGCAGTGGGCAGTGGGCAGTGGACAGTAGGCAGTCCGGAGAGAAAATTTACCATTCACCATTTACCATTCACCATTATCTCTACTCTATACTCTCTTATCTCTAATCTATTCTTTGTGCTTTATGCTTTATTCTTTAAAATAAAATGAAAAAACTACTACTACTTTTAACGCTTTGTTCAATAACCGCTCAAGCTCAAAACATCCAAGGACTCCTCAACAAAGCCACTAAAATCATTTCAACTGGTAGCACCTCTCTAAGTTCAGATGACATTGCGAATGGTTTAAAAGAGGCATTAACCACCGGAGCAGAAAAGGGTTGCTCGAATCTTGCAAAACCGGATGGATTCTTTAAAAATGCCGCTTTGAAAATCCTGATGCCACCCGAAGCCGCCAAAGTCGAAAGCACTCTCAGAAGCGTTGGATTAAACCAATTTGCAGATGATTTCATCCTAAGTATGAACCGGGCAGCAGAAGACGCATCGGCTACAGCAGCACCGATTTTCGTGAATGCCATCAAGCAAATGACGATTTCTGATGGTATCAATATCCTTCGCGGAGATGAAACGGCAGCTACAACTTACCTTCGCTCAAAAACGAGCACAGAATTAAAATCCAGCTTTAATCCCATCATTAAAAACTCCCTCGAAAAAGTCAATGCCACCAAATACTGGGAAAAGGCCATCACAGCTTAGAATGCCATCCCATTTAGCAATAAAAAGATCAACCCAGATTTAAGTGCCTACGTAACCGAAAAGGCCATGGAAGGTATTTACAGCGAAATTGCAAAACAAGAAAAGGAAATTCGAGTTAATCCATTAGCCAGATCAAGCGATTTGTTGAAACGCGTTTTTCAGAAGTAATGGTAAATGGTGAATGATAAATGGTGAATGTGATGGCTAACATAGAGAATGGAAAACAATAGAATCGATTACACCACCTACCATTTACCTGAGCTTGAGCAAGACTGCTGGGACCGCCTAGTAACCGGTGCCGTAAAAAGCAGAACTCCTTTTCACACACCCAGTATTGCGACGCTTCACCAGGGTGAAGTGAGTTTGCGTACGGTGGTTTTACGTAAAACATTACCTACGGAACGAGAACTACGCTTCCACACCGATATTCGTAGCCCGAAGTGGCAAGAATTATCCCAAAACCCCTCCATTTCAGCCTTATTTTATGATGCGATAGACCGAATACAGTTACGGGTCAAAGGAAAAGCAGTATTACATCATACGAATGAAATTACAGCCGAAGCCTGGCAAAAAACCTCGTTATCGAGTAGAAAATGTTATTTAACTCGCTTCAGCCCATCTAGTTTTTCGGAGGAGTCTACTAGTGGACTTACAGATGATATCGAACACGAAAACTTTACTTTAGCTGAAAGTGAAAGCGGATATTCCAACTTTGGCATTGTCTCCATCCACGTTCAATCCATCGATTGGTTATGGTTGAATCATGCGGGGCATCGCAGGGCTTTCTTTGATTACGAAAAGGGGAGTTTTCAGTGGATGATTCCATAAAAAAAGCCTCAGATTTCTCTGAGGCTTTTCATTTAGAAGTGATCCCGCTGGGATTCGAACCCAGGACCCATACATTAAAAGTGTATTGCTCTACCAACTGAGCTACGGAATCATTCAATCCGAAGATTGTATATGTAAAATGGTCCACTCTGGAACCGAAAGGAAGTTCAACCACTGGTTGACCTTCGTTTGCAAAAGAGTAACTTTTTCCCCTTATTGCGGTGCAAAACTAGCACCCTTTTTTAAATAATGCAAGTCATTCGTCTAAATAA
>JACCDY011111348.1_pt1 | contig 12000 bp, 13 predicted proteins | sample 7446391 | NCBI WGS metagenome assembly JACCDY01 (sample SAMN15323451, study PRJNA562643) | freshwater metagenome | isolation source: river surface water | place: USA:Blue River Watershed | collected 2017-08-18
CTTTCCAATAAAAATCTGGTCTGCGGTCAGATTCAGAACTTCCTTCGGAGGTGCTTCCACATCTACAAATTTTCCATCTACCTTCTTGAAAGTATTCATATTTTTCATGACAACTACCTTCTTTCCACTCACTGTTACAAAAAAAGGGCGGCTTCCATTGTCGTGTGTCTCATACACCTTTCCTGTCACCTTGACTTTTCTGGTTTTGTTAGCTCGCGACGGCGGCATTTCTTTTCTCTGCCTATAAAAGAAAATGTGCGGGACAGACAATGTTGTTGCGTGGAAATATGTAACCATGGTCGCAACGTTTTTAGTTCTTGTGGGAGGCATTAATTGGCTCGCTGTTGGAGCTGTGAAGATGGACCTGGTTGAATTTGCCCTCGGAAAAGGAATGCTGGCACGAGCTGTCTACGTGCTCGTAGGAGTCTCAGCCCTCTTCCTTTTCTTTAATCGCGATACCTACCTTCCGTTCCTCGGAACAACTGTGTTTCCGAGCGGGTCTCTGATGCAAAAAGTTCCTCAGGGAGCCAGCCAAGAAGTTGTCATCCGAACCATTCCTGGCTCCCAGGTCGTCTATTGGGCTGCGGAGCCTGCGCGTGGAGAGGAGATTGGCGACTATAAAAAAGCGTATGGTGCTTATGAAAATGCGGGTGTCGCAATTGCGGATGCGCAGGGAGATGTCCATATGAAAATCCGCGGACCTCCTCAGAAATACAAAGTTCCCTGGAAAGGAGTTCTGCCGCCTCACGTTCATTTCAGAATTATAAAGCCCGATGGATGGGCCGGTCGCGTAGAAACCTATTGGTTGGACAAGGGAACTGTGGAGCCGTTTGAAGATGTCTTCTGATTTACGCCAGAGCTACAACGTTCATAGAAGAGAATATAGGTGCTCTCACCGATGATAGGACCCTGAATTGCGTGAGTGCTCTCATCATCATACACATACCACTGCGAATCAATCTTATCTTTACATTGTGCTGTATAATGACCACCACTCGCACTTCCATGATGGTCAACAATCGCACGAAGCGAGTAGTCTGTAATACCACCCTTATCAGGAGATTCCTCTGAAAAGAGTGTTGCCATAGACAGCGGCGTCACGGAAGAACCGCTGATGCGCGTATGAATCTTCGTTCCATTGTAATTAAAGCGCTTGAAACAGAGAATGAGTGTCTGAGGCAGGCGCCACAAGCACACCTTGCGCCTTGCGGTTGTGCGTGTCGGTGCGCACTTGTCACATGAATACCCCTCAATCACCTCTCCCTCAAACTCCTTCGTCAAAAGCTCCAGAACATCAGGTGGTGTCTCGCTTCCAGTCTTTGGAACGCCGACCTTCAGTGTATTGAATGTCTCCCATTTGTGTGAAATATGTCCACATGCCTGACAATGCATCTGGACATGAAGAAGACCATAGAAGAGGTCTACCAGTGGGCTGTATTCCTTGCTAAATGACTTCTTCCATGTATCAAGGGCAAGAATCACACGCTTCTCCTCTTCCGTTGTAGGATTTCGCTTCATGATTTCCATCTCTACCTCAATGGAGATGCTTTCGTGAAGTGTCTCCAGCATGAACATGAGAAACTCATGACTATCGTGAGGAGCCTTTACAGCAAACTGCTCATAAAGAGTATCTTTGACGCAGGTATGAAGAGAATTCCAGAATCCAGCTGGCCGCAGAACACCAGGAGAGGTTCCATTTTCCTGCTGTGTAATCACATCTGAGAAAGAGGTTGTCACTTTCTGCTGATTATCACGGCGACCTGTGGCTGTCTTATTGAAGAGGGTATCATAACGACCAGATGTGAAGAGCCATGGAATTCGCTCCACATGGCGAAGACATTGAAGAACAGAATTTGCATAACATGTCAGGCCAAGGTTTGTGAGTCCAACGACTCCTTTCTTTTGCTCCTGACTGGTCATTTCAGTTCGTATGGTGGCGACTGGTAAAAGTTGAACCGCCAATTTTTAGGGGCGGCTTACTACAATCCAAAATGAGTCAGAGGCAGAATCAGGCACCCTATAATGTTGGATTTCTAGATGACCTTCATCGTTATTTTCCAGACCTTCTTTATAATTCTGAACAATTCAATTCTGTTCAAGATGTTCTGAATTATATTCAGACCAATACACGAAATCAATTCAATTTGTATTCACGTGGCCTTCGTGAATATCAGCGAGAGCGGAGCCAGCAGTCGCGTAGTCAGCGAGCACCTTCTCCTGCTCCTGCTCCTACACCTGCTCCTGCTCCTGCTGTAACAACTCCTCCTGCGAGGCCCGCACGTCGCACTCGGCGTCGTTCTGAAGAAGAGGAACATCTCCAGGAGCAGATGCCACCTTCTATGGAGACAACCGCAGCTGCTGCGCTCCTCTTTGAAGAGGATACTGGACTCAATCAGCAAATGATTGATATTTTGGAGCAAATTGCACGACCCAGGCGCGCATTTCCTCTAAATGTCTTCTCCAATCTCTTCTCTCATCGCACAAATCTGCGCACAAATGATATTCTACCGAACGCATTTATGGAACCTGTTCTTGTGAGGCCCACTCAACAGCAAATTCAGGCAGCATCGCGTGTAGATGTTCTTGCGGTCGCTTCCACTGACAATTGCGCGATTTGTCAGGATAGTTTTGCCGCACATAGCAATCGTCGCACTCTTATTACTTGTGGCCACGCATTCCACATGAATTGTATTGACACCTGGTTTGAACAGAATGTTCATTGTCCTGTATGTCGTCACGATATTCGTGATTTGAGTGTTGATTAGGTGGCGGCGTTTACAAAAAATATATCTTAAATAGGAAGAAATACTTATGAAAACAAATACTGTGCTCCTGATTGGGATTGTATTCCTTTTTTTAGTTATTCTGTATCGTCAAGTGAATTACATTGAACGTTTTCAGGATACACCTATCTGCTCTAAACTCACAGCGAAAGCAGATTGTGTGAAACGTGCTGACTGCCTCTACGATGAAAAGGCGAGTAAATGTATATCTTGTTCCGATATAAAAGACTGCGCCGCATGTGCTGATTCGGATAAATGTGGATGGTGTGGAGATGTAAATCAGTGTGTTCTTCTGAACCGCTATGGCACCCCCGCTGGAAAGGAGTGCTCTGCGCAGAGAGTTGTCCGCTATTCAAGCCAATGCTCCTCTAAGAATCCCAACTATGATGTCCCTGTAAGTTCTGAACTCCTTGATTCATCACCCTCCGATACAGATGGAACACAAGGCCAGGCAACAACTACAACATCCGGTGGTTCAGGTTCTGTCCCATCCTTTACAGGTCCCTCCTGTGCCTCATCAGACAAAGTTGCTGAAATTGCCAAGAAAAAAATAGAGGATTCTGTGAAAACGTTGGTGCGCAATGAGCTAAAAGCTCAAGGCATCACAGTAAAAGAAGGATTTACAGGAGAAGAGGATATTTCTAAAATGGTTGTATCATCTATGACAGATGATATTCGTAAAATGGTGAAGGACGCGGTTGTTGCTTCTAAAGCACAATCTTAGCCAGGTCCTCAGGAAGAGGTTCAATTCGTGTCGCATAATGTGACTCAATCTCCTTCATCTGACGAACCTCCTCGCCCGTGAGGAGAAGATTAATTGCAGCGCCCTTGCGGCCAAACCGACCCGAGCGACCAATGCGGTGAACATAGTTCTCACGCTGAGAAGGGAGCTCATAATTAATCACCAAGCTTACCTGCTGAACATCAATTCCGCGCGCAAGCAAATCAGTGCTAATCAGAACACGAATACTGCCCTTACGGAACTCCGTCATGCGACGGCGACGCTCCTCCACGTCCATCTCTCCGTGAATGAAAGAGAGAGGGAATCCCTGGGAACTCATCTTCTCTGCCAGCCACTCTACACGATTGCGCTTGTTGCAATAAATAATCGCCTGGTTGATATTCAGCTGCTGGTAAAGGTCGCATAGAACCTCATACTTCCAATCCTCCTTCGGCAGCTCAATGGAATACTGCTTAATTCCATCCAGTGTCACCTCCTCAGGAGGAATCAGAATGCGAAGAGGGTCCTGGAGGAGCTGCTCCGCAAACTCCACCACCTCCGTCGGCATCGTCGCACTGAAGAGAGCCACGCGCGTATCCTTCGGAAAACCCTGCTGAAGAATACACATCACCTGCTCACGGAAACGGTCCTCTAGCATTTGGTCTGCCTCGTCCATCACCAAGACCTTCAGGTGCTGGCGATGAAGAGCGCCGCGCTGCATCAGGTCAAAGATACGACCAGGGGTGCCAACAATATACTGCGCACCACGCTCAAGCGCACGGAGGTCCGCATTCAGAGGCTTACCACCCGTCGCCGCATAGACCTGAACAGGAACGTGCGAACCCAGATTTGTCGCAACATACTCAATCTGCTCCGCCAACTCACGAGTGGGAACAAGAACCAGAACCTGAGGCTTCTTGAGCCCAGGGTCAATTCGCGAAATCGCACCAATGCTGAATGCTCCCGTCTTTCCTGTGCCCGATTGAGCCTGCGCAAGAATATCACGCCCCTCCTTAATCGGCACAATCGCCTTCTGCTGAATCAGTGATGGCTTCTCAAAGCCATACCCATAGACTCCACGCAAAAGAGTATCATCTAATCCCATCGCATCAAAACTATCATACATTCGTTCGGCTGCCATCTTCCTTTGAATACAAGGCTGGAGTTGCTTAAGTTCAATTTTGGAGGCCTGGGGAGCGACGGCGAAAAATTGGCAGCATTCCTTCCCTGAATCCAAAGTAGGAAGACATGGCCGAAGACGAAGGAAACGTTCCTGGAGATGCTGAATACAATGAAGACGAACTGGCAGAGGAGTCCCTCTTTGAACATACTGATGACACTCGCGCAACTGTTCCTGACCCGCTGGAGTCTCTGAAGAAATTCCACCCAGAAACAATTCTGGATTACGCTGATGCCGTTGCTGCGAAGATTCCAATTCAATCCGCGCCTCCCGATGGCACAGTTGCGGCAGATGCTTTCCATCGGTCGCAGCCGTTCCTGACGGTCTATGAGCGCACAAAAATTCTTGGATTCCGCGCCAATCAGCTCTCTCAGGGTGCCCGCCCTTTCGTAGATGTCCCTGAATACGTCACGAAGCCCATTGAAATCGCGCATATTGAGCTGGAGCAGCGCCGTCTTCCGTTCATCATTAAGCGCCCCATGCCTGATGGCAGTTTTGAATACTGGCGCCTTTCTGACCTGATTGTTATCTAAAGTGTGGCTGTATAAACCTTCTAAAGAATGACTGAATTGAGTAGTTTTTTAGAAGGGAAAGTTGTGATTGAATGTCAATCTGAGAAAGAATGTCTTGAAAAAATATTGACCAAGGAGTGCGATGGCACATTCTATCGGCATACTCATGTAATTTCTATTCCTGCTGAATTGGAGGATGGTCATTTTAAGATTGACCTCCATAAAATCCGAGGAGATATCACTGGTGAATTTGAGTGTAATGTCCCCTTTACAATTGAAATTGGAAGCAATAAGTATTCTATAAATAGAGTTTTATCCATTTGCCTTGCGTTTCACACTGCCTATGCGTGTATTTCAGTAGAGAAATCAAAAATTCCTAAGGAAATTGTTTTTTCTAAAAATGTGTATTATTATTCTAATGAGATTCGTCGCGCAATTGTCCTTGCTATGAATCCCAATTCTATTCTTGATGGAAAGATACAATATCAGTATGGAATGGCGGGCCCGTGTGGAACTAAAAGATAACAACACGCTCTTCAGGTGGAATATATAACTCATTTCCAGTTTTCACTCCGAAACACTCATACCATTCTTGAAAATGGCAAACAATGTTATTCACGCGCAAATCTGCGGGAGCATGGACATCCAGGAAAAGATTCTGGAGCATTCGGCGGTGGCGCTGCTTGACACGCCAGGAGACCGCATACGAAATAAAGAAATCGCAGAGTTGCTTTTTCTTTTCCTGTTCCGAGGCGCCTTTCAGTTCCTCGTGGAGCGCATCCAACGCAATTCCCAGGCCACCCAAATCCGCCAGATTTTCCGAAAGAGTGAGAGACCCATCCACAGGATTCCCCAGGATTTTTGCCTTGTTGAAAAGAGTAATCAGTGCGGATGTCATCTTGTTGTAGCGGAGTGTATCCTTGCGTGTCCACCAGTCTTTCTTGATTCCCGCGCTAATGTATTTCTTTCCTTCTTCATCAAAGGCGTGTGTCATCTCGTGTCCAATAATAGCGCCGAGTCCACCATAATTCCATCCTATCTTCTTTTTGTCTTGAATGTAGAATGGGAATTGGAGTGTTCCAGCAGGAAGGAAAAACTCATTCAGTTCATTGTAATAATACGCATTGACAACATAAGGTGGGTCTTCCCATATTTTCTCATGCTGCAAAGATTTCTTGGATACCTTTTCAATATAGAAGCTTGTGCGCGCCTCATTCAGCAGATAGACATTTGTCAAAGCATTGTCTGTAATTAAATTCGGTAAGTCTATCTCAGGCAGTGTTTCTGGATTGGAGATTCCAAGATTCATAGCCCGCACCTTTTTGATTGCGATAGCGCGTGTCTCTGGTTCCATCCATTTACAGGTATCAAGGTGCTCTGCGGTTCTCTCTACAATTGTCTTTGCAAACTGTGTCACTTCCTCTTTGAGGTCTTTTTGAACATAGGTATGAATATACAAATAAGAAAAGGGAATGGAAAGGAGTTTCTTTGCTAAATTTAAAGTGAGTTGACTCTGCGGAAGTTTCTGGAGTTGTCCGCGGAGTGTATGACCAAACAATTCAAAATGGAGGTCATCAAATGGCGCAGGGAGAATAGGAAGTGCGTGGAGAATCATGTGAAGTGTAAAAATATCAACCCAGTTCTGTTTGGGCCAGGTATTGAGCCATTTTTGGAGAGCTCTGAGATATGAAAAACTGTAAACACGAAGCTTCTTGCTCCGCCAAAGAGTATGTTGTTTGATACCATAGGCTTCAAAGAAACTTTCCCATGGAATCTCAGAAAATTTCTCTTCTAATTCTGAACCTTGGATGTCTACAAACTCATCGTCCTGTGACTTTTGTAATAGAGGAGATACCATCCCTTCCACTTGAATCGCATGAGTTATATCAGGAATCGCAAGCTCCTTTGCGACTTTTCTACATAAGCTTACATACGCCAAGAGAGTTCTGGATTTTCCTGGTGCAGTCGCATTGTAGTAACTCAAATCTGGAAGGCCGAGTGAACCTGGAGCAATTGTAAATGTATAGTCTGGATGTTCTCCAATTTTTTTGAAGATATTCAAGGAGAGGAGAGTAGGAATTCCGAAGCGATTGAAACTCCCCAGGGTTGCGCAGATTTCTTTGGAATCGCGCATACAAAGCAAATACCGCAATTTCTGCTGAAGCGTCTCAACACTGAATTTCTGCTTTTCTTTGCGCAAGAGGGATAGACCAAACCTGCCAATATAATCCATCATTTCCTCTTGTTTATTTCTTGGGGAACGACCCTTTTCAGAAAAATCATAGGCCTTCTGGAGAATGTCTTTTAATTGCTCCTCAATGGCGAGTTCCACTTCTTCACTCACACCAAACGAAGTGTGAAAGGGTGGAATACTTGTATGATTCAACCAATTTCCATTGACATATTTGTAAAAATCATCACCAGGTTCAACGGATTTCAGAAACGGAGGGATTTTAATATCCGCTGATTCGCGTATCATCATGATACCGGACTTCTTTTTGCGAGTTTTGTTTTTGTCTTTCATAAAGATTCACCTCCCTATTGGAGAGTTTGACTTTTGTTACATCGGAGTAAGCACGTCTTCCAGGCATTTGTTTTTTCATAAAAAGCATTAATAATCGCTTTTCATGAAGAGGACTTGGTATTTGTGTATAACTTGACATTTGGAGCAACTCTCTATTTAGAAGGAGAGAGGACTTTTGACAACTCCGCAACCATGGGATTCTCCACCTTGTTCGTTTCCCAGGAACAAATCTCATACATACAGCGGTCATTATAGATGTAGAAAAAACGATTGAGTTTCTTCGCAAGTAGCGTATAACCGCAATTCTGGAGATGGCCAGCGCAAAGTGTAGTCTGGAGGTCATCATCGGGCATAGCAGACCACTCCACCAAAAGAATTCCAGGGCGGAATGGGCTGTCCAGGAGACTGTAAATCATGGACTTCTCCAATCCCTCACCGAGCGCAATTTTACAAATATCAATGCGCTTATCATCCCCCAGATTCATATTAGCAGTCGCAGTATCTACACAAGTAGACCATGTGCTCACAGGATACGATGCGTCCGCAATCTTTACAGTTCCCTCTCTGAATGAAGGCATTGTGCGGTTGAAGCGGATATTCTTTGGAAGAACCCACTTGGTATCTACCTTCTCCGTAAAGTCATCCGCACCCTCAGGGCGCTTTCTATCCTTCAGAATCTGCTTTACCTGCTCCCACTTTTTCTCCGTCTCCTCCCGCACATCAAAAATGTGGACAGGGCAACCGAGTGTCTCTGCAATTTCTAAATCCGCAACCGCCTTCGCAGTCGCTCCAATGGAAAGAAACACTGTCTTAATTCCCTTTTTGCTATAGAAATCCCAAAGATTCTCCAGACAAGGCCATGAATCTGATTCGGCACCAAACAGTTTTACTTTGATTGCCGAGGAAGACATATATTCCCCCTTTGTAATTATTGTCTCCAGTGTTTTCCGCAGTTCATACACGTAATGAAGATTGTCATAGGCTCATCCGCGGAACGTGTCTGCATTTCGTAATAGGTACATTCACGTTTGTGACACCGGGTACATAGGAACTGGTCAGTCGCCATAGCCTTATTTCCTTCCAACTGTCTCTTCTCCTGCTGCTGGCGACGATGGAAGTAGTCCTTCCAGCGCTCATTAGACAGTTTGTAAGCATCAAAGGAACATACCTCTTCAAGAGAGTATTTGCCAGAATTCATCTCCTTCAGGAGATTTGAATTCTGAACATACGAATTTGGCAGAATATTTCCCGTGACTTGCCGAATCTTTGTTGTGTAAATATGCTTGAAGAGGGTATTCTTCCAATGGCATGTCACGTGTCGGCGCTGTGCCTCCTGAATGGTAGCCTTAAAGACACCTGCTTCCAGAGACTCCGCAGAAATCTGGTTGTTCAGAATTCCTTTCAGAATTTGAATTGTATGCTGCCGCTCCCTGGAAAGGTCTGTTGTGTCTTCTGTTAGAAGTTCATCCCTAGGCACATGGATAATTTGAGAAGCACCTGTCTGCGCAACAAGAAGTGAAGGAGCAGCCTTCTTTTTCTTTGGTGCCTTCGCCTTTTTGACAACAGGTAGTGGAGCATCCTCATCCCCCGCGTCAAACTCATCCACGCCCCCCTCTTCATCATCCTCCTCTTCAGATTCAGATTCCTCCTCTTCCTCTTCCTCCTCCTCTACACCCTCCTCGTCTCCTTCCGCATCCTCTCCAGCATTCTCTACATCTTCCTCTTCCTCATCCTCTGTTTCACTATCCTCGGAATCAATATCATCAAATCCGCCGAACATTTTCGTGTAGAATGTCTCATAGTCCTCTGCCTTGAAAGAAACTGGCTTTCCACTTGTGCTCGCAGTTACAACAAGAAGAATATCTCCAAAAGCAAGAACTGTATCATGAGGAGGAGGAAGTTCATGCTTATTTTCTGTTCCTGCGCGTCCCTTTGTGTAACCATAGAGAGAAAGGATATTTTGCTTATAACTGTAATCTCCCAACTTCTGCGGAGATTCCTTCTTTTTGAGAGCTGTTTGGATGTCCTTTGTGGAAATGGTATTTCCCGTATAGGACACCTTAATTGGTTTCACTTCTGCCTTTTGTGTCAAGAGAATACATTGAACGGAGGAACTCATCTCTTTTTTACCTAATGCCGTTCACGCTTAAATGACCTGTCAACTTTATCCAGTAGGTGGGTTGCGAATGATTCGCAGAATTTGGAAAAAGACAGATACCAGTGGAATTTCTTTCACAGATTCAGCGCTTTTTTATACATTTGGAAGCCAAATTGGAATTCTTCATGGAGATTTCTGGAAGTGCTACGCGGTGAAGGAGAGAAAGGCTTTGGGAAATGGGGAAATTGAAGAGGTATGTGAGGAGATTGACTATGTCCCCATGCGCGCATTGTTTACGGAGGAGATTCCTGTAAAATTGGGTGAAAGGGGAGTTCTGACTCTTCCAGGATGGACAATTACTCCGCTTTTTTCTCCTCGGCCGCAGGCTCAGCTGCGCGATTCTCCACAACAACAAGCTCATCAGCCTTCTCCGCAAGTTTCCCACCCACATCCTCAACCTTCCGCACAACAAGCTCGGCCTTCTTCGCATCCTCGCCTGAAATCACACCCGCAGAAGAAAGAACAGAGACAGCCGTCGAGGCAAAGCATGAGCAATACCGAAGCAAGACAGACGGCTTCACCTTCCGTAAATTCAACTTTCCGCGTGCCGCATCCAGCGCGGCCTCAACAGCAGCGGGAACAGCCTCTCGCGCAAGAGCCTGAAGTTGTGCGCATAGCTCCACCGTCAGTGAACCGTCAGCCTTCAACTTATCAAGCGCCTGGACAAGCACTAAGACAACAAGGTCCCTCTTCGCAGAACCCGAAAGCCCTTGGAGGGCATTTACGCGAGCCGCGAGCTTCACACCGACCGAAATCAAGACACCCACATCCGGCTTCCCAGACAACTTCAGCAAAGGAGTGACTTCCGCAACAAGACCCTGAACGTGTTCCATCTTCTAAGGAAAATAAAGATTTGTTTTTTCAAGAGTAGGTTAGATGTTCAATCGTTTGGCAATAGCATTAGGCGTGGCCGTTGTTTTGTATGTGACCTATCTTCTTGTGAAGACATATAAGCCTGGATGGTTTGGTTATGACAGTTTTACAAGCGCAACCGCAGCTGTGAAGCAGGAAGAAATTCCTGCATTTGCACCTCCCATGGAGCAACAACCTCGTGTTGAGCCACCCCTTGTCACGACACCCAGTGGCCCGTCTCCTCCGAATGCAACTCCTAACCCAAAGGCGGACTACGAACCTCCCGAGGTACCTCCGGAAGTTGAGGCGCACGACCCCTATGATAGCCCGAACAGCAGCTCCAATTTACAAGATAGCTTGAGACAGCCGCAGCGCATGTTTAGCCCGGGTGTAATGCCGACAGATACGAGACTCGTCATGGATAGTGGTTCTGCCAGCCCGTTCACTCAGGTGACGGCTCAGAGCCTTCAGACATTTGCCCCTGAAATGGCCATGAATGGTGGTGAATTTATGAAAGGGATTGCGGCGAATGATACAACTATGGATATGAATTATGCATCCTTCTAAAAGCGCATCAAGGAGCTAAAGCCATTCTTCGTATCCTATAGAGAAAGAGGGGCATGGCAACTGAAGAAGGAAGTCTGCGCAATTCGCATCGTGAAATGTCTCAGTTGAGACTCAAACCTGTAAAGTCGTCTTTGCACGAACTGGCGGTCCAGTTCGTGGAAACACGAGTCCCTGATACATGTGTCCGTCAGCGTCTTCAGCCCGACAAGGAAGCAATTCTAAAAAAGGGAACGTTCTATGTTCTTCCATCTGAGTCTCGCGCACAGCCTGGATTTCTCCTCTTTCTCCCGAAACAAGTGCCCGTATTCATGACAACACTCGGATTTGGTTCTAAGAATGGGCAGAAGAAACCTGACGCATTTACGATGCGAATGCGCGTGGATTATACACTTGGAGATGGTGGTGGTTCTCTTTTCATAGTAACGTTGGATAAAATTCAGCACACGATGCGACTTGAAGATGTGTGGATTTGGAGAGGAGAAGATTTGTTCTCACAGAAGGGATATTCGCAGCGCCGCGCCTATCTCCAGGAGTTTGTAGAGAAACTGTGGGTTCCAGATGCGCGCCTCATGGGTGGAATTCAAACGAGTGTGGCAAATCCTCTTCCTCTTGCGGCACTCTCTTCTGTGAGTTCGGCCTACAGCGTAGACCTGATTCCTGAGCTCCCTGGAAAACGGAGATTCTGGTTTAGTATGGAATCTGC
>JACCDY010065439.1_pt1 | contig 11997 bp, 13 predicted proteins | sample 7446391 | NCBI WGS metagenome assembly JACCDY01 (sample SAMN15323451, study PRJNA562643) | freshwater metagenome | isolation source: river surface water | place: USA:Blue River Watershed | collected 2017-08-18
CTTGTCGAGGTTGTAGGGCAGCTTGCTGTAGAGCACCCGGTTTTGCCAGTAGGTGCCAGAGGTGCTCATGCCCAGGGTGTAGCCGTCGGCCGGGGCCGTGGCGACCGCGTCGATGCCGATGATGGCGCCGGCACCGGGCTTGTTGTCGATGACCACCGGCACCCCGAGCTTGCCCGAGAGGTATTCGCCGTAGTTGCGGGCATAGGCATCGGTGAGGCCGCCCGGCGGGAAGGCCACCACAATGCGGATCGGCTTGGATGGCCACTTGTCCTGGGCCAGGGCCGTGCCGGCGACACCGCAAAACAGTGCCAACAAGGTCAGCGCAATCAGTGAACGGCGTGCGCGGCAAGTGCTCATGGGGTGATCCTTTGCGTTGGAACCGGGGCTGGACAGAACCGGTCAGAACCATTCTAGAGACAAAAAAAGCCGCAACCCTTGGGGATTGCGGCCTTGACTTGGGCTGGAGTCGGGTCATCCGATCAGCTGCTGCTCCAGCTGGTGCAGCACCTGGTAGCAAGGCAGCACCTGCGCCAGGCTGCTGTTGGGCTCGCGGCCTTCGCGTATGGCAGCGAAGAACTCGCGGTCCTGCAGCTCGATGCCGTTCATGCTCACATCGACCTTGGAGACGTCGATCTTTTCTTCCTTGCCGTTGAACAGGTCGTCGTAGCGGGCGATGTAGGTGCCCGTGTCGCCGATGTAGCGGAAGAAGGTGCCGAGCGGGCCATCGTTGTTGAAACTCAAAGAGAGCGTGCAAATGGCGCCATTCGCGGCCTTGAGCTGGATGCTCATGTCCATGGCGATGCCCAGCGTGGGGTGGATCGGGCCCTGAATGGCATTGGCCTTGACGATGGGGCTGCCGCACTGGTAAGCGAACAGGTCCACCGTGTGGGCAGCGTGGTGCCACAGCAGGTGGTCGGTCCAGCTGCGCGGCTGGCCCAGCGCATTCATGTTGGTGCGGCGGAAGAAGTAGGTCTGCACATCCATCTGCTGGATGTTGAATTCACCGGCGGTGATCTTCTTGTGGACCCACTGGTGGCTGGGGTTGAAGCGACGGGTGTGGCCGCACATGGCCACCAGACCGGTCTGCTTTTGCAGGGCCAGCACTTCTTCGCCTTCCTTGAGCACATCGCACAGCGGGATCTCGACCTGCACGTGCTTGCCCGCTTCCAGGCAGGCCTTGGTCTGCGAGGCGTGCATCTGCGTGGGCGTGCACAGGATCACGGCGTCGACCTCCTTGATGGCCAGGCTGTCGGCCAGGTCGGTGGTGACGTGTTTGATGCCGTACTTGTCGGCCACTTCCTGGGTTTTGGCCAGGTCACGGCTGATGAGGGAGACGACTTCGACATCGGCGATGTTCTTGATGCCGTCGAGGTGCTTGATGCCGAAAGCGCCGGCGCCGGCGAGAGCGACTTGGATGGTCATGGTTTTCTCCAGTAAGTGTGCATGGGTGTCTGTCCTTCATCCCGGGCTTGTCCCGGGATCCATGGATTCCCGCTTTCGCGGGAATGACAGAAAGGACTGCGGGAATGACAGAAAGAACCTTGGGAATGACAAAAAAGAACTTGGGCCTGACAAACAGAATTCAGGTGTTTTCCAGGATGGCGTGGCCCACTGCGGTGTTGCTGGCCGGCACATGGTAGAAGCGGTGCGCGAGCTTCGGCGCCTTGCCGGTGACTTTTCCGTTGTTCACGTCGCTCATGGCGCCGCGGGCGATCAGCCACATGACGAGCTCGATGCCTTCGCTGCCGGCTTCGCGCACGTAGTCGATGTGCGGCACCTGGGCGCAGGCCACGGGGTCGTTGATCAACTGGTCGAGCCAGGCGTTGTCCCACTCGCGGTTGATCAGGCCCGCTCGCGCGCCCTGCAGCTGGTGGCTCATGCCGCCCGTGCCCCAGATGTGCACGTTCAGGTCTTCGTCAAAGCTCTCCGCCGCCTTGCGGATCGCCTGGCCGAGGTTGAAGCAGCGCTGGCCGCTGGGCACGGGGTACTGCACCACGTTCACGGCAAACGGGATCACCGGGCAAGGCCAGGCGTCCTTCTTGGGGTCGAGCTCACCGCACATGAGCGAGAGCGGCACCGTCAGGCCATGGTCCACGTCCATCTTGTTGACGATGATCAGGTCAAAGTCCTGCTGGATCACGCTCTGCGCGATGTGCGAAGCCAGTTCCGGGTGGCCTTTGACCACCGGCACCGGGCGCGGCCCCCAACCTTCGTCGGCGGGCTTGTATTCGGCAGCCGTGCCAATCGCAAAGGTCGGGATCATGTCCAGGCTGAAGGCGGTGGCGTGGTCGTTGTAGACCAGAAAGATCACGTCCGGCTTGTTGTCCTTCATCCATTGTTTGGAGAAGTCGTAGCCGGCGAACAGCGGCTTCCAATAGTCTTCTTGCGTTTTGCCCAGGTCCATGGCGGCGCCAATGGCGGGCACATGCGAGGTGTAAACGGATGCGGTGATTTTGGCCATGTGTTGTTCTCTTCGATCAATTGGGATCTGACCCCAATTAAGGTTTCTTGCCCGCTGCGCCCTGGGGTTGGTTGTGCGCCTGTGCGTCGCCGTTTTCGCCGATGTAGCGGTTGCCTTCGATCGAGCGACCGCCTTTCATCATCATGGCGCGGTACTCGTCTTCGGTCATGCCGGTCATGGAACCGGCCATCTGCTGGAAGCTCTTGCCATCGGTTGCGCCGATCTTGGCCAGAAAGTAGATGTTGCCGCCGGTGCGCATGCACCAGTTGAGGTCGCGCGCCAGCACCGCCTGCTTCTGCTCTTCGGTCATGGCCCACTCATCCAGGTAGGCGCGTTCGTTGGCCTTGAAGCGTTCGCGGTTCTCGGCCTTCATGAGCGACATGCAAAACTGGTTGAGCCAGTAGCCTTTGCGCGATTGCTCCGCGTCAAAAATGATCGTGCCGGGCACGTCGGTGTAGGGTTTGTCTAAAGCCACGGAATGCCTTTCTGAAAGTTGTCATTCCCGCGCAAGCGGGAATCCATGGATCCCGGGTCCAGCCCGGGACGACAGAAAAATCACTTCACTTCCTCGGGCCAGTACAGCCGCATCGGGTTGTCAACCAGCAGCTTCTTCTGCAACTCGGCCGTGGGCGCGATGTGCGGGATGAAGTCCACCAGCAGGCCATCGTCGGGCATGTGGTCCTTGAGGTTGGGGTGCGGCCAGTCGGTGCCCCAGAGCACGCGGTCCGGGAACTCCTCGACCACGCGGCGCGCAAAGGGCACCACGTCCTGGTAAGCGGCCTGTTCTCCGTTGAGCGCTTTCGGCCCAGTGACAGACAGACGCTCCGGACAAGACACCTTGCTCCACACATTCTTGTGCTCGCGCATGAACTTGAGGAAGAGCTGGAACTCTGGGCCATCGATGGGCTTGCTCACGTCGGGGCGGCCCATGTGGTCCACCACCACAGTGGTGGGCAGCGCGGTGAAGAAGTCCCACAGCTCGGGCAGATCCACGGCTTCAAAGTAGATCACCACATGCCAGCCCCATTGGGCAATGCGGCCGGCGATCTCCATCAGTTCGTCCTTGGGCGTGAAGTCCACCAGGCGCTTGACGAAGTTGAAGCGCACGCCGCGCACACCGGCGTCGTGCATGGCCTGGATTTCCTGGTCGGTCACACTGCGGCGCACCGTGGCCACGCCACGCGCCTTGCCGCCGCTGCTGACGCAGGCGTCGACCATGGCGCGGTTGTCGGCGCCGTGGCAGGTGGCCTGGACGATCACGTTGCGGGCAAAGCCCAGGTGGTCGCGCAGGGCAAACAGCTGGTGCTTGCTGGCATCGCAAGGCGTGTACTTGCGCTCGGGCGCGTAGGGGAACTCTGCGCCCGGGCCGAACACGTGGCAGTGGGCGTCCACCGCGCCTGCGGGCAGCTTGAATCGGGGTGTGCTGGGGCCGGTGTACCAGTCAAGCCAGCCGGGGGTCTTGGTGAAATCACCGCTAGTCGGTTTGCTCATGTGAAACTCCGATCAATCGATGTACTTCAGACCCGCTGCAGCGAGCGGCTCGCGCATCTTGTACATGTCCAGACCCAGCACGCCGGAGGCCAGCTGGTCGCGCTTGGCGCCTTCGTTGGCTTCGCGCTTGAGCGCGGTCTCGAGCGTCTGGGCGGCCATGGCCTTGGGCACGCAGACGACGCCATCGTCGTCGGCCACGATCACGTCACCGGGGGTCACGTAAGCACCGGCGCAGACGACCGGGATGTTGACCGAGCCAGGAGTGGCCTTGATGGTGCCCTTGGACGACACGTAGCGGCTCCACACCGGGAATTTCATCTCGCGCAGCACCTTGGTGTCGCGCACACCGGCTTCGATGATCAGGGCGCGGGCACCGCGGGACATGAAGCTGGTGGCCAGCAGGTCGCCAAAGTAGCCGTCGCTGCACTCGGCCGTGACGGTGGCGACCACGATGTCGCCAGGCTGCACCTGTTCGGCGGCCACGTGCATCATCCAGTTGTCGCCAGGCTGCAATAGCACCGTGACGGCCGTGCCCGACACATTCACGTCCTGCTGGATCGGGCGCATGTAGGGCTTCATCAGGCCCACGCGGCCCATGGCCTCGTGCACCGTGGCGCTACCAAGCGCTGCCAGCTGGTCGGTCACCTCGCGGTCCGCGCGGGTGATGTTGCGGTAAACGACGCCAAGTTCGTACATGTTTTCTCCTTTACCGGTTGGGCCTGGTCATCCCCGAGAAAGCGGGGATCCACAGGCATGGATTCCCGATCAAGTCGGGAATGACATTGAAGGGATTGGGAATGACAGCCTTGTCACTTGCCTTTGGCCTTGAGTGCCGCGTCCATGCGCGGGAACACGCGGCGAGCGTTGCCTTCGAACACCTTGTAGCGCTGCTCGTCCGTCAGGTTGGGCGTGGACAGCACATAGCGCTTGGTGTCGTCGTAGTAGTGGCCGGTTTCGGGGTCGATGCCGCGCACGGCGCCGATCATTTCGCTGGCAAACAGGATGTTGTCGACCGGGATCACCTTGGTCAGCAGGTCGATGCCGGGCTGGTGGTAGACGCAGGTGTCAAAGAACACGTTGTTGAGCAGGTGGTCGCTCAGCAGGGGCTTCTTGAGCTCCTGGGCCAGGCCGCGGTAACGGCCCCAGTGGTAGGGCGCCGCGCCACCCCCGTGCGGGATGATGAATTTGAGCTGAGGGAAGTCCTTGAACAGGTGGCCCTGGATCAGCTGCATGACGGCCGTGGTGTCGGCGTTGATGTAGTGCGCGCCGGTGGTGTGGAAGCAGGCGTTGCAGCTGGTGGAGACGTGGATCATCGCGGGGATGTCGTGCTCGACCATCTTCTCGTAGATGGGGTACCAGTGGCGGTCGGTCAGCGGGGGGCTGGTCCAGTGGCCGCCGGACGGATCGGGGTTGAGGTTGATGCCGACCATGCCGTAGTCCTTGACGCACTTGTCGATCTCGGCCACGCAGGTTTTCGGGTCCACGCCGGGCGACTGCGGCAGCATGGCCGCACCGATGAAGTTGTCAGGGAACAGCTGGGAAACGCGGTAGCAAAGCTCGTTGCAAATGGCCGCCCAGGTACTCGACACCTTGAAGTCGCCAATGTGGTGGGCCATGAAGCTCGCGCGCGGGCTGAACACGGTCAGGTCGGAGCCACGCTCCTTCATCTTGGCCAGCTGGTTGGTTTCGATGGTCTCGCGCAACTCGTCGTCGCTGATCTTCAGGTCGGACACCTTGGGCATCAGGGCCGGGTCCTGGATGCCGGCGATCTGTTTGTTGCGCCAGTCCTCAAGCGACTTGGGCGCGGTGGTGTAGTGACCGTGGATGTCGATGATGAGGGGCTTGGCCAGGCTCATGGTGTTCCTTGTAATGGGGCTGTCGTGCCAGCGATTGTCCGGCCCCCTCCCCTGCCCTCCAAGCGGTCAGGGCATCTACCAGCTAGAACAAATTTAAATAACAGATGACTGGATATGACAGAATCCAGTCAGCGGAGCCTACCCCCATGGACCTCAAACAGCTCGAATACTTTGTGCGCGTGGCCGAACTGGGCAGCTTCACCCGGGCCGCGCAGGTGCTGGGCATTGCCCAGCCGGCGCTCAGCCGCCAGGTGCGTCTGCTCGAAGTCGAGCTGCGTCAGAACCTGCTGGTGCGCAATGGCCGTGGCGCCACCCCCACCGAAGCCGGCCAGCTGCTGCTTGAGCACGGGCGAGGCATCCTGCACCAGGTCGAGCGCGCCCGGGAGGAACTGGGGCGCGTGCGCAGCGGCCTGTCCGGGCGCGTAGCCCTGGGACTGCCGCCCAGCGTGGCGCGGGTGCTCACGGTCCCGCTCACGCGCGCTTTCCGCCAGCGCATGCCCGAAGCCCAGCTATCGATCAGCGAGGGCCTGTCCACCGCCATGCAGGAAAACCTCTACAACGGCCGGCTGGACATCGCCGTGCTCTACAACCCCAGCCCCATGGTCGGCATTGAACACCGCCCCCTGCTGCAGGAAGAGCTGCTGCTGGTGCAACCGCGTCCGCCGGGTCTGCAGGAAGACCCACCGCCCCCGCTGGTCAATCTGTCCGACGTGGCCGCCCTGCCATTGGTCATCCCGAGTCGACCCAACGCGCTGCGCATGCATGTGGAAGCTGAAATGGCCGCGATCGGCTGCCGTCCGAACATCGCCCTCGAAATCGACGGCGTCAGCGCCATCCTCGACCTGGTGGCCGATGGTGCCGGCTGCGCTGTCCTGTCGCGCAACGCGGTCATGCGCTCGGTCCGGCCATCGGCCTATGCCCTGCGCCCGATCGGTGAGCCCGAGTTGCGCATTGCGCTGTCCACCGCCATCAGTTCATTGCGGCCCAGCACACTGACGCAGCAGGCCACACTGGAACTGCTCGAGCAGACCGCACAGCAGTGGCTGAGCGCGCCGGCCTGAAGCACCAGGCTCAGATCGGCCAGTGGCGCAACAGCCACAGCAACAGGCTGAGACTGAAAAATGACAGTACGGTGGTGACGAGCTGCGCCGCGGCACTGATGGTCCCCAGACCGAAACGCTGCGCCAGGATGGTGTAGATCCCCATCATGGGCAAGGCAGTGGTGAGCAAGGCCGCTGTGCGCAGTGCCGGGTCGGCGATCGGGATCAGCCACAGCAGCACCACCGTCATCAGCACCGGATGCAAGACCAGCTTGCCGAAGCCGATCTGTGCGATCGTGGCCTTGAGGCCATCGGGCTTGAGCCCGACCAGCGAGCCGCCAATCACGAACAGTGACAAGGCACCACTGGCCGCCGAAAACAGGTGGATGGTGCGTGACAGCGGCTCGGGGACATGCCAACCGGCAACAGAGACCACAAAGCCACTCACGATGCCCCAGATCATCGGGTTTCTGGCCAGCCCACCCATCGTCTGGGCCAGCGCCTTGCGCCATTGGCCAGGTGCACCCTCGCTGTCAGCCACCGCCAGCAGCAAGGGAATGATCAGCAGGTTCTCGACGATCATGTTGAGCGCCAGAGATACACCCGCCACCGAGCCGCCCAGGGTAAGCAACATCACCGGGTAGCCCACAAAGCCGCTGTTGGGGCAGGACATACCCATGGCCACGACACCGCTGAATGCCAGAGGCTGTTTTTGCACACGGCGCACCCACAGCAGGGCCAGCACAACCACCGCCAGCGTGCTCAGCGCATAGGCTCCGAGATAGTGCCAGTTCAGGATCTCGGCTACGCTGCGACGAGACAAGGCGTTGAACAGCAACGCCGGTAGCGCCAGCTGCAACGTGAACTTGCCAAAGACCTGCATGTCCGCCTTGCTGAACAGACCTTGCCTTGTCGCGGCATAGCCCAGGGCAATGGCCAGGTAAATCGGGCCAGTGATGCCCAGAATCTCAAATGCGGAATCCATGGGGCGATTGTCGGTCAGTGGGGCAGCTGCGGCGCCCCGGGGCGCTTATGGCAGTGATCGCAAAACGAGATATCAGAGGTCCAGAACAAGCCGCTGCGATTGGCTGCGTGAGATACAGACCATGATGCAGTCGCCCTTTTCCTGCTCCTCGGGCGTGAGGTACATGTCCCAGTGGTCGGGCTGACCTTCAAGCACCGAGGTCCGGCAGGTCCCGCAGATGCCCTCACTGCAGGAAAAGGGCACCTCGACGCCGGCTTGCTGCAAGACCTGCAGGATGCTCTGATCGGGCTGCACCTGCAGGGTGAGCTGGCGTCGTGCAAGATGCACTTCAAAAATGTCGCTGGTGTGATGGCTCATGGGGTGTCCCCTTGTTCCTGCGCCAGCAGGCGCTCGATGATGCGACGCGACTGCACGCCGCCTGCGTCGATGTTGAGCATCAGCAGCTTGCGCTGCGGATGTCGCGTGATGTTCTGCTGTTGCAGCTGCAGCATTTCCATGTCTTCACTGAAGATCTTGCCCTGGCCCTGGCGGATGCCCTCGGTGAGCGCCGGATCGCCCGGCTTGAAGTTGCGGGCCATGCCCCAGTGGTACCAGTGCGAGGCCTCGGTCTCAGGCGTGATGAAGTCCACCACTACGCTGTAGGCCTTGACTTCGGACGGGGCATGGAAGCCGCCCTGCCCCGCGAGGGCAACGCCCACGTCGATCATGATGTGGCTCGGCGGCGTGAAGCGGCAGATCTGCCAGCGGTCCACCTTGGCCTGCGGGTCCAGGCCGTTGGCGCTCATGGCCATCTGCCAGAACGGTGGCGCCTGGATGCCGTCCATGAAGCGCTGGGTGATCACCTGCTCGCCATCCACTTTCGTCTCGCAAGGCGTCTCGTCGATCTCGGGCTGGCCGATGCTGGTCGAGTGCACATAGGTCTCGTGCGTCAGGTCCATCAGGTTGTCGATCATCAGGCGGTAGTCGGCCTTGACGTGGTACAGGCCACCGCCATAAGCCCAGGCCGGGTTGTCCAAGAACTCGAACACCGGCATCTGCGCCACGTCGGCTTTGTCCTGCTCCCCTGGCCAGACCCAGACGAAACCGTAACGCTCGACCACGGCAAAGGACTTGACCGCCGGAAAACCGCGCACGCGCTGGCCGGGCATGTGGACAGTCTTGCCGTCAGCGCCCATCTCCAGGCCGTGGTAGCCACATTGCAGGTGCCCTTTGCAGACCTTGCCCAGCGACAAAGGCGCACCGCGGTGCGGGCAGAAGTCTTCGACCGCCGCGACCTGGCCGTCCCCGCCGCGGAAGATGGCCATTTTTTCATTGCAGATGGTGCGGCCCAGCGGCTTGTCGCCCAGGGCATCCAGCTCGGCCTTCGAGCAGGCCACGTACCAGGTGTTCTTGATGAACATCATTCCTCCTTTTTGGGCGATTCCAAACGGATCAGCTGCACACCCGGCATGACAAAGCCGCCGGGCTCACGCAGCGCCAGCTGCATGTTGTGGCGGGCGATGCGCGAGTGCTCGCGCATCAGGGCTTCGGCACGGCCAGCCTCTCGGCGTTCGATGGCGTCCAGCACCTGGCGGTGCTGGTGCTGCGCCACCACCAGCATGTCGCGCGCCGGCGCGTTGTTGATGTGCACACCGACAAAGCCGGAAGGCGAGGCAAACGGCAAGCTGCCCGCGCGCTCGATCTCGCGCGCCAGCACACCACTGCCAGGCATGTCGGCCAGCAGGCGGTGGAACTGCGCATTCAGCCGCACGTAGTCGGAAAACATCTCATCGCTGAGCGACGGGTCGAGCAAGACCTGGTCGATCTGATCCAGACAGGCACGCGCCTTGGCCAGCGCACGGGGAAGCACGCCGCGTTCGGCCGCCAGCCGCGCGGCCAGGCCTTCAAGCGTGCCGCGCAACTCGATGGCGTCCGCCACTTCGCGCTCGGAAAAAGTGCGCACCGCGTAGCCGCCCGAGGGCAAGGCTTCGAGCAGGCCTTCCTGCTCAAGGCGCATGAGGGCGGCACGGATGGGGGTACGGGAGACCCCGAGCAGATCCACGAGGGCCAGCTCAGCGATGCGGGCGCCAGCCGGCAGCACACCGGCAAGAATCAGTTCGCGCAGGCGCTGCTGCGCCTTGACGGACTGAGAACCGGCTTCCTCCGAGGGGGCCGCCAGATCGCGAGGGGACCGAAGTGCTGACATGGGGTGCGTCCAAGCGTTAGTCGAAAAATTGTATACATAAACCGATTTTCAATCCCGTTTATGCACAAAATAAAGGCGAAATCAGCATTTTTTGTATTCTTCAGACGCTCATCAGCGGGCGGTATTCCAGGGCGGACGCTGAGACAAGCCGTCCGGATCGGAAGGATGGCCCGTTTTTGCAAAGCCCTGCGCGGGAATAACGCGAAAATGACTGCGTCTGCACTGATCGGTTGTTCATGCCCCTGCAATTTCTCGAATTCGACCTCAGCGAAGACACCGATGGCTTGTCCAGCTGGGACGCCTTGGCCAGTCCGGCCGCCCGGCACACACCCGAGCTGCTCGCTGAAGTGCGTGACCTGCTCGACCAGTTGCACCAGGCGCTAGGCCCGTCGGGACCGGTGACAGACGGGCACCGCTGGGACCTGGACCTGCAGATCCACGACGAGCAGGGTCATCCGGTGGCGCTGGAAAGCCTGGCGCACCCTTTGCGCATCACGCTGGCCCTGAGCCTGACAGGCGACAACGCCCTCAGCGCAGAATTGGCAGCAAGAATGCGGCTCTGACCCGCAGGGCCATACACCTCAACCCATCAGGCTCAGCGCCAGGCCCAGCATGGCGCACACCGCGATCACGTGGATCACGTTGCGCTTGAAACGCAGCAGCGCGACGGCGGCGCCGGCGGCAATCAGCGCCGCCGTCACATCCAGGCTGCCCCCGAGCCCCTGGGGCCACAGCAGGTGGTAGCCAAAGAACAGGGCCAGATGGAGGATGACGCCGACCACGGCCGCGGTGATCGCGGTCAGCGGCGCAGTGAACTGGAGTTCGTTGTGGGTGGACTCGACCAGCGGTCCGCCCGCCAGGATGAACAAGAACGACGGCAAAAAAGTGAACCAGGTCACGAGGCAGGCGGCCACGGCCCCGGCCAGCCAGAGGGCGTCAGGACCGAAGAGGGCCTTGGCATAGCCGCCCACAAAGCCGACAAAGGCCACCACCATGATCAGCGGCCCCGGCGTGGTCTCGCCCAGGGCCAGCCCGTCCATCATCTGACCGGCCGTGAGCCAGCCGAAATGGTCCACCGCCCCTTGGTACACATAGGGCAGCACGGCGTAGGCCCCGCCAAAGGTGAGCAAGGCAGCCTTGGTGAAGAACCAGCCCATCTGCGTGAGGGTGTGGTCGACGCCGCAAAACACCAGCAGCATGCCCATCGGCACACACCACAGCAGTGCCCCAGCCAGCAGCACCCGCAGCAGGCGGCTCAGCGCAAAACGGGCATGTGCCGGCGTGGGCGTGTGGTCATCGATGAGTGCGGGCGCATGCCCTGCCGCAGAGGCACCATGACCGCCCGCCGTCCTGAAACTGCCCGGGGCCAGGCGCCCACCCACCAGGCCAACCATTGCCGCCAGCGCCACGATCAGCGGAAACGGCGCACCAAAGGCAAAGATGGCCACGAAGGCAGCAGCCGCGATCGCCCACAGGGCCCGGTTGCGCAGGGTGCGCGAGCCGATGCGATGCGCCGCCTGCAGCACGATGGCCGTTACCGCCGGCTTGATGCCATAGAACAGGCCCGCCGCCAGCGCCGTGTGGCCCCAGGCGATGTACAGCCAGGACAGGGCGATCAGGATGAAGAGCGAAGGCAGCACGAACAACGCCCCGGCCACCACCCCGCCCCAGGTGCGGTGCATCAGCCAGCCGATGTAGGTGGCCAGCTGCTGCGCCTCCGGACCAGGCAACACCATGCAGTAATTGAGCGCATGCAGAAAACGCTTTTCGGAAATCCACCGGCGGCGCACCACCAGCTCGGCGTGCATCAGGGCGATCTGCCCGGCCGGGCCGCCAAAGCTGATGAAACCCAGCTTCAGCCAGAAGCTGAGAGCCTGGCGCAGGCTGACTGGCTCGGGGGAATGCTCGGTGTGTGAATCCATCGGGGGCCCTCAGATGAAAAAAAACGGCTCCCGAGGGAGCCGTCAGTGAAGTGTCAA
>JACCDY011424380.1_pt1 | contig 11995 bp, 20 predicted proteins | sample 7446391 | NCBI WGS metagenome assembly JACCDY01 (sample SAMN15323451, study PRJNA562643) | freshwater metagenome | isolation source: river surface water | place: USA:Blue River Watershed | collected 2017-08-18
CCCGGACTGTGCGAGAGCACGGGTCGACCGAACCGCGAGCAGCCGCCACCCAAGCCCGGGGTGAGACTCGGGCATCGGATGAGGGACCGGCTTTCCGGTCCCGCAGGCCGTCGGGGGCATGGACTGTCCGTGGTCCGCTCAGCCCCGCCCGTCAGCCCGACACACCGGGCGAACTCCGGGAGCGGTCGAATCGTCGGGCCTCACCCTACCCGGCGTCGCGTGGCTCCCACGCGGGCTCCAGCCGATCAGGCAGCCGCGGCTCCCCGAAGCCCGTCATGGTGCGATGGTCGGCCAGCTCGCCTTTCCGGGGGCTGACTGCGCGCGTTCGGGAACGCCCGGTGGGAGCGAAGCGACGGATTCAAGGGCGCGTCAGCAAAGGCATCTTTCCAGGGAGAGGCCATTGGATCATCAAGCCGTTCCGGCGAAACATCCGCCTTGCTCGCAGTTGACCAAGCGGGGCGCGCCCTGCCCGTTCGAGGGAGACCGGCTCGGTCCCCACGGCCTCCCGGTCTGCCATATCCACGACCCGGCAGGGAAGTTCAGAGAAAACGTGGGCTTGGAGCGCGAGAGGCGAGCCCAACGGAAGCGCGATCGCGCCGAGCTTGTCGAGTGCAGGACTCGGGCGATGACCGAGGCGCGCGCCGACGACTCACCCAAGACGCCGCTTGTCGGGATCGACCCCAACTGGCACCGAGACGACGGGTGCCCGTTCGAGCCAGGCATGTTTCACGGCCGGTCGTAGGCCGTCACCGTCAGGGACGTGCCCGCGGGGTACGGCCCGTTGGGGATCGGCTCCGTCGTCACCAACCCGACCGCCCCGACGACGTGCTCGACCACCTTGGGGTCCGTCTCGTCGGGCATGGCCAGGAACGCCAGGACCGCCATCGGGTCATCGAGGGATGCGATCAGGTCCACCATCCGCTCGACGGCGATGTTCTGCGGCACCCCGTAGCGGTCGCTGAATCCGCGCAGTTGCGTCATCGTCTCGTCGCTGAGACGCAAACTCCGTGAAGATCGGTGACCTCCCCCCCTTCTTCCTCGACATTGTGGGCATCGTATGCAGCATCCACGCAACATATACGCCGCGTGTATGCCGGGCAACGTAAATCTTCACTAATCACGGATTTACGCGCCGCGTTCGTGTTGTGGATAACCTGTGCCAAACCATTCATGAGGCGTCGATGAAGCGTGTGTGAGTTGACGACGCCGCGTATATGGGGTACTCTGTCCCTCATGCGTGCTACAGCCGCGAACCGAACGGCCAAGTCCATCCGGGTCTACCCCAACAACATCAAGATGTTGAGAAAGATCGGCCGCGAGGTCGCCGGGGGCAAGGGCATCCCCGACCACAAGGTCTTGGACGTGCTGGCGACGCACTGGTTCCGCACGGACTCGAAAGAGCGGCGGGTGTCGGCCCAGGCGACGCTGGTCCCCGGGGGTGGCAAGTGAGCCGCCCCTGGATCAGCACGAGCGACGCGGCCTGGCGCCTTGGGATCAGCCGGGGGACGGTGCTGAAGTTGCTGCAGGAGAAGAAGCTCCGGGGTCGTCGACCCCGTCACAAGTGGCAGGTCTGCGCCGCGGCTGTCGAGGCGTACCGGGTCCACATCGAGAACGGAGCAAAGGAGCCCGCCCATGCCTGAGGTCGCCAAAGTCCTGCCCGCCGTCCGCGCCGCCGAGTCCCGTGTCCGCAAGGTGCTGGGGACGCTGCCCCGGCCCCACGCCGTCGGCCTGTTGGCCGCGGTGATGCTCGATCTCACCCAGGTGGAGTTGCCCCCATGCCAGCCGACGCCGTCCAAGCCCCGCCCTTCCCGTGGAAGTTCCGCGAAGGCGGCGCGTGGCTCCAAGACCCGCTCAAGAAGCGCGCCGCGAAAGTCCGCCACCAGCCGGCGGGCGGGAAGTTCGTCGTGAGCTGCTACCAGAACCTCACGCACCTCGCCAAGTCGGTCGAGACGCCCCACTTCGAGGACGCGATCCGCGTCGCCCAGGAGTGGTTCGCTGGATGAGCCCCAAGGCGGCGCGTTGCCGCCGAAACCCCCGGGATCCGAGTTCCCGGGGGGGTTGGGCCAGAGACGCATCGGCCGGGTTGAAACTCCCCCGTCCGCACGGCGCGTCGTCCGGGTTCGATTCCTGGCTGGCCCTTTGAATCGGGAGGATGGCAATGCTCGACGCGATCCGCCGCGCGATGGCGAGTGGCCGGACCGTCGCCCTGGTCCACAAGGGCAAGGCCCGCATCCTCAAGCCCGAGAGCCTCACCGCCACCCATGTTCGCGGGTGGTGCCTGCATCGGCTGGATCATCGGCAGTTCCGCCTCTGCGACATCGAGGCGTTGAAGGTCTGGAAGCGGATGGAACAACTCGGCCCCGACTCACTCGGGGAACCGCTGGAGATCGACATGGCGAGCATGAGTCTGGCGACAAGGATCGGGGCGCAGGCCGTGGACCTGATCGAGCTTCGCAACCGGATCGACGCGATGGGACCGCGCGACGCGGGCAAGCTCTACGACCGGGTGATGGAGTTCTCCCGCACGGCCGACGAGCTGGTCGCGTTCGTCAAGGCCTCGCTGATCGAATACTGCGAGTCGGGCCGGGAGCCGCTCGTCGAGACGGCCGAGGGGCTCAAGAGGCTGTACGCGAAGCCTGACAAGCGGGTGAAGTGCCGCGACCCGCGGGCGTTGTTCCGGGCCCTGCTCGAGACCGGCGGCCCCGAGGTCGTTGACCAGGCACTGGCGTCGGACCCGTTCAAGCAAGGCGAGTGCCGTAAGTTGCTGGGCTCCGAGTGGACCAACCACTTCGAGGTCATCGAGAAGGCGAAGCTGGCCGAGGGCGCGGCGCCGAAGAAGTCGCTGTCGCTGGCCCGCGACGCCGAGGAGGTGGCCGATGAGTGAGCAAGCCGCCCTGTACGCCGCGCTCGCCAAGGCGCAGGCTGAATACGGCCCGGTCGATCGCTCGGCCGTCAACCCGCACTTCCAGAGCCGATACGCCCCGCTCGACAAGGTGCTGGACGCGATCACCCCGGCCCTCACCAAGCATGGACTGTGCCGAGGGTGGAGGCAGTCGATGGCGACGGAGGGTGAGGGCGAGCACTCGATCGTGGTCGTCACCGTCACGGCGTTCATTGCCCACGCCGAAGGCCAGTCGATCGAGTCGTCCCTGTCATGGGGCGTGCCCGACGACGTGCAGAAGCTCGGGGCCGCGCTCACCTACATGCGGCGATACACGATGGAAGCGATCGCCGGCGTCGCCGCCGACTCGGACGACGATGGGAACGGGGCGGCGGGCACGACGAAGCCAGCCGCAGTCAACCAACGCAATGCCGCCAAGACGAAGGCCGCGATCGACGCCGGCGCCCAGCACCGCGACGACGAAGAAACGCAGCAGTTCACGGCCGCGCTCGCGGAGATCCGCTGGACGCTCACCGACTTCAAGGCTGAGCTGGTCGACTATGCCAAGATGAAGGTGCCCAGGAGCCTCGACAAGCGGTTCTCCGAGTGGCCCGCGTTCGCCAAGGACAAGGCGCGCGAGTTGTTCAAGAAGATCAAGGCCGACGCGCAGCCCGCGAACAACCAGACCTTCACGGCCGAGGACGACATCCCAGGATGAATCAACCGCCAAGCCCCCAGGCGGTGGTGATGGGGGCGAAGCCCGGTGGGTCCGGCGTGTTGCCGGAGAAAGGTTCGTTCACGCTGGAGTCTTTCACCCGATTGCTCGGCCCGCACCCGTGAGATTCGGACGCGGGCCCTTCCATCCCCCCATCCGGGTCGGTGGGCCTGAAAGCCCATCGGCCCAATCACACAAGGAGCAGCATCGTGGCGAAGAAGAACGAGTCCGATCCCGCCTCTGCCAAGCCCCGTCGCCAGCCCGGCGGCCTGTTCCAGGACTTCGCCGCCGAGACGCGCGTTGCGAGGTCGATCCTCCACGCCGTCTCGAAACTCCCGTCGCAGGCTGGACGGCTCCGAGCGTTGAACGCGGCCCGCGCCCACATCGAGACCACCGAGCCCGCGCCGGTCACGCCCGCGGCCTGACCAAACTTCTCTCCTCCGCTCCGGCGTGGCGCGAAAGCCCGCGCCGGAGTTTCAACCCCAGCGAGCCCACCCGATGAACACCGTCGTCCCCAACGAACGCGCGCTCCGCACCGCCTACGAGGTCCACCTGCAGACGCTGCGGGCCACCGAAAAGCACGCCGCCGACTACATCGCCGCCCTGGCCGACATCAGGGATCGGGAACTCTGGCGACTCGGGGACTTCGAGAGCTTCGAGGCGTTCCGCAAGGAGAACTGCCGCCTGTCCGACCGGCACATGCGGACCCTCTTCGCCGTCAAAGAGGTACGCGAACAACTGTCTAACGCGAGCGGTCCCACGGGACCGGTTGAGTTAGGTGATTTGTCGGACAAGGCGGTCCGGGAGTTGGCGTCGGTCCCCAAGGAGGAGCGTGTCGGGGTGCTCGACAAGGCCGCCCAGGCCGCCCGTGGCAAGCCGGTGACCGCCAAGGTCATCAAGGAGGCCAAGACCGCCATGGCCCGCCCAGCGTCGATGGGACGCCCTGCAGCGGACGGGCGTGGTGGGAACAACCACGACACCCCAGAGCCAGCCAAGGATGATCAGGGGGGCAAGGACGCCCCGCAGGAGCGGAAGCCCAAGAGCGGGGCCGAGCGCGTGAGCCCCAAGGACCGCAAGGAGGCGTGCAAGGCGTTCGGCGTGGTCAGGCGGTTCGTCGCCCAGGTCAAGGGTCAGAACGCCCTCGCCGACGAGCTGGAGGCCATCCGGGCCGTGGTGGAGGGCCGCTGAGTGCGCGACCGCTGGCCCAACCAGGTGCTCGCCAAGGAGCAACTCCCCGACATGCTCACCCCGGGCACGTCGATGGTGGTCACCTCCCCGACCGGCACCGGCAAGGGCCAGATCATGGCCGACCAAATCATGGAGTTCCGGGACGCGGTGCTCTACACCCACCGAAAGCTCCTCCTCACCCAGTTGTCCGCCGAGCTTGACGACTTCGGCATTCGCCACGGCATCCGCGCGGCTGGCCACTCCCCCGACCTGAGCGCGCCAGTGCAACTCGCGTCCATCCAGACGACCCTCTCGCGGTCTATCAAGAAGAAAAAGATCCCGCTCCCCAAGGCCCGGCTCGTGCTCATCGACGAGTGCCACCTCCACCGCGAGGCCGGGATCGAGTCCATCATCGACGCCCACCTGGAGACCGGCGCCGCCGTGCTGGGCGTGACCGCCACCCCCCTCGCTATCTGGCACCTCTACGACAAGCTCTTCATCGCCGGCACCATGAGCATGGGGCGGGAGTGCGGGGCGATCGTGCCCGCGATCGTGTACGCCCCTGACGAGCCCGACTGCCGCAACCTCAAGCGCACCCCGACGGGCGAGTACACCGAGGGGGACGCGGTCAAGAAGATCATGTCGGCCACGATCATCGGGCGGGTCATCGACAACTACTGGAAGATCAACCCCGAGCAGCGGCCCACGGTGCTGTTCGCCCCGGGCGTCGACGAGTCCCTCTGGTTCGCCGACCAGCTCCGCCGCGAGGGCATCCCCAGCGCGCACATCGACGGCGAGCGGGTCTGGATCGACGGGGTGCTCCAGCCCTCCAACGAGAAGTCGCGGAAGGAAGTCGAGACGCGGATGGCGTCCGGCGAGATCAAGGTCGTCTGCAACCGCTTCGTGATGCGCGAGGGGATCAACTGGCGATTCCTCAAGCACGCGATCATGGCGACGGTCGTCGGCGGGCTCGGGACGTGGCTGCAAATGTGCGGGCGCACGGGCCGGGCGTTCGGCGGGGCGAAGTTCTACACCATCCAGGACCACGGCGGGAACTACCACCGGCACGGCTCCCCCAACTCGGACCGGGAGTGGGCCGTCGGGGACTCGAGCTACATCATCGGGGAACTCCGAGAGGACGGGCTCCGCGAGAAGACCGAGCCCGAGCCGATCGTGTGTCCGAAGTGCCACGCGGTTCGCGCCAGCGGCTCCCACTGCCCGATCTGCAAGCACATCCACGAGGGTCGGACCCGGCTGGTGGTCCAGCAGAACGGCACGCTCAAGGAAGTGCGCGGCGACCTCTACCAGCCCCGCCGGGTGGACACACGCCCGACCGCCGAGAAGGAGTGGATCGCCTGCTACTGGCGGGCCAAGAAGAGCGCGAACGGCATGACGTTCAACCAGGCGGCCGGGCTGTTCGCCAGCGAGCACAACGGGGCCTACCCGCCCGCGGGCCTCCCCTACATGCCGCGCCGCAAGGTCGATTGGTACTCCCGGGTGGCCGACGTGCCCTACTCGGAGTTGATCCCCAACCCGGATTTCAAGCCCAAGGCGTCGGCGGCGACGCTGTTCTCTGGAGGTGCGGCATGAAGCGGCGATCCATCCTGACTCACTCCACCCGGCTCAAACCGATGTCCTCGAGGCGCGTGTCGGTGAACCACGAGCGGCGCGTGTTCAAGGACGCGTACCTCAAGAACTTCCCGAACTGCGAGGTTCGGGTGACGCCCCTGTGCAGGTCGGTCATCGCCTCGACGGTTGACCTGCACGAGCCATGGACCCGGGCCCGGGGCGGCCCGCTCAACGACCCCCGCAACACCATGGGCACCTGCCGCGCGTGCCACGACTGGATCCACGACAACCCCGAGATGGCGACCGTGCGGGGGCTCCTGATCCGCTCGCAGGACGGACCGGCGTGGTTGGAGGCGGGTGGTGTTCTCAACAGGGGGGGCCATGGACGTGGCTAAGGCCAAGGCGGTTCTGGAGGCCGACGCCCAGGCTCAGGCCCGCGAGAAGCTGGCCGAGTGCCGCCGCCGGCTCCGGGAGGCGGCGTTGGCCGCGGCGCAGGCCGAGATCGGGTCGTGGGCCTGCGCGATGGCGTGGAACAAGGTCAGGGCGATGGCGGGCCTGTGCGTGACGGCGGCGACGGAGGAGTACGAACGGCGCCGCGCCGCCGCCCTTCGCGGCCCGCTGGGAGGTGTCGAGTGAACAAGCGTCTTGACGATCTCTTGAACCGATGGTCGCCGTGGCGTCTCCGCGCGACACTGGCACGGGCGCAGGGCGACGCGGAACACGCGAAGCGCACGACGACGTTGGCCGAGAGCAATCTGCGGCACGCACGCGAGCAGTCCGCCGCACTCCGCAAGGAACTCGACGACAGGCTGCGCGAAGACGCACGCCGGGCCAACCCGGACGCGGTGAGTTGGCGGGTCGCTCCGCCCGGATGCCGCCGCATGTCCGTGCCGGTCCCCGAGCCCAAGGCCGTGGTGTTCACCAACGACTTCCTGTTCGAGCCCCCGTCGTTCCGTGCCCGCACAGCCGACATGCAGGAGTACGTCGTGCGATTTATGTTCGCACCCGTGGAACTCACCCGCTGGGGCAGGCCCGAGATTGCCGCGGCGGTGCGCCGTCGTGTCGAGCAGGAGGCCGAGAAGATCGGGCTGATGGTGGCCCGCCAGACTGGTGGAGGTGTCGAGTGAGAGAGGGCCAGACCATCGCGGATGTTCTGGAGGGCCGCGCCGATTGGGTGGTCATCACGGGTGACTGCTTGCAGGTTCTCCCGACGATCCCGGCGGGGAGTGTTGGGGCGGTGGTGACGGACCCGCCGTATGGAGTGAACTACCAATACGACGGACCCTGCAAAGACTCGGTTGACAACTGGATGAGGCTCGCCGAGATCCTGCCGCTCTGCCTCAGCGTCGCGTTGGGGACGGTTCTGTGGTTCGGCGCTGCGCCGACCATCGCCCGCGACTGTGGTGCCTTCTCCGTCAAGCCCGAGCGAACTCTGGTGTGGGCTCCGAGGTTCAGCCTGTCGATGACGCAGGCCAACGGGATGCTGTTCAAGTGGCATCCGTTGTACGCATGGCGACTCCCCGTAAAAAACTCCACTATTCAGCGTGACGTTCTGGACGTGGCGTGCGAGGGTCGGCACTGGTGGGACCACCCGGCGACCAAGCCCATCGAACTCATGCAGCAGCTGATGGGCCTCACTGACGAGAACGCCCTGATCCTCGACCCCTTCACCGGCTCCGGCACAACCGGCGTCGCCGCGATCAAGACGGGCCGCAGGTTCATCGGGATCGAGATCGACCCCGGCTACGCCGACATCGCGCGCCGTCGCATCCGTGAGGCCACCCCGACGCTGTTCGCGGAGGTGGCGAAGCCCCAGCAGTTGATGATCGGAGACGCCCCATGCTGACCCCCCCAATCTTCCACGACCCGCCCGGCACGATCGTGATGGTGAGCCCAGGCGGGGAACTGGCGGGCGGCGTGCCGCTGGGCTACGAGGGCGCAGGGTCGCGTGGCCCCGTCCGCGTCGTGAGCGATGGCGTCGCCACCGTGCGGCGATTCGCACCGGCGAGCGACCCGAAGAAGCCCCTGCGTGTGGAACTGCCGCCCGTGATCGTGTCGGGTCCGACGCCCTTGGAACTGGCGATCGAGGCGAGCATCGAGCGGCTGCGCGGGTGCTACGCGACGGGCGATTGGGAGTGCGTGTACGCCGAGAACGCCCGGCTGGTGGCGTTGTACGAGAGGCTGGCGGCTGGGGAGACGGACGTGCCGAGTGGCACACACTGAGCCCGCGAGGGCAGGAAGGACGGAGCATGAAGGAAGGCACGCAGATTTACGGAGCATCGGACGACCTGATCGAGTTCGAGGGCGACGTGGGCGGCGAAGTGGGCTCTGGTGCGGAGTCCGAGGAATCGGCGGCGTTGATCGCGTGCAGCGATGGCACGATGCTGTCTATGTGGTACGGAGACGAGGGGATTTGGCGCATCCGCCCGCTACACAAGGGGACGCTGTTCGACCGCATCGACCAGTGCGCCAGTTCTGAGGACCGCCCCCATTCCGACCGTGCGTTCTTCAAGCCGGGGTTGAAGTGCTGCTATGTCGGCAGCCGGTGTCAGAAAGCCCAGTGACCCCCATCCCCCGCCCCGATCTCTCGGAGCGGCGGGGTTTCGACTCATACAGGAGATGGCAGCGTGAAGGAAGGCCAATCCATCGCGGATGTTCTGAGCGGTGCTGCCGACTGGGTGGTCATCACCGGGGACAACGCCGGGGTGGTGGCGTCGATCCCGGCTGGCGGCGTGGCTGCCATTGTCTGTGACCCGCCCTACGGCATCGCCCACAAGTGCGACTTCGCCAAGCGTGGGCGAGACAACCTTGCCCCGTGCAACAACTACGCCGACGTTCACGGCGACGACGAGCCGTATGACCCGGCCCCGTTGCTGGCGATGAACGTTCCGACCGTCCTCTGGGGCGGCAACCACTTTGCCGACCGCCTGCCCGCCTCCGGTGGCTGGCTGGTGTGGGACAAGGAGCGGCCCGACACGCTGGATCAGGCGACGTGCGAACTGGCGTGGACGAACGTGGTCAAGGGCGTGCGCCGGTTCCGCCACCTGTGGAACGGGATGATGCGGGCCTCTGAGCATGGCGAGAACTACCACCCGACCCAGAAGCCCGTCGCCCTGATGCGGTGGGTACTCGGGCTGCAGTGGATGCCGCGCGAGGGCGTGATCTTGGACCCGTACTGCGGGAGCGGTCCCGTGGGCGTGGCGGCTGTGGCGATGGGGTATCGCTACATCGGATGCGAGGTGAAGGACTCATACGCCGACATCGCCCGCCGCCGCATCCGCGAGGCGACCCCCACGTTGTTCGCGGAGGTGGCGCGGCCCCAGCAGTTGACGCTCGGAGGTGAAGCATGACCCCCATCGACGCCCCTCCCGGCACGATCGTGATGGTGAGCCCGGGCGGGCAACTGAGCGGCGGCGTGCCGTTGTTCTACGGCGAGGTGGTGTGGTCGCGCGGGTCGGTGGCGGTGGCGAGCCCCGGCATCGTGACCGTGCGGCGATTCGCACGGGCGAGCGACGCGAAGAAGCCGCTACGGACGGAACTTGCCCCCCTGATCGTGTCGGGGCCGACCCCGCTTGAACTGGCGATCGACGCCTGTATCGAGCGTCTGCGGGCGTGCTACGCGACTGGCGATTGGGAGTGTGCGGTGGCCGAGAACGCCCGGCTGGTGGCGTTGTACGAGAGGCTGGCGGCTGGGGAGACAGACGTGCGGGGAGGTGGCGAGTGAGGTACGGCAGCGTGTGCAGCGGGATTGAGGCCGCGACCGTCGCCTGGCACGCGCTGGGCTGGACGCCCGCGTGGTTCAGCGAGATCGAGCCGTTCCCCTGTGCGGTGCTGGCCCACCACTACCCGAGCGTCCCGAACCTGGGCGACATGACGACCATTCGCGGAAGGGCTGACGTTGGACCCATCGACCTGCTTGTGGGCGGAACCCCGTGCCAGTCCTTCTCCGTCGCCGGACTCCGCAAAGGACTGGATGATCCGCGTGGCAACCTGGCCCTCGTCTTTCTGGGCATTGCTGACGCGCTACGGCCCCGCTGGGTGGTCTGGGAGAACGTCCCCGGTGTCCTGTCGTCGGCTGGCGGACGGGACTTTGGAACCTTCCTCGGGGGGCTGGCAGAACTCGGGTATGGGTTCGCCTACCGAGTGCTGGACGCTCAGTACGTCCGAGTGGAATCACACCCTCGTGCCGTCCCGCAGCGACGGCGGCGTGTGTTCGTTGTCGGACATCTTGGAGACTGGCGACGTGCCGCGGCGGGACTTCTTGAGCGCGAAAGCCTGTGCGGGCATCCTGCGCCGCGCCGCCAAGCGGGGGAAGGACTTGCCGCCGACGCTGCAAGCCGCCTTGCAAGCGGAGGCGACGTGACCGGGGCGTTGCTCGCCAACTACGGCGAGAAGTGGGGACTTGGAGATCAGGAGGCGTTTCGCGGTGAGCACCATGTCGCCCACTCCCTCCGCGCCAGCCACAACGCGAGCGAGGATGGGACGGGGCGGGGGACGCCGCTGGTCGTGCCCATCCTCGAGGCCGGCAAGCGGTGTGGGCTTCGCAACAGCAACCGGGACGGGCTCGGCGTCGGGACGTCTGACGATCCGATGTTCACGCTCCAGTCCGGGGCGCAGCACGCGATCGCCTTCGGCGGGCAGAACTCAAGCGACCAAGGCGCGAGCGTGTCATCGGAGATTGTGCCGACGCTGGACAAGTCAAAGACGCCAGCCGTCGCCTTTGCACAGAACCAGCGGGACGAGGTGCGCACGATGGACGCGGCGGGTGCTTTGGCATCGGAGCCGGGCATGAAGCAACAGACGTACATCCACGCGGGCGGGGTCCGCAGATTGACGCCGACAGAGTGTGAGGCGCTTCAGGGATTTCCGCGGAACTACACGCTGATCCCCTACCGCGGCAAGCCCGCAGCCGACGCCCCGCGTTACAAGGCGCTGGGGAACTCGATGGCAACGAACGTGATGGCGTGGATCGGGCAGCGGATCGCCGCTGCCGCCGCCCTCTCCGGGAATGGGAACGCACCGCCGCAGACGCGGCAGGGAGGTGAGTGATGGAGAAGACAATGACCCGTGACGATGTGATGCGAGAGACTGTGAAGCACGTTCGCCGAGTGGCCGCCCTCATGCTGGAAGCCAGCCACGAACTTGAACGCCGCGCCGTCTGCCACGACGACAGCAAGTTCTCGCCGGAAGAGTTCGAGGCGTTCGCCGCCGAGACGCCCGCTCTTCGCGGCCTGACATACTGGAGCGACGAATACAAGGCGTCACTTGCCCGGCTCGGCCCCGCGCTTCAGCACCACTACGCGGCCAACCGTCACCACCCTGAACACTTCGGGCCGAACGGCGTGAAGATGATGAACCTGCTGGACCTGATCGAGATGCTGGCGGACTGGAAGGCCGCGACGGAGCGGCACGCCAACGGCTCGCTGCTGGTGAGCATCGGTCAGAACGCCTCCCGCATCGGCTACGACTCCGAGATTCGCAACCTGCTCATCTCGACGGCGCGCGACTTGGGCTGGCTGCCGCCCCCCGCCGACTCGAGGCCGACCATGCCTGACATCGACCCCGTGGATGACCTGCTCAAAAGGCTCGACGTGGACGCCTTCAACCACTCGCAGGCGTTCGGGACGCCCATCGACAAGACGCTCTCGGCGCGGGCCGCCGCG
>JACCDY010832111.1_pt1 | contig 11992 bp, 8 predicted proteins | sample 7446391 | NCBI WGS metagenome assembly JACCDY01 (sample SAMN15323451, study PRJNA562643) | freshwater metagenome | isolation source: river surface water | place: USA:Blue River Watershed | collected 2017-08-18
CTGATTATGGTTTGGTGGTATCGAATATTGAAAAGAACAGTGCGGGCCTTTTGAACAATGATAGTTTGGGCAGTTTGCAGATGGTTTATGTTTCGAGTTTCAACAGCATTTACTTTAGAACTTTTGTGAAATACCACATCGGTGAGCAGTTAAAAGTTAGCGCACATGCGAAGGTGGCCAATTATACGGCGGATCAAAACATCGAAGCTTGGCATTTACCAGGACTTACTTACAGCTTCGATGCGCACTATACTTTGGGCAAAAGACTCGAATTAACCGCGGGCTTTGATGGCATGAGTAAGCGTAAGAATCAAATTTATGTCGACAACAAGCCAAGAACTGCCAGTGATATTCCCGGCTTCATGGATGTACATGCACGTATGGATTATCGCATTTCAGGCAAAGGGCGCGTTTGGTTTCAGGGAAGTAATTTGTTGAATACCCAATACCAGCAATGGTATGGATACCGCAATTATGGACTTACACTGATGGGTGGCTTGGCCATTTCAATTCTGTAGCAATTGATAAAAAATGCCGTAATATTGTAATATGAATAGTTCCATCGTTGTATCGGCCATCACAGAAGTGCTCCACGAGCATGAATGTGCTGTTTTGCCTGGCTTTGGTGCATTCATTTTGCGAAAGAATTTTGGCATTGCGAATCCTTTTTCTGGACAGTTAAAACCCGCCTCACACAGCATTTACTTTAATGCAAGCATACAAGAGGACGATGGTTTTGTGGCCAATGCTTTGAAAGAGCGATCTGGGTATTCATTTAAGCAGGCGTCTCAAATCCTCATCGATTTCACCAAGGAAATCACTGAGGTTTGTTCACAGAAGGGCCATTTTTTACTGGGCGATTTGGGATCTTTCCACACAAATCCTGCACAAGAATTGTTCTTCTTGGCCAGTGGCACGCTGAATTTGAGTTTGAATACGTACGGCCTTCCCCATTTTGAATGGAAATGGAAGCAACAAACGAATGCTGTTCCAGTTGTTCAGCACAATGCGATTGCACAGCCCATTAAGCAAACCGTAGTTGCAGCTGATGCTGTAGAACCTATCGTTGAGGAAACATCCAACGTTATAGTAGCTGAGGAATCCATCAACGAAACACAACTTACAGTAGAGCACAATAGCGATTTCACGGCAAAGAAACGCAGCCAACCACTGTTGTGGAGAGCAGCAGCCTCTTTTGCCATTATCAGCATTGGTGCTGGTGTTTTAATGACCGTAGCTCAGATTTGGTCGGTTAGTTCAGGACAAGATTTGGCCAGTTTAATTCCACAAGACACTCAGGTCAATCAAGCAAACAAACCGCAAATTGCCTCTAATACGGTTGAAATTCATCGCGTAACGATTACCGATTCCAATGACAGTGCTATCACTCACAACATTGATTATGGTACGGGTATTACGGGAATCGATCGTTTTCAGGAATCTTTGAAGGCGTTAAAAGGCAAATACATCGTTTCTGGGGGATCTTATATCACCTTAGATTTGGCACAGAGAGAATGCTTGTTATGGCAGAAATTAGGCATTGATGCCTGCGTGGTATCGGTGAAAAACAGTAGTTTGAATAAAGTGATTTTGGGAAGATTTGCCGACGAAGAGCGGGCTTCTCATTTTGCAGAATCGATAAAAAACATGCCCACTGGCACATTATCTGTAACGGAAGTGGCGTTAGATTGGAAATAATATGGCGCATTATCAGATTGAAGAAAATTTAACCACCACCACAAATCAACGCGTGGTATCATGGATTATAAGTCTTGCGGCCTCTGCCATTATTTTTGGCATGTTGTGGTTTGTGCACATTTCTGTCCCCAACCCTCCTTTTGAGAACAAAAAGGGTTCATTGGTTTTGGATTTTGGTATGGTGGAAGATGTGAGTGCGGGTAGACCTACAGACGGCGGACCGTCACCTACAGCTCCTAAGTTAGGTGGTGCGCCATCGGAAGGTCCTTCAAGCAATCAACCACAGAGTGGCGGTGTAGGTCCGGTAGTAACGAGCGAAGCACAACCCGAAACACCCAGCCTGCCTCCCATTGATCCTCCAAGTTCTGACCGACCACCGAGTGACAATCCAAAAATCAAAGTTGATTTTAGTAAAATTGGAAAGCGAAGTGGAAAAGGTGGCGAAGGTGATCCCAATGGTGTTAAAAATGGCATCGGAAGCACTGGTTCTGGAAAAGGTGGGAACAATGGCGGTGTTACTGGAAATTATGGCGACCGTGTAACGGGTAACAAAGGCGGTGCTAATTTCAGTTCGAAGTTCACCAAGTATAAAATGGATTCTGATTTTGACAATCCGGATACGGATGCTTACGGAAAAATTATTGCCCGTGTTCGTGTTGAGTGCAGTGGTGCTTATCGTGTGGTAGAATGGAACGTAAGCGGAACTACTTGGAATGGTTCGGATGACGATATGATCGCTACGTTTAACAAGTTCTTGAAACGATCTACTTTTCAGAAAAATGGTGAAGGTTGTGGTGAGAGTGCCTTGGTTACGTTAGACGTTAAGAAAACCTATTAATTATGTCGGGGTTCGCCTCCTATCAAGAAGCCTTAGACTTCATGTACAAGCAGCTTCCTATGTTCCAGAACATTGGTAAAGCAGCATTCAAAGCCGATTTAAACAATACCATCGCCCTCCTTGACCGATTGGGTAATCCCCACGAAGGCAGGAAGTGGATTCATGTAGCCGGCACAAATGGAAAAGGTTCTGTGAGTAGCATGCTCGCAGCCACTCTTTCAGCACATGGATTTAAAACCGGCTTGTATACATCGCCCCATTTGGTGGATTTCCGGGAACGAATTCGGATCGATGGTATTTGTATTTCTGAGTCCACGGTGCTTGAGTTTTTAGACATTATCAAAGATGCGATCGCTGAAATCCAACCCAGTTTTTTTGAGATTACCGTAGCCCTGGCCTTTTATCATTTTGCCAAAGAGAATATTGATATCGGTGTCATTGAAGTGGGTTTGGGCGGACGTATAGATAGTACAAACGTAATCTCTCCTATCCTTTCCGTTATCACAAACATTGGTTGGGACCATATGGACTTGTTGGGTAACACTTTGGAGGCCATCGCTCGGGAAAAAGCAGGGATTATTAAATTTAAAACACCGGTGGCTATCGGACCGATGCTTGAAGAACCCTTATCGGAAATATTGGCCATCGCTCAGTCAAAACAAGCCCGAATTTATCGCGATTTGCCTGTGGATATTGGATTTGCAAAGAGTCTACCATTACAGGGCGATTATCAAAAAGAGAACATCCAGACGTTTACTTGTGCGATTGAAGCATTGAAGGATTTGTGGTTGCCCATCAAACGCTCAAAAGTCTTGGAGGGTTTGACCCATTTAAATCGTTTATCTGGACTTAGAGGTCGTTGGGAAATATTGAATAATACCCCATTTGTTGTCGCTGATACGGCCCACAACGAACCTGGGGTGCGATCTACAATGTCGCAAATTCAACACGCTCAGCATGAACGAACGGGGTCGAGTTTACACCTTGTTTGGGGAATGGTGAGTGATAAGGATCGTTCAAAGATTCTGGCATTATTGCCGAAACAGGCCACCTATTACTTCTGCAAACCCGATGTTTTCCGGGGATTTGACGCACAGGCATTGTGTGAGGAGGCCGCCGCACTTGGTTTGGTCGGTCATGCCTATAAGTCGGTGCTGTTTGCCTTTCAATCAGCGCTCCAAGCGGCCAGTAGCAATGACATTATCTACGTAGGTGGAAGTACATTTGTTGTGGGAGATTTGCTGAAACATTTGGACGAAGAATCCTGATTTGAATAAGATATGAATCAATAAAAAAGGCGACCAAATGGCCGCCTTTTTTATTGATTATTTGGTTTGGATTATCTTACACCATTCATCATCTTCAACAGGCGACTGCTGAGGAAGAACAATACCACAGAGGCAGCACCTGCCATAATTACGAACAACATAAAGAAGTCGTACAGGGTTTCAATTTTCACAAAGAAAGTTGGTTTCTCAGGCTTCAAATTCCAAGTCTGCAATCTCTCTTGTTTGGTTGCTGTTTTCACTCCATTTACGTTGGTAACTACATCCACAGAGTCATGGGTAATCAACGTAGTATCGTTCAACAAAAGCGCACGATCGAAGTATTTGTTGTTTGATTTAATCACTTTCAAATGGAAAACAGAGATGTTCTTGGTTACGGCAGCAACGAATGTCTTGTTGTGCTTCGGACATGTACCACTGCTCGTGCAAGAGTCATTGCATTCGTGTTTAGCGTTATCCCCAGTGGGAACCGTATTCGCAATAATTGCCACGATAGAATCTGTTTCAGCATCCGCAGCCTTCACCGTTTTTACCGTAGCAGTAGCCAAAGTGTACGTTCCTTTTGGATCCGCTTTCCATACGTTGGTATCCAGCATATTCGCGTTGAAGTTTGCCATTACTGAGGCATCCGCTTTGGCAGAATAACGCTTCTCCATTTTCACTTCTTCGGGGTAATAAGCACTCAAGGTACCAGCAAATTTGTTTGCAGCAGCGGTTGACAAGAACCATACGCCCATCAACAAAGAAGCCAATTTTACAGGGGCCAATTTGTTTACCATCGACAGTCCGATTGGCGACAAGCACAACTCACCAAAGGTGTGGATGGTGTAAAGCGATACCAACCAAGCCATGCTCAATTTTGTGCTTGGGTCGATGCCTTTTACTCCAAATGCAATGACCAAGTAACCCATCGCCAACAAGAACAAGCCCAAGGCCTGTTTGAAGGGTGATGCGGGCTCCATGTTTCTCTTGCCCAACCATCCCCACAACCAAACAAACAATGGCGCAAAGATGACAATGGCCACCGCGTTGATACTCTGGAAATAAGAGGTTGGTATTGTGGTGCCAAAAATCTCACGATTGGTTTGTTCTTCAGCGAAATAGGTCAATGAAGCGCCTGCCTGCTCAAAAGCAGCCCAAAAGAAAATCACAAAGAATGCAGCGATGTAAATTACCCAAATTCTCTGACGCTCAACCTTGTCCAAAGTTGGATCAGTAATAATATATCCTGGTGCCGCAATGGTAAGTGCGAAAATGAAAGAACCAATCCAATCCATTTCGGCTTGGAACCGGAACAAATACAACAACACACCAAATACTGCTACCCAGATGCCCATCGCAGTGTAATTAACCGGTGCCGCGGGGGCGTCAGTTTTCACCTCTCTTGCAGAGTTAGGTTTCTCACCAATTTGCTCACCTTCTGGTGTTACAATGTATTTGTTTTTCAGGGTAATGAACAAAATCAAGCTCACGCACATACCCAAACAAGCAGCCATGAATCCCCAACGGAAATCTGCGGCATTGCCGGTATCGCCCAAGTAACCACACAACAAAGGCGCGATAAACGCACCCAAGTTGATACCCATATAGAAAATGGTAAACGCTGAATCTACGCGCTTATCGCCTGCTGGATACAACTGACCAACCATTGTGGAGATATTGGGTTTAAAGAAACCGTTTCCGATAATCAAAAAGCCCAAACCCGTAAACATCAACGGAGCCGCAATATTCACTTCTTGGTAGTAGGTACCCGCAAAGAACATGAACAACTGTCCTATCGCCATTAAAACACCCCCAATGATGATCGATTTGCGGTTACCCCAGTAGCGGTCTGCCATGTAACCACCCAACAACGGTGTCAAATACACCAGTCCTGTATAACTGCCGTAAATTTCTGAACCGAGGGCTTTGTCGAACAGCAAAGCTTTGGTCATAAACAACACAAAAAGCGCCCGCATGCCATAATAGCTGAAGCGCTCCCACATTTCTGTCACGAACAAAACGTACAACCCTTTCGGATGTGATTTGTCGGAATACAATTGTTCTTCTTTTACACTCATGTTTAAATCGTTAAATATCTATCGGCCAAAATAGAAAGAAAAATTGAATCTGTATGCGTTTGTGCGATTTTCATCCACGATTTGTGGGTTTCTATGCCCATTCTATGGGTGTTTTGTCGGTTTGGTGTTATTTTGCACCATAAATAGATGCTTACAGCCAAAACCATAGCCAAAGAAATCGGTGGATTTATTGATCCTTTAGTGAGCGATGTTCAGATAGATCATGCGGCAAAGTTAGAGGATGGCGGTGTTGCCTCTTTGGGCTTTTTTTCCAATCCAAAGTATGAGCAATCGCTGTATGCTACCCAATGTAGTGCGGTGATTGTACCAAAGGGATTCGTGCCACAACAACCAGTTCAATGTGTATTAATCGAGCATCCTAACCCCTATTTTGCTTTTTGCACGGTACTCACCAATCATTTCAATCCCAACCAACATCGCAGCGGAATTGAATCGGTAAATATTCATCCAACAGCCAAGTTAGGTATCGATATTCATGTTGCCGCTACTGCGTATATTGAGGAAGGTGCGGTTATTGGTAATCATTGTATTGTTTACCCAGGCGTATACATCGGTAGAAATGTTGTGATTGGCGATCACAGTTTGCTGTTTCCCAATGTGGTAATTTATGCCGATTGCGTTATTGGCCAGCATTGCATTATTCAAGCAGGAAGCGTCATTGGTGGCGATGGATTTGGTTTTGCACCCGTGAATGGAAAGTATATGAAAATCCCCCAAATTGGGAACGTAATACTTGAAGATTGGGTTGAAATTGGAAGCAATTGCAGTATCGACCGTGCAACAATGGGAAGCACTGTAATTAAAACGGGCACCAAGCTCGACAATCTAGTTCAAATTGCGCACAATGTGGAAGTTGGTGAGCACACCGTATTGGCTGCACAAACAGGCATCGCAGGAAGCACAAAGGTGGGTGCATATTCACAGTTTGGCGGACAGGTGGGCGTGGCTGGACATTTAACCATTGCACCACATACCAGTGTTGGTGGCCAAGGTGGCATCACAGGCAACATCAACGAACCACATCAAAAGTTGACTGGCACTCCCGCAACCGACGTAAGAACGTATCTAAAATCGGTAGCAGGTACCCGAAAAATACCCGAATTACAAAAGGCCATAGAAGATATCAAAGAAGAAATCGCTCGCATAAAAGCAGGAGAATAATACCATGAATCAAATCAATCCAAAACAAACAACATTAAAATCGCCCATTCATATTTCTGGAGTGGGTTTGCATACAGGTGCCAATGTGAATTTGACATTGAATCCCGCACCTGAGAACCATGGATACAAGTTTCGTAGGACCGACCTAGAAGGTTCTCCAATCATAGAAGCGGATTGCGATTTGGTGACTGATACATCTCGTGGGACCACACTGACCAAAAATGGCGCCTCTGTTTCAACCGTTGAACACGTGCTAGCGGCGTTGGTGGGAATGGAAGTTGATAACGTATTGATTGATATTGATGGACCAGAAATGCCCATCATGGATGGCAGTAGCCGTCCTTTCGTTGAGGTCATTGAAGCCACAGAAATCATCGAACAAGAAGCAGACAGAGAATATTTCGAAATTCCGTACAACATCAATTTCACCGACGAAGAAAACAAGGTTGAAATCATTGCCATGCCCGTAAACGATTATCGATTGACGGTGATGGTAGATTACAATTCCCCTGTTTTGGGTAGCCAGCATGCGGCCATTACAAACATGTCGGAATTCAAAAAAGAAATCAGTCCGTGTAGAACCTTCTGTTTTCTGCATGAATTGGAGTACCTCTTGAACAACAACTTGATTAAAGGTGGCGATTTGAACAATGCCATTGTGGTGGTTGATCGCGACATAGAGCAAAACGAATTGGATCGATTGGCTGGGATATTCGAGAAACCCAAAGTAGAAGTTACCCAACATGGGATTTTGAATAACTTGGAGTTGCGTTTTCAAAATGAGCCAGCGCGACACAAATTGTTGGATATGATTGGGGATTTGGCTTTGGTTGGTATGCCTATTAAAGGTCAGATTATGGCAGCGCGACCAGGACATGCAAGCAATGTGGCTTTTGCGAAAAAAATCAAGCAAGCCATGAAAAAAGAATTGAGACGCAAACAAGACGGGGTTCCCAATTACAATCCCAATGAAAAGCCATTGTATGCCACCAAGGACATCATGAAAATGCTGCCTCATGCGCATCCATTTTTGTTGGTTGATAAAATCATTGATAAAACGGACACGTCTGTGGTAGGGATAAAAAATATCACTTACGATCAACCTTTCTTCAGTGGTCACTTTCCTGGAGACCCTATTATGCCCGGTGTTTTGCAACTTGAAGCCATGGCGCAATGCGGAGGCATTTTGGTGTTGAGTACTGTTGAAGATCCTGAAAATTATGGTACTTACTTCTTAAAAATTGACAATGCAAAATTCAAGGACAAAGTAGTTCCTGGCGATACCTTAATCATGAAGTTAGAATTGATGGAACCCGTTCGAAGGGGATTGTGCATCATGAAGGGTCGTGCATGGGTAGGAGAAAAATTGGTTTGTGAGTCTGAAATGATGGCGCAAATCGTAAAAATCTCGTAATTCGAATTTCAAGACAGTTAAAATCCAGAAACAGAACCATGATACAGCCATTAGCTTACGTTCATCCTTCCGCGAAGATTTCTGACCATGTAATCATAGACCCTTTTGTTACCATTCATGCGGATGTTGAAATAGGCGAAGGAACCCATGTCATGTCTGGCGCTACCATATTTAAAGGCACGCGCATTGGTAAAGGATGTCGGATTTTCCCAGGAGCTTCTATCGGGGCGATACCCCAAGATTTGAAATTTGACGGAGAAGAAACACTTACTGTCATTGGTAATAACACTACGATCAGGGAATATGTTACCATTAACAAAGGGACAAAAGCTTCGGGATTGACCAAAGTTGGCAACAATGTACTGTTGATGGCTTATGTTCACTTGGCGCATGACGTTGTAGTGGAAGATTATTGCATTTTGGCTAACAGTGTTCAAGTTGCAGGTCACGTAACGATTGGAGAATGGGCCATTTTGGGTGGTGCAGCGTTGGTGCATCAGTTCGTTAAAATCGGTCGTCACGCGATGATTAGTGGTGGATCTCTGGTGAGAAAGGATGTCCCTCCGTATACAAAGGCCGCCCGTGAACCATTGAGTTATGAAGGTGTTAACAGTGTTGGATTACGCCGTCGCGATTTTTCAACAGAAAAAATTGCCGAAATTCAAGATATCTATCGCACGTTGTTTGTGAAGGGATTCAATACTGCAAAGGCCATCAAGATTGTTGAAACCGAATTCTCTCCTACTACGGAAAGAGATGAAATTTTACAATTCATCAAGGAGTCGGACCGAGGCATCATGAAAGGTTACATCGCTAAATAACGATGAAAATAACACTGAATAACTGCGGCAAAAATTATCATCGTTCGTGGTTATTTAAGGACATTACGCTTACTATTCCGATAGATTCAACCTCAGGTTCTACTTTAAAATTGGCATTATTAGGTCCTAACGGTGCAGGGAAATCAACGTTTACGTTACTATTGGCGGGACAAACGGACCCTACGGAGGGATTGGTTCAATGGCATGATACATCAGGGAAATCAATACCTCAATCTCAGTGGCATAAATATGTTGCGTTGGCATCGCCAGGCATGGAGTTACCAGAAGAGTTCACTTTGTCTGAGTGGTTTGATTTTCATCAACAAATCAAGGGGTTTCAATCTGGGATTACGAAAGAATTGATTTTGACTTTGTGTGGGTTTCCTAAAAACACACTCACGAAACAGATATTGACGTTTTCATCCGGGATGAAACAACGGGTAAAACTTTGCGCTGCAGTCTTGGGGAATCAACCCCTAGTGATTTTGGATGAGCCGCTCACCAATTTGGATAGCGCCGGCCAGTTGGTATTCACAACATTGCTATCGGAGTACCTAAACAATCGCTCATTCATTATTGCTTCTAATCGCCAGGACGAGTGGAGAGATTATTGCACACAAACCTATACCATTGGCGATTCTGAGATCAAGGCAATTTGATCACCTTGAGATTGGCATTTCTACCTTCCTCATTGGTTAATTGAATCATATACACGCCAGAAGCCCAAGTATCGCTAGAAATCCCAACGCCCTGTTCATTGGCTTGTAAATGGGTTTTATAAACCACTTCTTGTTGCAAATTGTAAACGGTTATCTGGAGATCACCATGTGTGTTGTCTCCTCGCTGAAGGGTAAATGAATGTCTACTTGGGTTAGGATAAACCTTGAAATCAAGGACTGTTGTTTCTTTCACGCCGATGATGGGTTTGTAGGTGTTTAATGAACTTGCCCATTGCAATCCACCCCTACCCACTCCAAACACCCCTTCCATTAGGCTATCTCCAGTGAGTTCTGCAAAAGCAGGGATAATTCTCGATCCCATTGATGGCAGTGTAGAATCTGAGAACTTATATTCATACATCCAAGTGGTATCAGCAAACAAAGAATCGGTATATGGATGTCCGTCAATATTATACAATCTCGAATAACCATAAGCGGTTCCCACAATCATTTCAGATTTTCCATCACCATTGATGTCATAAATGCGGGGTGATGCGTAACCAAAAAATTTCCATTCTTGGGGAAAAACATCACTTCTCCATTCGTTTCCGCGAGCGCCCCATGCGTTTTTTGTCTTTTCTTGATAGGTTGGAGGATTGGTTGAAGTGCATTCCAGGAGCGAAACTCGTCCATTGTAGTATCCGATTAGCAAATCCATTTTACCGTCTTTGTTGTAATCATACAAGCACGGCGAAGCGTTGGATTCATAAATGTCTCTGTTTAAATTGACAAAATTAGAATCAATAAATGTCCAAGACACAGGTTTATTTGGTCCCGCTGTATTTTGGAAATAGGCAATTTTACCTTGTAAAGTACCTACAAGTAAATCCACATCACCATCAGCGTCAACATCTCCAACGGTGGGAACGGAATGTCTGAATTTGAATTGGCTAAAATTAAGGTAGTTTTTATCTACAAGCTCAAATTTGGGAATTTGTGATGTCCCTGTATTCTTGAAAAGATACAATGGATCGGCAATACCTGAAGTTTGTGCATAATCCCCATTTGAGGCAACCAGTAAATCCTGATCACCATCGGCATCGATATCTACAAATACCGGTGCACTGCGGGAGCCAAGATCCAAGGTCTTCTCTGTTAATAACGTATTTTTCACAAATTCAAAGGTTGGTTTATTGTATTGACCTTTATTTTTATAGTACCATATTTGATTCGTTTCATTTACATCGACATTGCCATTTGGCGCGACAACCAAATCCTGAACTCCGTCACCTGAAATATCCAAATAATAACCAGCAGGAAAAACCATTTGATTTGCAGCGACTGTATTGGGGGGAAATGCCGTATCGACTGAAATCATTGTATCAAAATAATTTTTGTACTGAGCTTTCCCATTTTCAATTAAATTAAATCTTGAATATCCAATGTTTGATATCACCAGTTCTTTATCACCATCAGCATCGGAATCGTACATAAAACAAGAAGCTCCACCGTAATGTCTAGGTCTAAGCTTAAGTGTAACATCCGGACATTCTCCTAACACTACTGAATTGTCGAAACCTTCTACGAAATAACCAAAGCAAACATCCATGATTTGAAACTCAAAAGTGTCGCGGCTCCACCCTTTTTCTACCCTGACATCTTTGTATAATTTGTAACTCACATTGGCTTGGTCATAAGTAAGAATGTCTAAATCTCCATCGCCATCAATGTCGGAAATTTCAGGTAAATCAAACTTTGATGGACTTAGAGGATTATATAAAACATCCGGAGCACTATCGTTTTGATTGCGGTAAAACCAAGGTCCCACATCTTGAAATTTCAACTTGTTTGACCCGGGTGTAGTTCTGTTGATATAAACAAGCAAATTACTGCTTTCAGATAAAGTAAAAATATCCATTTCACCATCAGAATTCAAATCAGCCGTTTTGTAGTAATACAATCCTTTGGGCAACATTGCCGTGTATTCTGGCGCGTATTGAAACACATCATTCGCTTTTCTTACAAACGGCAGAA
>JACCDY010980869.1_pt1 | contig 11992 bp, 11 predicted proteins | sample 7446391 | NCBI WGS metagenome assembly JACCDY01 (sample SAMN15323451, study PRJNA562643) | freshwater metagenome | isolation source: river surface water | place: USA:Blue River Watershed | collected 2017-08-18
ATGACTGCATTCAGTTGAATGAAACACAGACTATTCTAATAGGACCGCCCTTGTATGATGCAAAGGATTGGTTTATTAAGAACGCTGGATTTGCTGACAGAGACGGTAATTTATTAAACTATCAATTTTATGATTTAGATCGTGTAAGCTACACGCTAGTAATGACTAATCAAATTGACACAGACATTGTGTTGCTGAGTAAAGACACACAGCCTGTACCAATAGAAGTTCGTCACAACGACGGTTACTTCAATGGTCACAAAGTAATGGTAACATTGCAACGAGATAATCCAATTGAATGGATTGAGCAATGGATGGATTATCATTACCGAGTACACGGTATAGATGCGTTTCTCATATATGACAACAGCAGTAAAACCTATACACTAGGCGAACTTGATCATAGGCTAAGCAGGCCATACTTAAAACTAAAAATAGTACCGTGGCCTTATCCATACGGTCCGCAAGGCAGTGATTATGCACCTTGGGATAGTGACTACGGACAGTACTGCATGCTAGAACATGCAAAATATAGATATCTTAGCAATGCTGCGCTTGTATTAAACAACGACATTGATGAACTAATTGTAACACAGGGTCCTAGTTTAGATCAGATACAAACACAATTAGACACAGGCCCGCATCATTGCTTGTACTATCTCGGCAAATGGATTGAACCATATGATATACCAAATAGAACTAGTGCGCATCTGATAGAAATGCATAAACGCAAATTTAAAGATTATTGTTGCACAGATTCAGATAACAAAACAGGTATAGGCAATAAATGGATGTTGGTACCTAAACACAACATGCAATATCAATGGAGAGTACATCATATTTCCGGACCAGCAGGTCAAAGCACTGATTTGTATTACGGTCATTATCTTGCTATGAATACCAATTGGAGTTGGAAACGTGACGAATACAAAGGTAATACTAAAAACTTAAAACCAGAACCTTGGTTGTATACTGCGTTAAACAAAATGGTGCAACAATGAAATTGTTATTTGTAGTCCATAGATACTATCCATTTCCCGGTGGTAGCGAATATTATGTACAGGCAATGGCAGAAGAAGCAGTGTCAAGAGGACATCAGGTTGCCGTGTTAGCAGGAGAACATCAAGGTAACCAAAATGGTGTTGTTGTTACTAGTCAAGCACAGGTATTAATGGAACCCTGGGATCTTATTGTAGTGCATGGCGGTGATGTTTCTGTTCAAAACTTTGTGCTGAGCAATGCAAAAAATATACCAAGCCCAATACTCTATATGTTAATACTACCTAGCAATTCTTCTGTATGTGTACAGGCATTACATGATTGTGCTTATATAGGATGGAGCACCGCCGATGATTTAGCACATATTGAACGTTACGGTGTTAAACATAAAGCTGTGCAAGTACGTCATGGTATAAAACACATTGAAAGTATAGGCAAATCAGGATTTAAAAACAAATATAGTATAAGTGGTAAGATGTTTTTAAGCTGTGGTGGTTATTGGCCAAACAAAAGAATGCGAGAACTTGCAGATGTATTTGTACAGGCAAATCTAAACGACGCAGTTCTTGTTACAACTGGCTACGATAACCGTATGCAGTTAATGCCAGTTGCAATACCGGATAAAGTAATACCACTTCTTATTGATAGCAAAGAAGATGTACTCAGTGCAATCAGCGAAGCAGACTGTTATGTGATGCATAGCAATCAAGAGGGATTTGGTCTTGTAATTCTAGAAAGCATGCTTAATCGCACGCCGTGGATAAGCAAGCATATTGCAGGTCCGGCTATATTAAAACAATACGGTAAAACTTATCACACAGATGCAGAACTTGTTGAGTTACTTAGATCTTTTGATACTGCACAATTTGATCTTGACAAAGCAGAATCATATGTGCTAAACAATCACTTGATCAAACATACAGTAGACGATATTCTATCTGTTTTAAACTGGCGTAAACCCACATGACATACAAAGTGTACTCATCAGCAACTAAAGTTGGAAACATATTCAAAGCTGCTGATAGTACACCACTTGTACAACGTATTAAACTCGAAGATGTATTCACAACTGTACAGTGGTTAGAGTCTATTACACAATTACCGTTGTTGCACAACTTACTGGGATCAGCAGGTAAAAAATCATCAAGCGGCGATATAGATATTGCAGTAGACAAAAATGCTGTTAGCAAAGATGATTTGATTTCTAAACTGATTGCAGTATCAGATTCCGCTTCGGTTAAAAAGTCTGGTATTAGTGTACATTTTAAATCGCCTATTAATGGTAACAGAGTTAATGGCTATGTACAAGTTGACTTTATGTTTGTAGATGATGTAGAGTATGCAAAATTTGGGTTGTTTTCTGCAGGTGATGCTAGCAAATTCACTGGCGCTATACGAAATTTCCTCTTGCATCATCTTGCTAAATCAGTATCCGATAATATGAAATTCAGTTGGCAAAAAGGTCTTGTTGATACAGACACAAATATTGTTATTACTAAAGACCCTAACAGGATTACAGAAATCATCTTTGGCAAAGGTTACACACGATCAGATGCAAATAGTGTAGAAACAATTATTTCTGCTATTAAAAACAATATGATACATATTACATATTTGCAAATGCTACGTGATACTTCAACGAACAAAGATGATGTAGATGCAGCAAGTTCTATATTAGCAGAACTCAGTCAGACAGTGCATATTGCTTAAGTGTGTCAAGCTTAGAATCGTACCTAGATGCCCACTTATCGACAAAGTTGTTAAACTTTTCTGTGTATCTAGTAAATGCACCAATACCTTCTTTGAGATCTTTTTTAACTATCTTAAGGCTTGGTTCTTTTTGAGTTATAGTTTTAAACTGTGCTTTGAGATTTTCTAGTAGCACTATTAACTCAGGAGTTAGATGTTTTTCTAACTCTGCTATAACTTTAGCATATTGCACAGTTTCAGTTGGTTTTGGATCTTTACTAAGTGTAATAATAAAACTAATTGTATCGACTACACGAGTTCGCACAGTATCTTCTGCTTCGAACAGCGAATGCACATGTTCTTTTGCTTCACTTTTTACTTGTGATTTTAGTGCTTTTATTTCTTCTTCTAACGTTTCTATACGTTCGACTTTTTGAGCCAATTTGGTATAACTCTGGCTGTTATAGCTTTTTAAAGTTGCTACAACTTTGTCAGCATTACGTTCAAACTCAATGTCAGACTCAACAATAGAAATAAAGTTACGCATTTAAATCACTATTAAAAATTAAAAGATTTAGTACTAGACATTGTTGACAGTTCATATTGGTTATACAAACTTAGCTCAACTTCTTCCTTGTTGATCTTATTAAATACCCAACTGTTAACAGTGTCAGATGAAATATTTGCAAAATCTACAAAATTATTTGGATCTGCTGGAGGTACATCTACCATTCCGCTTGATTTAAAAACTGCGCCGTTGTTTGCAGTTGCAACACAATACCATTCAACTCCAGTAATTACATTTTTTAAAAGTTGTGTACTATGTACTATATGAGCTGGGCCTAGTTTCCATTCATAAATCATTGCATTTCTCCTACGTGATATTTATAGCAAAGAAAAGCCCCGGGATTGCTCCCGGGGCGTTTTGTAAGCAACTCTAATGTTATTAGAGGAACTTGAGGTGTGCAGTGTTGATAGAAATACCAGCGAGGTAGTCTGCTGCGTTACCCAAGCTGCTTGCAGTGTTGCTGAGCTCTAGGTAGCCGTAACGTGACATGAAGCTGACTACTGGTTCGAAGGTATTTGGATCAATGATAACACCGGATGATGTTAGCGGAACGTATGGGCAGTAGTAAGCTGCTGCATCAATTTCGCCTGGACCCTTATAGCCTACGAGTACGTTAGTATCGTCTGCTGCGTACTGGTTTACATAAACACGCATACTGTTGTTCAAAGTACCTACAAACTTAGTGTTAGTTGGTGCTTCGAATGTACCTTCAGTTGTACGTGCAAATGCTGATGTTGTTGCTGACTGTAGGATTGTGAGTGCTGTTGGGGAAACAACAACCCAGTTACCTGCGCCGCGACGTGTACGAGCAGCAATCAAGTTTGCACCACGGTTGATGAGGATCGCTAATGCAGCGTGTTCGTCACCAACGAATGTTGCAGTACCACTTACAGCAGCTTGGTCGTATGTCAGTGTTGTACCTGCCAATGCGCCAAGTGAAGTAAGGATTTCTTGGTCGATTTCTGCTGTAATTTCTTGTGCTAGTGCAGCCATAATTTCAGCTTCGATGTCGATGCCTTGTTGTGCTTGAGCATCCTGTGCTGCTTCAAAGGTCCAGCGAGCACTTAGCTTGCGTGTCTTTGCTTCAACAACTTCTTTTAGAATTTGGATGTTCAAACGCTTACCAGCAACACCTTCAAGTACGCTAACAGGAGCGCCTGCAGGAGCAGCACTGTTACCGTTACCTGAATAGAACGAAGCTATTTGGAATGGGCTTAGTGCTTCTGTGTTTGCTGCAACAGCTTGTGGGCTACCAAATGTGTCAGCGTAACGAACACGTAGAGTGTGAATCTGGCCTACTGGACCAGTCATTGGCTGTACACCGATGATTTCGTTAGCTATAACAGTTGGCATAACTCGACGGATAACTGGTAAAATTACCTTGTTGAGAGTAGCAATGTTACCTGCACTTGTACTGCCTGGTGTTGCACTTTCAAAAAGTATGCCTGACTTGCTTTGCAAGTCTCTTTTAGTATTCTCAAGAACAACATCCATGACCTTCTTGCGATTGCCAGTAAGACCTTCGCAGAGAGCGGTCTTGGTTGCCGTCCAATGAGTTTCAAACAAATTTTTGCTCATTTTAAAGACTTCCTTTTCCTTATTGTTTAATGCCTGCGAGATAGAGAATAGTACCAATGTCTTGGTTATTTTCTTCTCTTACCGCTTCTGACAGCTTGTTTGGCCTGTCACCCGTGAATGCCACGGACTTGTTTTGAGTGCCTTCGGCAAGTTGCTGCTTTGCAACACTCTTAGTTTCACCGTTCATCACGGTTGGTAGATATCTGTTGAAAGCTTCTTTAAGATTCGAAGTCTTAATGTCTCTCAACATCTCTTCCATTACTGCTTTTTTGTCACGGCTTAGAGGTGCAAGCATCTCACCGAGAAGCTCTAATCTTTCTGCACGTTCCTTAGCAGTTTTGACTTCGGCGTTTACACTTTCTACTAGCTTATCTTTAGCTGCTAGTTTCTTTGCTGCCTCATCAATTCTTTTTTGGCTTTCAGCCAATTGCTTTTGCAACTTCTTAACTTCAGTACCTTCTGAAAGGTAACTAGCCATGTATTCCGCTGCAACAGCTTCGAAAATTCTACGACCAAAATTGTTCTCACGAGCAACTTTGATATCATCGCGCCATTGTACAAGTTCGTTACGAATTACTTCGTTAAGAGTCTTATCTAATGTTGTTGTTGCTTTGCTAATAAAAGCAGCACGTGATTCGTTAATTTTCTTTTTGCCCTCGGCAGCTAATTTTGCACGCTGCTCAACAAGTGCTTTTTTATCAATTTCGAATTCTGCAATCTCTTCTGAAAGTTTTGAAACAACAAAACCTTCGAGCTTGTTTATACGATCTTGTGTCTGCTTTTTAGCAGATTCGCGGATAGCTTCGACTTCTCGTGCCATCTTCTTGCGCTGAGCTTCAAGGGTCTTGCGATCCTCTACAAACTCGCGTATTTCTTCCTTCATCTGCTTAGCAATAAATGCGTTAAGCAGTTTCAGGTGTCCCGAAACCTTGTTTTCTGCAAGACGCTTAGCAGCAAGTGTTTCTTTACTGAGTTTTGCTTTCTGAGAGATAAGAGCAGCGCGGTCTTCTGCGAACTCTTCTAATTCACTCTTAATTGCATCATTCAGCATCGAATCCATAGCTTCGACAAGTTGGGTCTTGTCTGCGGCATATCTAGCTGCATATTCTTCGTGCAGTTGGGCTTCGGTCTGTTTTACTTTAGCTTCGAACGCTTCCTGGAGAGCAGCCTTGACATCTGGGCCAAGGACTTCGTTCTCTAGGAGTTCTTCTATTTTGTTTGTCATCAAACCGACTCCTTATCGTAGTTTCAACTCGTCGACCCAATTTAGCAGTATCTTCGTTAGATGCTTCTGTGCAGATGCATCGTAACGAACTGCTTCGGCCAATTCTACAGTTTTGTAACCGTATTTGCGGCCTAATATTGACTCGTACATTGGTACAGGGTAAGCATTAGGTGCACTTGGCTTAGCAACGATATCAACAGTCAACATGTCGAAGTCGCTGACCTCACCGTTGTCATTAACATTGCCTGATCCACGACTACTAACACCTAGCTTTACACCGTTTGTTAGTAGGGTAGTAACAATGTTACCACATGGTGTTGGTAATACTTGAAGTTTACCGTAGCCATTACCGCCGTCCATCCACATTTCAGTTATTTTGTGACTTACTCTATCAAGATGAATTTGAAGTTCTTGTGGGTGGTCACACTCACCAAGTACTCCAGAATCTTGTCTAATAGATTCGTTCAACTGTTCAACTGCTTTACGGATTTCACTTACAGGATAAACACGACCGTTATGGTTACGTAATCCGCCCTGTATAAAAATGCCTTTCATATAGACATTCTTCGGTTGACCTTCACCTGTGGCTTCGGTGATGACTTCAGCTTTAGCAGTGTCGTATGTAAGATGTTCGACTAGTAAAGAATTTTTCATCACACTACCTGTTGTTTGGGTGAAATATTTAGTGAATATTTTGTATTATGGTTTAAAATGGTGGTTTTTTCTTTAAAAATACCGCAGACCTTAATCTGCGGTATTTTTATTCTATGGTAAACTAGTTCAATTACTTGCGTGGAGCACGAGTTAATGGGCTAGTTTGGTTGCCTTTACCGAATGTGCGTTCAGTTGTATCCAATGCACTTCTTGAATCTTCCTTAGCACCGTATGTACCTGATTGCTCATTTTCGGTGTCACTGAATTCGGTTTTACGACGATTGTCCTTTGGAAGGATTTTTGTCTTTTGGCTTGCAGGTGGTGTTTCCATGCTATAACCGCTAGCAGTTGGACCTTTACCTGTTTTAATTGGCTCGGCACCAAAACGCTGTGTTTGGCTTGGTGGTAGTGGGCTACGGCTACGCTCGTTAGCATCACGTGGTGAAAACTTACCTGCGCCTACTTCGCCGCTAGTTGGAATTGATACTTTTTCAAGTTCAATTGCTTCTGCAAGGTCGTCGAAGTCTTCTTCAGTGAACATCTCGTCCATTTCTTCTTCTTCTTCGCCTTGTTCGAAGTCTTCTTCGCCCTGCTCGAAATCTTCCTCCCCTTGTTCGAAATCTTCCTCGCTGCCTAGATCTTCTTCTTCGTCGCTGCCTTCAAGCTTTTCAAATTCTGCTTTTAGCTGCTCAAGTGCAGATTCTAGATCGCCCATTGTGTCATCAATGTTGCCAAGGATGTCGCTGTCGTCACTGCCCATGTCCATGTCAGCATTGTCCATGTCCATACCGGCATCATCTAGATCCATTTCGGCATCGTCCATGTCCATTTCAGCATCGTCCATGTCCATTTCAGCGTCACCGAGATCATCAATCATGTCGTCTTCTGCTTCGCCCATGATTTCTTCGGCATCAATTTCATCACTTAGATCATCAATGTGATCATCGTGACGCATTAGTTCGTGACGTAGTTGTTCACCTTCGTCACCGCCAAGTGTATCTTCATCAAACTCTTCATCATCACTGATTAATTCTTCGTGGATAGCACGAGCTTTTTCGATGAATACTTGGTGTAATAGTTCTTTAGCGCGGTCTTCGTTACCATTGACAAGGTACTCGAGGACTTGCTCAAGTTTATTCTTAGACATTTTGTAGTTCTCCTTAGGTAAAAGTTGTAGCAGACTCTGGGTTATTTAACAGCAAATATCAGAATGCGTGAAATATGGCACAAAAAACGGCATATTTCACGTATTTTTCTATTAATAAACTTTTTGTATCCAATAACAGCCAGGTAAATTGTTTGCTGTTAAATCCAATGTTACTACTGTACCACCACCGTTTGGCAATGTAACACTCTGTCCGTTTGCTACATACCAGCCAGTTGGTATTACAGATGATGTTGGTAATGCAATTATGCCGTTTGTTGGCATAGGATTATCTAAGAATGTAGTTGTAATAACGATATTGGCATTTCCGTAGAAAATGTTACTACCACCAACTACACCATCTAATATAATATTAGAACCGAAAATCAAAGAATTTGCTGCACCGTTGTATATAGCCGGTGTATATCCTAATGCGTTAACAACATCTGTACTGTTAATTACATTGCCGGATGTAACAATACCATTACTACCAACTGTTACTTTTGAATATGTACCAGATGCTACAAGCGGAACTAAACTTAGATTTAATGTTACATTACTACTACCGTCGAAACTAACAGTACCTGTTGCACTGTTGCTGACACTTATAGTCATGTTACTTGCAAATGCATTTGCAGTCGTAGCAGTACCAACAAACTGTAAACCATTTGCACTAGTTGCCATTGTTACACCAGCTGATATTCCCTGAGGGAATCTAGATGCCAGTGCATATTCTGTATCGTTAATTGTTACGCTAGATGGTAAATTAGCTGCTGCAATATAAACTTCACTAGTAGCAAATACTATTTGGTTACCTGCAAGTGTTAAGGCAACTGCTATACCAGGAGGTATACTTATAGTTGCAGTACCTGCCATTCCTGTAAATGGTGGTGTTAGCACTTTCCATACAACACCATTGTAGTATTTTAATGTTGCGTTAACAGTATCATACCATAATTGACCAATCAATGGATTAGTCGGTGCAGAATTATTAGCAAAATTCTGCATCAAATATATAAAGTTTTCGTTAACAAAGTAGCCAAAGTTTACAGCATTTTGTCCTATAAGTGCCAGACTTGTTGCTGTAGTGTTAATTGTGCTAGTTGGTAGTATTATAAGATTACTACCATCTGCTTTAGTAAGGTTATAACTCATATAGTAGGTGCTCCTTCTGCAGGAGGTGCATATTGAATTTCTAAGTGGTCGGCATGCACAAGATCTTCAAGATCCTTTGCTGCTCGCATTTTCTTTAATTTGTTAAGCTGTATCAATGTGAGTCGTGTCCTGCGAGTGTCATGCAGATTAGCCTGATTAAATTTATCATCTTCAGGTGTATAGTAAGCGCCTTCGAATTCTTCTGCTCGCATGATTAACTCCAACTGTGATATTTATGAGTATTAACCGCCAACTGATGGTCCTCCAGCGGCAGGTGTACCAGGTGCTGCAAATCCTGCACCTGCACCGGCGGCAGGTGGTAATTCTCCTGCACCTTCTGCACCAGGTATTTCACCTTCAGGTGGCATTTCGTCTGGTCCACCTTCAAGTCCAGGCATAGAAGGTTCTGGTCGTATACCAATCGAAGAAATACCAGGTGGTTCTGCAACAGATTTAGATCCAGTCTTGTTGCGTACTTTTTCAGCATTTTCTTCACGCCACATGCGCTCATTGTCTGCAATTTCTTCTTGTGACCAGCCAAGATAACGTTCTAGTGCAAAGCGTTTACTAATGTAGCGATTTGCTTCAGTTGACATAAGACCGCTAAACAACTGTATCTGTTCAGCGTCCATTTTCATTTGTCGATATTGACTAAAGCTCTGTGGTGGGCAGAACTGCAATTCAAACAAATTACTTTGTATTTCTATACCACGATACTTGAGGAACATTTTGAATTCCTTATCAAGTACTGGTGCCATTAGATTTTGTAGTCTCTGACAATATTTGCTAAAACGATATTCTTGTACAAACGCAATACCAACTTGGCCGTCGTTATAAACAGCAGTACCATCTTCTGGACCAGTTGGCAAGTAACTACTAGGAATACCCAAACCTCTGATCATTTTGTTGTTGAAGTATTTCAAGTCGTCAATTTGTCCTAGGTTTTCACCGCCACCTAGCTGTTCAACTTTAGAGCCTTTACCTTCTGCGTTAGTTGCAAGGAAAAAGTCTTCGTTTATACTGATAGGGTTATAGCTAGCATCAATTACGTTTGCACCGCCGCCTGTACGATTGGGTATACGTCTTTGATAAATTTCGTTTTTAATACGTTCAACGTATTGCATTGCTCGAGGACCACTTAGCGATCCAACATCAATATAAAACACACGACGATCTGGTGCTCTAACAATACGGTAAATTAGAATACAGTCTTCAAGCAAATCTTTTTGCTTGTAAACTTTGTAGATGCTTTCAAGTATACTGGTACCGAATGGCCACTGATTATCCATACCTTCACTAAGACTGAGATGTACAACGTGAGTTGCATCAACTGCGGTGTCTTGTGGTAAGTTATCAAAGCGACTCTGTCTAGAACCGGGGCTGTTGCTTAGACCATAGTTAATAGTACCTGCACCAGCAGCAGGATTACCACTGCGAGGATACCCACCTGGAAAACTGTATTGGTCGTGTACTAGCATGTTAGAACCCACTAATGAGTTCAAATTGAAATCCATATCGCGTATTACATACTGCTCTATGCTTTTACCCTTGTCTTCGTTGACAATGATTTTCTCAACCTTAGTTGGATCGATCCAAATCAATCTAAAAGTTTCTGGATCTCTAACGTATATCTGATCACCGTATTTGATTACGTTGCGGAACATGCGCCATATACGCTGTTGCCATTTATTAAGACTACACCATTGACTTAGAGTATCTGTTAGAAGTTTAATTTCAGTTTCAGTTAGTTTACCTTTGTAAGAAATCTTAAAAGGTTCTTCATCCGATTCAAAGCTTTGAGTACTAAAATCACTGATAGTATCAAGTGCTCTGCTTATTTCACTGTCAAGATCCATTTGTTCGTATTGTACATAACGTTCAATACGGTTAGGTGCACCGCTATAAACTTCTGGTAAGTAACTAGCATATTTGCTAGTACTGCTAGGCTTGCCATCATCGCCACTGTTCCATTGATCAAGCTTGGCTTGTAGCCTTGCTTGTGTTGGAACTGCTGAGAAATATTTCTTCCAGGATGCCATATTATTGCCTTGTGTTAGTAGGATATTTATTGTATGTTTGTTTTGGATGAAAATCCTAAATTATCTAGGATAAATGTTACCATAACCTTGACTATATGCATTTTTAAGTGCTTGAGTCTGTTCGTCTATATTTTCATTCAATTTCTTTAATTCGTCGATAATAAGAGCATTCTGTTCTAACAGTAATTTGTCTTGTGCAATCATTTGTGTATTAGTGTCTGCTATTTGAGTAAGTGGATCAGCAATCTGTGCAGCTTGATCAGCAGCTTGATCTGTTGTATTACCCATTAATGTGTCGATAAAACTAGGGGTTTGTGTCGGAGTGTAAACAGGTTCTGCTGCGGGAGTTTCAGCACTAGTTGGTAATCCTAATGCTGTTCCAATATTATCTAAGTTTTGATATACTCCAACGCCTGCACCAACAGCAGCACCAAGTCCTGTACGTTTAATAATCGAACCTAATAATCCACCAAGTGCAGAATTTGTTAGAACATCACCGCCTGCAGATAATCCAGCACCAGTACGTTCGTATCCTGCGCCAGTTGCTACATCGCCCGCTGTCGATATTACTGCACCTCCTAGCATACCTTTAAATGCTCTTGAAAGTCTTGCTAACAGTGATTCAGACGACGCTGCGGCTGCTGCACCTGTACCTGTACCTGGCGCAATAGTGGGCGGTATTCCTGATCTAGCTGCTGAAGTTAATGCAGTTAATGATACACCTAGTGCCGCAGCCAACGGTGCAAGATCTGCAAATTCACTTAGTGCTTCCCGTATATTTTCTCTAGTTGCAGGATCTAATAAACTTCTACTACCATCTGCAAACTGTGTACTATAATCCAACATCAATTGTGTAACTACGTCTAATTGATCTGAAAACGCTAGCACACCAGCTACTGCAACATCGTTAAATGCGTTATACACGCTATTAGCAGCCGCTG
>JACCDY010118420.1_pt1 | contig 11991 bp, 11 predicted proteins | sample 7446391 | NCBI WGS metagenome assembly JACCDY01 (sample SAMN15323451, study PRJNA562643) | freshwater metagenome | isolation source: river surface water | place: USA:Blue River Watershed | collected 2017-08-18
GCCAATAGTTCCTTGAACCGATGCGCAAGCATCAGGCGTGGGCCATATGATGTGGGCGCGAGCGTCTCGTTACTCACAGAGTCTGACTTCGGGTCATACTCTCCCTGAAAGACTTGATGTACCCGAAGCATCATTGCCATGCCGCCTTGAACCTACTGGGTTCAGGATGACGGCCTAGCGGCCAAGGTGGGGGATCTATTCTGTGTTTATAAGGAGAGTGCCATGTTCAACAAAATGACCGCGACCTTGAGCTTCATTGCTGTATTGGCTTTGGGATCAGCCCCAAGCTTTGCTGCTGATGTGAACAACGGAAAGACTCTTCATCAAGCCAAATGCTATCAATGCCATGCTGAAAAATCAGGTTTGGGCAATGGCGACATCATTTACACCCGCGCTGATCGCAAGGTCAAAGATCCAGCTCGTCTCAAGTTCATGGTCAGCATGTGCAATACAGAATTACGTTTAGACCTCTTTCCAGAAGATGAAGCCGACTTAGTCGCTTATCTCAATCAACAGTTTTATAAGTTCAAATAAGAAAACAATTCAATGACATTATTTCAAGTTGGGGCATTGGCAGTTTTAGGTGGTTTTACAGGTTTTGCAGCAGGGCTTTTAGGAATAGGTGGGGGCATGATCATGGTACCCTTCCTCACCTTCTTGTTCACAATCTATGGCTTTCCGATTGAAGTAGTGGTTCATGTGGCGATTGCAACTTCAATGGCCACCATCTTATTCACTTCCCTTTCTTCTGTTAGAGCCCATCACAAACGAGGCGCCGTTCGCTGGGATATTGTGATGCTTTTAGTTCCTGGTATTTTGATTGGTGCTTTGATTGGTGGTGGCAAAATTTTTGCCTTACTAAAAACATCTTGGCTATCTTTGATCTTTGCTTTGTTTGTGGGATTTTCTGGTTACCAAATGCTCATGAATAAAAAACCTAAGCCAAGTAGGACTTTGCCAGGCAAGCTTGGCATGTTTGGTGCTGGCGGCTTTATTGGCTTCTTGTCCAGCTTAGTGGGCGCTGGTGGAGGCTTTATTTCTGTGCCATTTATGACATGGTGTAACGTCGCGATGCACAATGCTGTTGCCACTTCGGCAGCTTTGGGATTTCCAATTGCACTGGCCAGTGCCATCGCTTATGTAATCAGTGGTTATGGCAATCCGAATTTACCTGCGGGCTCTATTGGTTATATTTATTTGCCTGCTCTAGCATGCATTGCAGTTGCTAGCGTGATTACAGCTCCTTTAGGTGCCAAGGTAGCTCATCAACTGAATGTGGCACAACTTAAGAAAGTCTTTGCCCTGGTTTTATTCTGCTTATCCGCTTATATGCTCAACAAAGGCTTAATCGGCTTAGGTCTATATTAAATCTTATTGATTTTCTTACCAAGAAATAAGGCCTTCTTGCGAAGGCCTTATTGTTTGTTGCGATGATTAATTCGCCTTACAGATGATTAAGCATAGGTTTGACGCAAGACATTCTTTTGCACCTTACCCATCGCATTTCTAGGTAGCTCGTTCACAATGATCACTCGCTTAGGCACCTTGAAGTTTGCAATCTTGCCTTTGAGGTCAGCAATCATGGCTTCTGAATTCAATTGAACTCCTGGCTTTGGTACTACCACTGCCACCACCGCTTCACCAAAATCAGGATGAGGAACGCCAATCACAGCACTCTCATCCACGCCAGACATGTCATCGATGAAACTCTCAATTTCTTTAGGATAGACGTTATATCCACCAGAAATGATCAAGTCTTTGCTTCGACCCACGATGCATAGATAGTTATCAGGCACCTTGCCGGCACTGGTCTCACCACCCCAACGACCGACATCACCTGTTTTAAACCAACCATCTGAGGTGAACTCTTCCTTGGTTTTTTCTGGCATGCGCCAGTAACCCTTGAAAACATTCGGCCCCTTGACTTCCACATTACCAATTTCATTGACACCACATAAAGCGCCATCGTCTTTGACAACGCGAACTTGAGTTTTTGGTAAAGGCAAGCCAACTGAACCACCCACGCGAGCGCCATCATATGGATTTGAAACCAACATCACAGTTTCACTCATGCCATAACGCTCAAGAATGGTATGACCAGTTCTTTCTTTGAAGAGATTGAATGTCTCAGTCAACAAAGGCGCTGAACCCGAAACAAATAAACGCATGTTTTTGACCGTTTGCTTCGTGAAGTCTTTATCTAGTAATAGTCGTACGTAAAAGGTTGGCACGCCCATCATCACGGTTGATCTTGGCATGTGCTTAATCAACTCTTTGGTATCCAAACGTGGCAACCAAATCATCTTGCTACCGTTGAGAAGTGCGCCGTGAGAGGCCACAAATAAGCCATGCACATGAAAAATAGGTAAAGCATGCAACAGAACATCACCTTTTTTCCAAGCCCAAAACTTCTTCAAGACTTCAGCATTGCTACCTAAGTTGCCATGGGTCAACATCGCGCCTTTGCTGCGGCCCGTTGTACCAGAGGTGTACAAAATAGCGGCCAAATCATCATCAGAACGTTTGACAGTTGTAAATTTGTCTGGCAGTTTGGCTGCACGATCTAAAAGCGTCCCAGTGCGGTCATCCCCTAAAGTGAACACGTTTTTGGTACCGGCCTTAAAGGCCACTGTAGAGACCCAAGAAAAATTCTTGGGACTACACACCATCACAGCAGGCTCAGCATTGCCAATGAAATACTCAATCTCAGCCGCTTGATATGCTGTATTAAGTGGCAAATAAACCAAGCCCGCTTTGAGAGTGGCTAGATATAAGAAAAGTGCTTCAGGTGATTTTTCCACCTGAACCGCAACTCTAGATCCTTGTGGCAACTTAAGGCTTGCCAACAAGTTAGCCATCTTGGATGTGGCTTTTTCTAAATCATCCCAGCTGTAATACAAACCATCATGCGTTTCAATGGCGCATGATGATTTGTCTGTTGGAAAGCCGGTTTCAAGTAACTGATATAAGTTCATCTGAATCCCGATTACATCTTCGCGCCAGAAGCTTTAACCACATCATTCCAACGCTTGATTTCAGCACTCACAAACTTACCAAAAGCCTCGCCCGTCAAATTAGGCACTTCAGAGCCGTTGTTCAACCAAATGGTTTTCAATTCTGATGTGTTCATGGCTTTGGAAACTTCAGCAGTCATCTTATCAATGATGGGCTGAGGAGTTCCCTTAGGAGCCCACAAAGCGTACCAGCTACTAACTTCATAACCAGGCAAACCTGCTTCTGATGCGGTTGGTACATTCGGGAAAGCTGGATTGCGTTTGTTTGATGCCACTGCAATCGCCTTGATCTTACCGCTGCGAATATGTTGAGCAGAAGAACCCAAACCATCAAACATGATATCCACTTGACCAGCCATCAAATCAACCAAAGCTGGGCCTGCGCCACGATATGGAATGTGCGTGATGAATGTTGTGCTCATCATCTTGAACTGCTCACCCGCTAAATGGTGAGATGTGCCATTACCCGCGCTACTGAAGTTCAACTTACCAGGATTTTTCTTGGCATAGTCAATCAAACCTTTCAAGTCATTCACGGCTAGTTTGGGGCTGGCCACAATGATTTGAGGAGGCGCTGCCACTAATGCCACTGGCACAAAACTTTTCTCGATGTCGTAATCTAGCTTTGGATACATGGAAGGTGCAATTGCATGATGCACAGCACCCATGAAGAACGTATAACCATCAGGTGCCGCTTTAGCAGCAATACCTGCGCCCAATGTACCGCCTGCACCACCCCTATAGTCCAAGATGAATTGTTTGTTCATTTGCTTATTCATCATCGTGAATAAAGGACGGGCAAAAGCGTCTGTACCACCACCTGCCGGGAATGGCACCACAATCGTCACTGGCTTAGTCGGCCAATTAGGATCCGCTTTTACAGCTGTTGAATTCACAGATAAACCAACTGCGGCTACTGCAGCAATCGCAGTCACTACTGAGGTCATACGACCCACTACATTCACTGGCTTTTTCATTTTGTCTCCTCGTACTCCAGTTAAAACTTCAAAAAATGCTACTACTAAATTAATTGCGAAACGGCTCTTGAATAAATTACTTCACCATTCACAAATCGCTCATGGTTATCTTCAACCTTATCTAAGTCATAGAGGTAGTTCACCATTAGACCGGCAGATTGCTTGATGCCTTTTTTGGACAAATCACCTGACCAATTAATTCGGTGCAATTTAGCGCCATTACCGAGGTGGAATTTCGCAACAGAATTACCGCCTCTACGTGGTGAGTAATATAGCAAGTAAATCGCACACAAAGCCATCAAGGCCTCTTTTTCCTTGAGTTGCACTGCATCAGGATGCCAACCACTTTGAATGCGGTCAGACCAAGATTTGTCTTTTAAATTAAATACTTTAAGCGCCTCTTGATATTTTTCTAATACAGCTGGCTTTAAATGATCTACGGGTAAATCCGCACCCGTTGTTAACCAATCCATGAATCCAGGTATAGGAGATAAAGTACAAAAAGTCTTCAAAGATGGGAATTCTTTTTTCAAGCTATCGGCCACTCGCTTAATCAAAAAGTTACCCATGGATACGCCACGCAAACCAGGCTGGCAGTTACTGATGGAATAAAAAATCGCACATTTGTATTGGTTGGCTTCCAATGCCGGTGACTTTTTATCGACCAATGGACCAATCGCATCAGGAATCTCAGGCACCAAAGCCACTTCAACAAAAATCAATGGCTCGTCTGGCAGTTGTGGATGGAAAAAAGCGAAACAACGACGATCAGGCTGTAAGCGACGACGCAGATCATCCCAACCATCAATCTCATGAACTGCTTCATGCTGAATAATTTTTTCAAGAATGTGAGCAGGAGATTTCCAGTCCACTTGGTGCATCTTTAAAAATCCTGGGTTGAACCAAGAATTCAATAAATGCTGCATGTCAGCATCTACCGCTTTGAGCTCAGGTTTTTTTGCTAAAAGCTTTAATACTTGGTGACGCATATTGATAATCATGTGCGTCCCTCCTGGAGCACGATTCAAGCGTCGCAATAATTCTTGGCGGGGTGATTCAGCCACTTTCATCATCCAAACAAAATTATCCGCCGTGGGCTCCTTGGCATAAGACTCTGCCGCACTCAACACATCCGCTGGACTGGGATTGAACTTCTCAGCCAAATGTAAAAAGTATTGGGACTTTTGTTCATCATCCAAGGTATTGAAGTTCTCAATTAAGTCAAAGGCCATGCTGGCAGCGTTTGATTCGCCACGCTCAGATAAGAGGCGCTTAGTAGCGTTGATGGTTTTGCTCATGTGGCGAGCTTTGATCATCTTATCGAGAATCATGCCGACAACCTCTGATCAAATTTCATCTGGCGCAAGACTTCACGTTGATTCATGATGTGCTTCTTCATGAGCTCTTCAGCTTGCTCACCGTGCCTGGCTTTCAAAGCCTTAAAAATAGCAAGATGCTCTTGGCAAGATTGCTCTATACGACCTTTTTGATGCAAGCTACGGTGCCTAGCCAAATTAAGAATTTTTCTTAAATCATGGACCATGTGAGTCAACCATTCATTGCCAGCAAGTTTTTGAATCGCCAAATGAATCTCACGATTGGTGACGTAGTACTGATCAATGTTTTTTTCTTGCGCAAATGCTTGCAACTTTTGGTGCAAGGTATCTAAAGACAGTAATTCCTTTTCATTGGCTTTATTGGCTGCCTCAAAAGCACATCGCCCCTCTAACATCGCCATCAATGGAAAAATCTCATCCAAATCTTTTTCAGTGAGCTCGGTGACATAACAACCACGACGAGGCTCAATTCGCAGCAAACCTTCAGATGCCAAAATGCGAATAGCTTCCCTAAAAGGAGTTCTTGAGACCCCCATCTCTTCTGCTAACTTTTGTTCGTCAATCCAAGTTCCCGGCGATAAAACGCCACCTGCGATCATGGAACGCAGGCGCTCGGTCACTTCAATGTATAGAGCTGTTTTGACGACTTTTAAAGACATGCATTCAATGTATTTTGTATACATTTTTGAATACATTAGTAATTACCCTAAAAAAGGGAAACTACCTAGAGGCACTGGCTAGTTGTCTTAATAGGAAATTCTATTGAATGAAAAAGTACTGACTAAAGTTATTTTGAGGGGGAGGTGCGGATCAACAAATAAATACCGAACACGATCATGGGGATAGACAACCATTGCCCCATTGATAGACCCAAACTCAATAGCCCCAAGAAACTATCGGGCTCTCTGGCGAACTCCGCTAAAAATCTAAAGATGCCATAACCCAATAAAAACACGCCTGATACCTGACCCACAGCGCGAGGCTTGCCGGCATACCACCACAATAGGATGCCTAAACAAAGCCCTTCACCCAGGAATTGATATAACTGTGATGGATGGCGCGCCACCATATCTCCTGCTTGCGGAAAGATCATGGCCCAGGGTAAATCTGTGGGACGACCCCACAACTCTCCGTTTAAAAAGTTACCCAATCGACCAAAAGCCAAACCAAAGGGCACCAAAGGTGCAATCAAGTCAGTAACTTGAAAAAAGGATTGCTGTGTCTTTTTCGCAGACCACCACATTGCTGCCAATACTCCCAAGAAGCCGCCATGGAAAGACATCCCACCTTCCCAAACTTTGAGTGCATCCAATGGATTGGCCAAATAATGTCCAGGCATATAAAAAATGACATACCCCAGGCGACCACCCAGAATTACTCCGAGCACCCCTGCAAACAAAAGTTCTTCAATGTCCTTATAGGTAAGGTGACTCCAATGTGCTTGCCGTGTTTTCAATTGACCCAAGATTAAAAACTGTGCAAAGGCAAACAAGTACATCAATCCATACCAATGAATCGCCACAGGCCCGAAGCTAATCGCGATTGGATCAAATTGTGGGTGCATCAAAGGCATGAAGATCTTTACTTAAAGTTGATGTTGAAGAATACAGACTCGAGATGTCACTGCCCGGTTTGATCAAAGTTATGAAGTTCGTGACCTTGATCTCGATAGGCTTTATATCGCGCGCGACCAGCCTGACGATCTGCTTCATCAGTAGAAACAATTTCTACAATGCGAGGAAAACGACTCGCCAAATTTTCTACTGAGACTGGTAAATCCTGTCCCACATGAATCAATACATCACCATGTGGCAAATGCTCTAACTCAGGAGACTCAAAACTTTCAACAAAAACAATCGGGGTTTCGTTGGCAACATCGTCTTGACCCCATGCATGTGGCAAAAATTCTGCTGGCGAGAATGACCACAACTGCTCATCTAGTTGTCGCAAAAAATTCGCAGGCCCCACCACGACAATATTTCTCATGGGCAAGTCCTCATGCTGACTTGCCATGATCTTGCGAATGAGACGACAACTGTACAAAGACTTGTTGTTCACCTGACTGTGAAAATCAATTCTAGCCATGAGTCTTATTTTGCCAAGAGGTAGTTAACCAACAAGGGCACAGGTCGACCTGTGGCACCTTTCGCAGCACCACTCTTCCAAGCTGTACCCGCAATATCCAAATGGGCCCAAGTATATTTTTCGGTGTAACGCGCCAAGAAACACGCCGCTGTCACACTGCCTGCGGGGCGACCACCAATATTGGCCATGTCCGCGAAATTGGATTTAAGTTGTTCATGATAAGCGCTATCGAGTGGCATTCTCCAAACAGTGTCTTGAGATGTGCGACCGGCACTCAATAAACTTTCGGCTAAAGCATCATCGTCTGAGAACAATCCTGAATGAACCGCTCCCAAAGCAATTACGCAAGCACCTGTCAAGGTAGCAATATCAATAACCGCAGCAGGTTTGAATCGTTCTACATAAGTGAGAGCATCACACAGAATCAAGCGGCCTTCGGCATCGGTGTTCAAGATTTCAATAGTTTGTCCCGACATACTGGTCACAATGTCGCCTGGACGCGTAGCGTTACCAGATGGCATGTTTTCACAAGTAGGTATCACGCCAATCACGTTGCGCTTTAACTTCAATTCAGCAATCGCACGCATGGTTCCCAAAACAGAAGCAGCACCACACATGTCATACTTCATCTCATCCATGCCTTCACCGGGCTTAAGCGATATCCCACCCGTGTCAAATGTGATGCCTTTACCTACCAAGACCACGGGCGCTTCACCAGCACGTCCACCTTGGTGACGAATGACGATGAATTGAGGAGGTGTAGTCGCACCTTGTGTAACTGCCAAGAAGGCTCCCATTTTGAGCGCTTCAATCTCTTTGCGACCCAAAACCTCCACCTTGAGGGGGAACTCTTTAGCAAGTTTCTTAGCAGTGGCTGACAAATAGCTAGGGTTACAAATATTGGGAGGTAAATTACCCAAGTCTTTTGTCAATTCAACCCCATTGGCAATTGCTTGACCTTCTGCTGCGGCAAGACTGACGTCGCGATTATTTTTTGCAAGGCTTGCAATCACTAATTTCTTTAAATGCGGCGCTTTTTCTGTTGGCTTGGTTTTAAATTGTGGGTGACGCGCACCAAATTTATAGACTTGTTCTTTGGCCAGTTGCACCAACAAACGGACTTGCGACAAGCCATCTTTGGCTGAGAACTCTTCAAACACCCAAAGAGCTTCTTTGGCTGTAGTTGCTGCAAGGGTTTTTAAAGCTGCTGACAACCATTTTGAAGCTGGGCTGGCAGTTTTTGCTTTTGTCTCAAGTCCAGAGCAAATGAGTAATAAACGATCTGCTTTTAGGCCCAGTTTGCCCCAAGCATCGGTGGCAGTTAATAGCACATGGCTCCCTGCAACACCTTCCAAATCTTTGGCTTCAATGGCTCGCGCCACAGCACCATGAGTGGCAGTATTTAAAGCGGATAAACCAGCGCTTAATTTTTTAGTATTTTTGATACAACTGGCAGGGAAAGCCCAAACCAAACAGTTTGTGGCAACAGCCATTTGTGCTTTGACGCCCAAAGCACCCTCAGTAAATACTTTCGTGCTACATTCCATGTGCTTTTCCTTTGTTTACCTTTGCGCAAGGGAAGTTTCTGATACCCTTGATTATCGCCTAGCTTCGCTTTTTATGATCTTTAAAAGAGCCTTACGACAAGAACTCAATTTCACCACAGGTGTGGTGTTCATGGTTTTGGTCACGCTAGTTTTAACGAATTTAATGATTCGGGTGCTCGGAAATGCCGCGAGCGGCACCGCCAACCCCAAAGATGCCTTGGTTTTGATTGGGCTAGGCATGATCAATTACCTCCCTATTCTATTGACTGCGTCACTCTTTGTATCGATTTTGATGGTTCTCACTCGTTGGTACAAAGATTCAGAGATGGTGATTTGGCAGTCCGCAGGAATTAGTCTTTTTAAAATTCTGCGACCGATTTTAAATTTCACAATTCCTCTGGCTGTAGCGATTGCCGCTTTGTCAATTTTTGTTTCACCATGGGCCAGTGAACAATCTGCCACAATCAAACAACGTTTCCAGCAACGTGATGACATTTCGATGTTGGCACCCGGACAGTTTCGTGAATCCTCAGGAAACAATCGGGTCTTTTTCATTGAGAGCATGAACTCTGAAACCAATGTCATTAAAAATATTTTTGTGACAGATTTCGGTAAAGATCGCCAACTGGTGGCCGTCGCCAAAGAAGGTTTTATTCAAAATAAAGCCGATGGTGAAAAACAACTCATCCTTGAAACGGGTCGTCGCTACGAAGGCACACCTGGCAACACTGATTTTCGCATCACTGAATTTGAAAAATACACCGTCAAACTAGAAGACAAAGTCGTTGATCCCATCATCAATGGCCCAAGAACCCTGCCCATTTGGATCTTGCTTCAAGATTTGAATTTGACTCACCTGGGTGAAATTCTCTGGCGGGTAGGCTTACCACTGATGGCTTTTGTGTTTGCCATCATTGCGATTCCTTTGTCATACATGGATCCTCGTCGGGGTCGCTATACGGCTTTGATCATGGCAGTGTTAATTTACTTTACCTACTCCAATTTGCTTAAATTGATGCAGGCATGGGTTGGTACCGGAAAAATTTCTTTCTCGATTGCTTGGTGGTTACTCCACGTATTGGCGGCCTTGATCGGCATTGCCTTAATTTTCTATCGTCAAAATCGATCCATCACTTTGTATGGTCGCTACCAACGCTGGACACAAAAGAAAACGCGGGGGGCTGCCTAAATCATGTGGCAACGACTCTTCCCTTTGGTGTATGAACGCTATTTAGCCAAACAAATCTATTTGGCTTTTACATTTATTTTGTTTGCCTTGATTTCTTTGTTTATTTTCTTTGACTTCATTGCGGAAATGGGTGACACCACCAATACCTACACAGTCTTGTTGGCATTCATCACGGTGTTACTCCGCGTGCCAAGTCGTTTGGTTGAAATCATGCCGATTGCCGGCTTAATTGGCGGCATTTATGTGATGGCTAACATGGCGGCTCAATCTGAATACACCATCTTGCGCGTGGCTGGCTTAGACACACGCAAATCTCTCAAAACTTTGATGAAGATTGCAATTCCGATTGCCTTGTTGATTTTGCTCATGAGCGAAGTGGTGGGCCCATTTAGCGAAGGTATTTCTAAAAACGTTCGCCTCAGCGCTTTAAATCAAGGCAAAGAGGTCTTAGAGTTCCGCTCGGGCGCCTGGATCAAAGATAAGTTACGGGGCAATGATGGTCGAGGTCAAGTTCAAAAAGGTATTCGTTACATCAATGTGGGTTCTTTAGAAACCAATGAAGTGATACGTGGTTTTAGGATGTACGAGTTTGACGATCAATATCGTTTACTGCTCAGTCGAACCGCTGAAACAGTTCGATTTGTAGGCAATGGCGTATGGCGCTTGAACAAAGTAACTGAAACACGCTTTACCGAAATATCGGGCGGCAATCGTCTTGACCCAAGCTTTTCTACTCAAATCAAGAAAACCGACACCTTAGATATTGAAACAGAAGTTAGCCCTGAATTATTAAGCGCTTTATTAATCAAACCTGATCGCTTATCAATCATTAATTTGTTTGGCTACATCAATCACTTACAAGACAACAAACAAGACTACCAACGCTACGCTATCTCTTTCTGGAAAAAGGTGATCTACCCCTTCACGATTTTGGTGATGTTGGCTCTTGCTTTACCGTTTGCCTATTTACAAACCCGTTCAGGCGGGATTGGATATAAGGTGTTCGGAGGCATCATGTTGGGCATCAGTTTCCAATTATTTAATAGCCTATTCTCACACTTAGGCCTCCTAGGTGAATGGCCAGCCTTTATCAGCGCCATCACACCCGCATTGATCTACTTCTTACTTGCCATTGGTGGTATTCGTTGGGTGGCCAAAACCTAAATTTCTATAAATAATATAGAATCGTTTCAATATACGATTTATTACATATAGGAATCTAGGGCCATGAATCTTCATCAATTTAAGTTCGTTCGTGAAGCCGTTCGCCAGAACTTCAATCTAACCGAAGCGGCCAAAACTCTATTCACATCTCAACCAGGGGTTTCCAAGGCGATTCTCGAGCTTGAAGATGAATTGGGGGTCGATATTTTTCGTCGTCACGGCAAACGCATACGCAGCTTGACAGAGCCAGGTAAGCGAATACTTACGTCAATCGAAAGAATTTTGATGGAAGTAGAAACTTTGAAACGGGTCAGCAAAGATTTTGCAGCTCAAGACCAAGGTAACTTTGTGATTGCAACCACCCACACGCAGGCAAGATACGCCCTTCCCAAAGTTTTGACTGAATTCACCAAACGTTTCCCTAAAGTACGGGTGAGTATTCAACAAGGCAGCCCCTTGCAAATTGCCGATATGCTCCTCAATGACCAGGCCGATATCGCGATTGCCACTGAAGGCATTGCTGGTATTGAAGGTTTATTGGCATTGCCTGGCTATCAATGGCAGCATGTGATTGCAGTTCAACCCGAACATCCATTGCTTTCCAAGAAGAATATTTCTTTAGAAGATTTAATTGAATACCCCATCATCACTTATGACGAAGCATTTGCAGGACGCAGC
>JACCDY011186254.1_pt1 | contig 11991 bp, 14 predicted proteins | sample 7446391 | NCBI WGS metagenome assembly JACCDY01 (sample SAMN15323451, study PRJNA562643) | freshwater metagenome | isolation source: river surface water | place: USA:Blue River Watershed | collected 2017-08-18
GACAGGTCCAGCTCGGACGGCGGCCCCTCCATCCACGCGCGCTCGGCCATGGCGAACCGGTTGCCCGATCCATTGCCATCGACCACGGCCAGTGGGAAGGACCCGAGCCCCGTCAGCTGGTCGAGCAGGCGGACGCCGGTCAGCAGGTCGAGCTGGACGGAGCTCTGCATCAGGATCAGCTGGAGCACCCCGTCACGCGCCGGCAGACGCCGCCGGAACTTCTCGCCGTCGCAGCCACGGGCGGACGCCCACCGGGGCGGCGACGCGATGCGCACCGCGCCGGGGACGTCGGCGAGTCCGCGGACCTCAAGCGAGGCCGGAAACCCGAGGTGCACGAACACGAGGTTGGGGTCGTACGAGGCGACGACGGAGTCGAGTCCGATCAGCGCCACGCGTCACCCCTCACGGCAGCAGGGTCATCGAGCCCGCCGTGACGATCGCGCTGGCCAGCACGAGATCGTAGGTGTAGGCCTCGCCGGCCGCGGTGTAGATCAGGTCCGGCTTGCCGGTGAACCACGCGTACGGCGCGGTCGCCTTCGCCTTACCGTTGTTGTCGGTCAGCTCGTACTTGAAGATGCCCGTCGGCGTCAGGTTGTCGGTGTCCTTCTGGATCAGCTCGTCGATGGCATCGCACACCGGGTCCGACTTCATCAGCACGAACTGCACGAGGTGATGGAACGCCCGGGTCTTCACACGGATGATGTACCCGTCCTGTCCCTGCATGACGGAAAACGGCGGGACCGTCTTCGTGATCGAGATGCGCGAGTCGGGCCCGTAGGCCTGCGGCACGAGGTCACCGAGGTTCTGGATCACCCGAGACGGGTCGTATGCTGCGATCGGTAGAACGGCCATGACGTGTCTGTCTCCTCGGTGCTCACGGGGTCTGGATCGTCAGGGCGATCTTCACGGCCTTGGCCGAGCCCCGCGAGAGCTGCAGCGTATCGAAGCCGGCGAGGACTCCCTTCGCCCGGTTGCTGGGGGTCTGCTCGGCGATCGTCGGCGTCTTGAAGTACGTCACGCGGATTCCGAGCGGGTCCTTCGGCAGCAGGTCCGGGCCCTGGATATGACCGTTGCGGGCGCCATCCTGCATGAGCGTCCGCAGGATCGCGGCGTAGATCGACACGCCCTCCTCGTCGTACGGGATGCGCTCGGCACGGTCGGCCGCGACGTCCTGACGCCGCTTGACGCGTTCGGTGCCGCGGACGCGGAACCAGAACGCCGACACCGGCACGTCCGCATCGAAGCCAGCCGGGCACACGCCGGGGTGGAGCTCGCCGGGACGGTTGCTGGTGACCTTCTCGTACGTGTTGCAGTTCTGGTTCCAGACGGCCTTGCGCTGCGTGTTCGTGAGGATGTTGCCCGGGGTCTGCGGCACGGTCTGGTTGACGAACCCGGCCGAGCCGTCCGGCGCGTCGAGATCGAAGCCCATGACCCGGCCCGCGATCTGGCAGTCGAGGTAGTTCTCTTGCGTGCCGACGCCGAGCACCTCACCGAGCTCGAGCCCGAACTCCTCGACGAGCGACCCACCGGACACCTCGATCGAGGCGTTCGCCTCACCCTGCGACGCGGTCGTGACCTTGAAGCGGGCGCCGAACGCCGCCGCGGTCGCGTCGGTCAGGGTCAGGTTGATCAGCGTCGACACCTCTGCGGAGGTCGCCGCGGACGCGTTGACCGCGAACCCGGTCCCGTCGACCTCGGCGTCGACCGCCGCGTTGTCGAGGACGATCGGCGTGATGTCGGCGACGCCGGGCGAGTGCGCCGCGACGGTGTGCGCGCTGTGGTCCTTGAACGTCAGCCGGACGTCGTCGCCGTCCGCGAGCGCTGTGGCGACCGCGAAGTACACCGGATCGTTATTCCACGCGTTGGCGAGCAACGTGGCGGTGCCCGACGCGGACGCGGTCGAGACCACGAACTTGGCGGCGAGCGCATCGACCACATACCCGACCTGCGCCCCGTTGCTCGGGACGATCGTGCCGGTGTTCTGCTGGAACTCGGAGTACGTCAGGTCGAGCGCGGTCGGCACCGTCGCCGAGCCGAGCGTATCGCTGTCGTCGAACACCTCGAGGTGTGCACCGGTGCCGCGCTGCTCGGTGGCGATCTGGATCTTGAGCCCGACCGCCGACGCCACGATGCCGGGCACCATGTCGTTGAGGAAGGCCGCGACCTGCACCGCTGACGCCGCCCCGAAGCCGTCGGGGAAATATTCCGCCTCGAGCCCACCGTCGAGCGACACCGTCAGCAGCGGCCCGCTGTTCACGCGGATGATCAGCTGATCGCCCTCGCTGAGGACGTACGGCCCGTCAGTCCCGGACAGCAGCACAGCCGGCGCCGAGTTGAAGGTGAACAGCTGGTCGGCCCCGTCGTCGACGGCGAGGACCAGCGTCCCGCCGCTCGGAACGTCGAACGTGCCCGGCGACGACGTGAGGACCGCGGGTCCGTACTTGGTCGCGAGCCCCGGGTCGTACCAGATCAGCATGCCCTGCCGGATGCCGAGGGCCTTGAGCAGGTACGGCAGCGCGGCCACGTCACCGACCAGCGCGGACGGGTCGCGGGTGTACGTGATGAAGTAGTGGTTCCCGCGCAACTGCGCCCACTCGAACGCGTACTTCTGCTCGGCCTTGAGGCGGGTGTCGATGCAGAACGCAAAGAAGTCGTCGCCCGCGCCGTCCTCCGCCGCGATGATCGCCGCAAGCGACGCGGCCAGATCGGCGTCGTCCGCGTCGCGCCGGGCGATGCGGAGTTCGCCGATCGGTTGGACGTTGAGCAGGAACGCATCGGCCATGCGGTACGCCGCCGAGGTCAGCGTAAAGCCGTCGTCCAGCAGCGCCTGCCGGATTTGGTTGGCGGTGCCGAAGTAGTCTTTGAAGCGACCGAGGAACGCGTCGAACGGCTCGAACGTCGAGATCAGGCAGACCTTCGACAGACTCGCGCCGACCTGTGAGCCGGCGACAATGGAGACTGTGAACTCGACGAAATCTGCGTACGCGTCCGGGTTGGCCATGGGGTCAGGTCTCCAGGTCGACCTGCACCTCCACGGCCACGGCGTCCTCGGCCGGGGGCGGATCCTGCTGCAAGCCTACGCCGAAGTGTAGGGCCGTGGCGACGTTCGGCGCGACGCCGAATCGCGCCGTCACCGATATCTGGATATCGATATACGCGCGGGTCTCGCGGACCGCGTTCGAACGCTTCGAGGTTGCCGTCACCGGCTGCGGCTCGGGGGTCCCGCACCGCACGCCGAACGCGTCGAACATCTCGCGGCACCACGGCTCGACGAGCGACTCGACGAGTAGGGCCGTCACCTCCATGACGCCGCGCCCTTCGGTCGAATCGCCGGCCTTGACCGCCGTCCTTGCCGCGCCGATGACCCACACGCGGACGAGCCCCGTGTACACGCGCTCCGTGATCTTCGCCGAGGCCGTCTCCCCCAGCACGACCGACGCATTCTCGACAGCCTCGGCGCGCCACAGATCGCCGAGCGCGACGGGCATCAGCACGATGTCAGCGACGCCGTCCCGCTCGACCAGCACGCGCCCAAACAGATAGCTCTGGAGCTCGACGGCGTAGCGGTCAGTGAACTCCGACAACGTCTCGACACCGTCGCGCAGTAGCCCCGGCCGTGCGAGGTTGACGACGACCGCGGCCCACTCGTCCGCCGCAGGGGACAGCGTCACCGTCGCCGTGATCGGCAGCCCGGCCTCCGTCCGCTTGACCGCCGCCATCGTCGGCCCTGGCTCCTCTTGCCACTCGATCGAGACGTACGGCCGCGCGAGCTTCGGCACGTTCTGCTCGGCGATCGCGGCCCGCAATCCGGTCGCGCGTTCGGCCCAGCGCGACAGGCAGTCGTTGACCTGCTGCTGAACGATCGGCGTTGGCGCGTACCCCGGCACGTCAGTTCTCCCGCCGTACGAAGGTCAACCGGCCGTCCGCATAGAGCACCTCTAGCCCGAGTTCTGCGAGCAGCGTCCGGTTTCGCCGCGCACCGTCGCCGAAGATGGCGCCGCGCTCGCATGCGGGTCGCTCGGACACGTCGCTCGACGTCGGCACCCTCGCGGCACCCCGCGCAGCCGATCGGAAGGCGAGAATGAACAGCAGGCCGAGGTAGGCGAGGGCGAGCGCTGTGGCGATCAACCAGACAGGCATGGGCTCACCCTATCAGGTCTTGAGGCGCAGCAGCAGCACGCCCTCAGCGCCGCTCTGCAGCGACCCGACGTCGAGGTGCGACGCGACCCGGTAGACCTCGCCGGTCCGGACACGGACGATCTGGTCGGGGGCGCGGCTGTCCGGTGGGTCGCCGTCCACGCCGCGGGACAGGGGCGGGTCGACCGCGGCCCACAACCACCGGGCGTCGCGCATCTCGTCACCAAGCGGCAGCGGGTCGATCTGCATGTTCGGCGGCACCGGCACGAACGTGTGTGGCGCGGGAAGGTCGTCCTCCTCGTACCCGAGATCTTCGAAGGTGCCGTCCTTGAGGACCCACCCAAGATGTCGGCGCAGGCGCAGCGGCTCCGCGATGTCCGTCCGGAACCGCTTGAGGAGCTTGAGCCCGATGTTCGGCGCCTGCATGTCAGGCCGCCTCCTCGTGCGACTCGATCAACCCTGCGTCGTACATGCGACACATCGACTCCCAGCCCTCACCCCCACGCAGCGAGGGCAGAGGTCGCGGACCGTAGATTGCGGCCAACGCTTGCAGCGGCTTGGCATTGAGCGGCAGTCCGCGAAAATCGGCATAGGTGGTTGGCCATTTCGGCGTCGGCCCGAACGTGCCCGACCCCATCGGTACCGCACCGCAGCACCCCTCAGCGGTGCACATCGGGCAGAGCGTCAGCCCGCACACGTTGCAGAAGTCCATCCATAGATCGCTGGTATCGCATCGACAGCAGTGCATGGTCATCTCCGGATCGCGGCTCGAAATGCCTCGCGGGTTTGCGGAGTGAGGTCGCGCGAGAGTTCCGCCTTGATCTGCGCCATGATCTCGCGCAGCTCGTTCGTGTTTGGAACCTCAGACGCGACGTCACGAACAGCGACGTCAAAGCGGGGCGTGGTCAGCACGATCGGTGGCGGAGCGTCTCTCGGATCCATGAACCCAGCCTCGCGCAGCAGAGCGCGCTCGACTTCCCCAGGCAAGTTCACCGAGACGATGATGTCCTGTTTGTACTCGGTGATCAGGTTGGTGACCGCGACAGGCGCGGGCGGGGTTGCGACGACGTCAGCGAATCCGGGTTGGTCCTTCACAGGTCTCCTGCTCTGTCTGCGTCAGCGCCAGCGTCCATCACGACCACGGCATCCGCGGCGCGCATCATGTCGCCCGTGCTCACCAGCGGATCGTCGCGGCCCTTGCTTTTGATCGTCGACTTCGCGTTCGCGGGGTCGTCGAAGTTGTCGATAGCCCGCACGAGCGCTTCGCGGGCCGCGTCCGCCAGCGTGTCCAGCGCGCGCTCTGGGCTCTTGCCCTTCTGGATCTGTTGCACCGCGCGCTTGAGCAGGCGCGGCGCGATGGTCTTCATGTCCTCCTCGGCCTGCTCGAAGAACGGACGCGCCGGCAGCCCGCGGTCCGGGTCGCCGCGCTCAAGTCGGCGCGCGAGCTGGGCCGTCGTCAGGCCCGAGTAGTGCGGCTCGTCGCGGATGCCGTACTCGACTCCCGCGCCGTCCGCCGCGTTGAGACGGCGCGCGAGCTTGTCGAAGTACGCACCAGCGTCAGCCGACGTCTTCGCCACCATCGTCAGCCTCCTCGTCGACCGACATGGTCATCTTGAACAGGTCGCTGATCCGCGGCTGCGCAGCCGCGGGCGAGGGAGACGAGTCGCTAGTCACCCTGTCCTCGACGGCGACCACGCCGATCGAGCTGGACAGCGGCGCCGGTGCTCGCCCCTGCGAGATGGGGATGATCGTCGCGGTCGACTTCGTGACGCCGAACGCCCGTGCCGCGTCGAGCACGATGCTGCGCAGCATCTCGGCATGGCCCATCTCGGCGAGTTCGGGGAACGTGACGGTCAACGTGTGGGGCATATCAGAGTCCGGGCGCCGCCATGCCGGGAGGCAGTGCGATCCAGTATTGGTACCAGAGTTCGCCGTACGAGGTCAGCGTCCACCAGTTCGAGCCGTCGCCCTGCAGCGGCGCCGCCGCGTACGAGCGCGATCCGACCTGCGCGAATGACTCGCTGGAGACCGGCCCGCCGCCGCCCTGCCCCTCGCTGGACAGGGCCCGGGACAGGTAGTGCGCGACGTGGAGGCGAACGAGCTCCCGCCAGTGGCTGACGTTCTTCTGGCGCGCCGTCTTGTACTTGGGGCAGATCAGCTCGATGACCTTGTCGATCTTGGCCGCGTCGAGGTCATCGAACTCGCCCGTGACGGAGCAGTCGCGGACACTCTGGACAGACACGCACACCCAGGCAGCGTACCGGATCGCGGACGCAAAAACACCCGCCTCAGTCCGGAGACTAGAGGCGGGTTGCCCGACGCCACCTTGTTGGGAGGGACGCCGCGGCTCGGGCGTTTACGGCACGAAGGCGTCGAACACCGTGATGTCGTGCGCCAGCGGGTAGCGGACCTCGCAGCCGCCGGAGGCCAGCAGCTGGATCACCGAGGTCTGCGTCGGGCGGACCTCGGGGGGCAGGCTGCGGACGTCTTGGCTCACGATGCCGGCGACCTTGGCCGGGTTGCGACTGAGGACGACCATCACGTCCTTGCCGTTGATCCCACCCGCGTAGCGCTTGGCGGTCGCGTCGTCGTACTTGAGCGTCTTGAGCTTGTTCTCCAGCTCGAGCCGGTAGCCCATCTCAGGCACGGCGACGATCTCGGTGATGCCCATCGGCTTGAGCGCCGTCATGAGCACGCCGAGGATCATCATCTGCGTGTTCGGCCACTGCGTGGTGGCGATGAAGTTGTACATCCCGATCGGCATCAGGATCGTGTTCGGGACCTCGACACCGCCGATCGTGATGCGCGTGACGGCGGCGGTCACGAGCGCGACGATCTGCTCGGCGGTCAGGTTGGCCCAGTTCGCCGACGTGCTGATCGGGATGCCATGCGACGACACCACGCCGAGGTCCTTGACCGTCGACAGCAGACCGAGGATGAGCGAACCGGTCGGGCCGCCGAACCACAGCCAGTAGTTCTCGAGCCGCAGCAGCGACTCGCGGGCGCCGCGGGGGCGCTCGGTGGTGAAGTTCGGCAGGGTCCGGCCGTTGCTGCGCGCCTGCTGCCACTCGAGCAGCTCGCGCAGACCCCAGCGTGCCATCATCCACATGTAGTGGAGGGGGCGGGTGACCTCCTGCCGGGTCTCGCCACCGACGGGCGGCGTGCCGTCGAAGTTGCTCGTCCACTGCGCCTCGCCGTAGTCGTCGAACACGTCGAAGCGGTAGTAGCGGGCGCCCGGCGCGTTCAAAAAACGCATCGGCAGGATCGACCGCCCGTACGGCATCTGCCGCTCGACCCGGATAATCTCCGGCATGAGCAGCGTCAGCTCGGACGCGAGGAACAGCGACGGCGCCTCGTCGACGCGGGCCGGGGTGATCGCCTTGGCCAGGTCGCGGGCGTCGTACTTCGCGTCGCCGCTGCTGTCGCTGAGCGCGAACCGGAAGTCGGAGACGGACTCGAACTCCCGCAAGTCGATCTTGGTCTTGAGCGCCGAGTCGGACCGCTTGAGCTCGCCGGACCGCATGGCCCGGAACTCCTGCATCGCGCCGGGGCCCCACTCGACGTCGTCGCCGACGCTCCAGCGACGCCCGCGCGAGCGGATGTCCTTCGCGATCTCGTCGCCCTCCGCCGCATCGGTCACGAGCGGCGCGAGTTGGTTGCCGGAGAACGTCATGTACTTCGCCGCGACGCCGCCAGCGGTACGCACCGCCGCGGTGATGCGCGCCTCGAAGTCGTCGGAGAGCTGAATCATTGCAGACATGGTCGTGCGGTCCTTCTGGGCCGATCAGCCCTCGAACAGATTGACGGCGACGCGTTCGCCGTCGGCGGCGGGGGTGAGGAAGGTGGACTTCGTGGCGATCGCCGTCGCAGCGCTGGCCTCGGTGGTGTTCGTGATGCTGACGACGTCGGCGGTGGCCGGCGTGTAAGAGGCCACGGTGTGCTCGGCGTTGTCCTTGAACGTCAGGATGATGTAGGACTCGGCGCCGCTCAGGTCGATGCTCGCCGTGGCGATGGCGAGGTACTGCGGCAGACCGTTCCACTTGTTGCGGAGGTCGGTCGCGGTCTGGTCGTCGGAAGTGTTCGAGGGCACGAACACCGGCGCGAGGCCGTCAACCACGAGACCGACGTCGTCGGTGCCGTTGAAGACGACGTCGCCGCGGGTGACTTGCGAGACTCCGCCGGCCGCCTTGGCGCAGTAGCCCTTGCGGGCGCCGGTCACGACGCAGAACACTGGTGCGCCCACGTCCGCGGCGAGGATCGCCCCATCCGCGAGGCCGACGATCTGCATGCGACGGGCGACCGACATCGGCTCGCCGGCCGGCCAGATTGGGGACTGGTCGACGTCGGGCCCGAGGATCGGGCGGTCCGGCGACACGGCACCCTCGAGCACCGCGATCCCGTACGGGCGATCGGAGGTCGCGGACGGCTCCTTGATCCGGATGACCGTGGGATCGAAGCCGGTCGGGTCGACGCAGACCCACAGGCCGGGCTTGTGGTCGACCGGCGCCGAGGGGGTGCCGGCGACGGTGTAGTCAGCGGTGAAGGTCGACGCGGCACCGCCGGGGGGAACGAGCTCGAGGGTGCGGGCGGTGCCGTCGGCGAACTGGATCGTCACCGTATCGCCGTCGACGGCGACACCGTCGGTCGCCAGCACGGCACTCTCGAGCACCTTGCCGGTGCCGAACACCTTGAGCAGCGCCGTGTAGATCGCGGACGCGGTCGAGTTGACCGTCGCGGCCGTGACGAACGGGATCGAGATGCTGTTGTCGTAGAGGATGCTCCAGTCCTCGGCAGCCGTCGCAGCGGTGACCTCGATCTCGAACACACCGAGGTTGAGGACACGCATGTCGCCGCAGGCCGTGTCGACCTGCTCGGCGTGCGAGCCGGAGGACGAGCGCCACCGGGCACCGGGAGGGGGGAACTGGCCTACGCCGAAGTAGTCGGTCTGGATGGAAGCGTTCGCGGAGATGCCCATCACGCACCCGTCTTCTGGAGCTCGTTGAGCTCCTGCTGCATGGTCTTCTTCTCGCCGTTGCCGGTCTCACGCGGGACGAACGAGTCCTTGAACGCGTCGCTCACGCCGGGGACCAGCGCGAGGCCCTTGCCGGCGCGCGCGCCCTGCTCGTGCAGGACGTCGTACCGGTGCCGGACCCACGAGGGATCCTTGAGCTTGCCCTCGAGCCCGTCGACGACGGAGCCCATCTTGGGGTTCGCGGCGTAGTGCGCCCCGACGACGACGGCGGGGAGCTCGTCGGCGGAAGCCTTGTTGATCTTGTCGGCGAGCTCGCCCTTGGCGGCCAGCAGGCGGATGTCACGCTGGCGCTGCTCGGAGAGCGCGTGCTCCCGCAGCGGCGCGAGCTCCTCGCGCAGCGCGTCGGCGGTCGCGACGGCCTTCGTCTTGTCCTCGACGGCACCCGCGGCCGCAGCCTTGAGCTCCTCGATCATCTTGAGAGCCTCGTTGTACTTGACGAGGAGCTCCTCGTAGGCCTTGGTCTTCTCCGCGAGCTGCGCGGTGAGCATCTCGGGAGTCAGCTTGTCCGCTCCCGGGCCGCCGGCCAGCGCGCCCGCCTGTCCGTTCTGGTCTGCCATCTGATCAACCTTCTCCGGCTCGGCCGGCGCTCTGTCTGTCTGTCCTTCGGGCCAGCCCATCGCCAGCGGCGCGAGCTCGTACTCGTTGTGCATCTCCCGCAGCGCGAACAGCGACGCGTAAGACGCGATGGTCGGAGGCTCGCCGAACCACAGCGCACAGGCCGGACCCTCGTCGGTGGCCGACGCGAGCGCCACGCCGCCGACGGCGTCGCCCTTGCGCAGCGCCATCGCCCGGCAGCCGGGGGCCGCGTCGACAGCGTCGAGCAGAAGCCGGATGTCGGGGCCGCCGCGACCGGCGGTACCTCCGGTGCCGAGTTCATACGCGAGATGGTTGCCGCCGACGAACGGCCGCATGTCCTCGGGGATGCGCGGGTCGGTCGGGTCGACGAGCCCCTCGACGTCGAACTTCTCGACCCGACCGGTCGCGGGGTTCTTCCACTCGCCGACGCCGACGATGTCGTCGCCGACCGGGACCTCCGCCGCGTCGATGAAGTAGGAGACGTACCCGTACGAGACCTGCACCGCGCCATCGCGCACGGCCCGGATGCACTCGGCGTCCGTGATCGTGTTCTCGAACTCAGGGACCTTGCCCATGCCAGGCACGTCGACGATCTCGAACGCGTCGCCGAGCGAGCCGGCGAAGTAGTCGCGGTGTGGGCGGAGCTCGACGCTCGGGTCCCACGGCGCGGGGCTCCCCGGCTCCGCGGTCGCCGAGAGGAACACGCGCCGACCGTCGCGCGACGGATGGCGTCGCGTGCCCGTGAGGCGCTTCATCGTCTCGAGGTGCGCCAATGCGTTGACCTGCTTCTCGCGGCGCAGCACGCGGACGACCTGCCCGTCGGCGGTCGTGTAGCTGCGGATCCCGACGTACGTTGGGCGGACCTTGCACGTCAGGCCGCGGTCGGACATCGACCACGACCGGACGGTCGCAACATCACACAGCGCTGGAGAGAGCGAACCCACGCGCGAGCAAAGTAACAGCGCGCGTAACCCGCCCGCAACTACTTTCGGCACGTATGTTGCATATCTAAGATTTGGATATTGACAGCGACAGTTGCGCCGTATCCCGGTCGTGTATATCCTAGCCCTCCACCGTGTCAGACGCGCCGACCTCTACTCCCGCCCTCCTCAGTGCCTGCGCCGCAGGCGTGCTCGCCCGCTGCGTCTCCGACCTCATGCGGGATCGAGGCATCAGCGCCATCGCGTTGGGCAAGGCGAGCGGCCTCAAGGTCGCCACGTCCGGCGAGGTCGTCGACCGCGCGGTCGCCGGCCTGCTCGCGCTGCGCAACCGATCCCCCGAGGAGAGCGAGCAGCCGGCCGAGCGCCTGCAAGTCACGCTCGACAGGGCGACTCGCCGCCGCGTGCACCTGACCTTCGACGGCGAGACGGAGGCCGTCGACCTCACGCAGGCCGACGTCGAGGCGTACCTGCGCCGGGTCGGCGCGGTCGATCGCGTCGCCGACCTGCTCGCGGGCGACTACTGCCCGACGGAGATGGAGCTCGCCGCGCTGGCCGCCGCCCTCGGCGTCACACCGCCCGAGCTCGTCCAGCCAGACGCCTACTCCGCGAGCGAGGTCGCCGCGATGACCGGCGTCAGCCGGGACACCGTCGTCAAGTGGCTGCACCGCGGCCGCCTCGCGGGCGAGCGCGGCGAGAATGGTCGATGGATGATCCCCGCCGCCGTCGCGCTCGCCTTGGGCGGCAAGCCGCCCGCGCAGCAGACGAGCAGCAAGACGCACCCGCCGGAGGGCGACCTCGGGGTCAAGATCTTCGCCCGCATCCGGACCCTCGGTCTCGGCGGTCAGGTGCAGGTCGTCCGCCGCGCCCGCGCCGGCAATCGGTCCTCCACGCTGACGCAGGGCCGGCTGTCCACGATCATCCGCGGCAAGGTCGACCCGAGCGTCAAGCAGCTCGCCGAGATCGCTCGGGCGCTGGAGATGACCCCTGACGCGCTGCTGCTGCCGGCGACCGACGAGGAGCGCCGGATCGTCGACGAGGCGCTCAAGTCGATGGCGCCGTCGACGTAGCCGCTCAGGTTCGGAGCGCGGTCAACACCTTGACGCGAACGTCGACCGGCGTGTCGTCGTCGTCCGCGATCTCGAGGAGGCGCCGACGCAGTTCGACGTCGTCGATGGCGCGGGTTGCGTCGGCCGCCTTCTCCATCGCCCGCGCCGCCTTGGTCACCTGCGGGTGGTGCAGGTCGACCCCGGGACACAAGTCCTCGACCTGCTCGCGGGTGTAGCCCTGCGCGAAGTACCGGGCCGC
>JACCDY010230872.1_pt1 | contig 11990 bp, 9 predicted proteins | sample 7446391 | NCBI WGS metagenome assembly JACCDY01 (sample SAMN15323451, study PRJNA562643) | freshwater metagenome | isolation source: river surface water | place: USA:Blue River Watershed | collected 2017-08-18
CAGTCGATGGCCGTGACCGAGCCGACCACAGGAACAGACACGACGAAGTTAAAGACGACTGCGGTAAAAAAGGGTGATCGGTATGTCGTGAATGGTCAAAAGGTTTGGATCTCTCGTATTCAGCACTCTGATTTCATGATTCTGCTCGCACGGACCACCCCCTTGGCGGATGTCAAAAAGAAGTCGGAAGGTATGTCCATCTTTATGGTGGATCTAAAGCATGCGCTGGCGAATGGCATGACAGTGCGTCCGATTCTGAACATGGTGAACCACGAGACCAATGAGGTCTTTTTCGACAACCTTGAGATTCCTGCTGAGAATCTGATTGGCGAAGAAGGGCAGGGCTTTAAGTACATTCTGGATGGTCTCAATGCAGAGCGTGTGCTGATCGCTGCAGAGTGTATTGGGGATGCCTACTGGCTCATTGATAAGGCGCGCCGATACGCGTCTGAGCGAGTGGTGTTTGATCGACCCATCGGGATGAATCAAGGAATTCAGTTCCCGATTGCGGATGCCTATATTGAAACCGAGGCGGCCAATCTAATGCGTTTTGAAGCCTGTCGTCTCTTTGATGATGGTAAGCCGTGTGGTCCCCAGGCCAACATGGCGAAGTACCTGGCCGCGAAGGCCTCGTTCGAGGCAGCAAATGTCTGTCTACAGACGCATGGTGGATTCGGTTTTGCGTGTGAGTACGACGTGGAGCGTAAATTCCGTGAGACTCGCTTGTATCAGGTCGCACCGATTTCGACGAATCTCATTTATTCCTACGTGGCCGAGCACATCCTTGGGCTGCCGCGCTCCTTCTAAAAGAGTCAGTCATGTCTACTGCATCCCCTACGGGAAGTCCGTCGCAGCAGCTTGCGGCATTTGCATCGACCCTTCAGTTTCAAGATATTCCTGAGCCTGTTGTCCGTCGGACAGAGGAGCTCTTTCTGGACTGGCTCGCCTCTGCAATTGCAGGAGGTAATGCGCGGGCGGTGAAAACAATCGCTCGTTTCTGTCGAAGCCAAGGGGTTGCCTCTGGTCCGAGCGAGGTCCTAGCGGAACGCATGGGCAACAGCCCCTATCTGGCCGCAATGGCCAACGCCGCGGCATCCCATGTTGTCGAGCAGGATGATCTTCATAACAGTTCCGTATTGCACCCTGCGACGGTGGTATTTCCGCCGGCACTGGCGGTGGCGCAGGCGATGGGGGCATCGGGCAAGGATCTGATCACCGCATCGGTTGCAGGCTACGAGGTCGGTGTGCGTGTGGGCGAGTTTCTTGGTCGATCCCATTACACTGTTTTTCATACCACGGGGACCGTGGGTACGATTGCGGCAGCAGCAGCGGTCGGCCGACTCCTTCAATTAGATGCCCATCAAATGGGTCATGCCTTTGGCTCAGCGGGTACTCAGGCGGCAGGTCTGTGGGAGTTTCTCCGGGATGCGGCAGATTCTAAGCAGCTGCATACCGCCCATGCTTCGGGTGCAGGCCTGGCTGCTGCCATGATGGCAAAGGATGGTCTGACGGGTGCGGTTCAGATTTTTGAAGGCAAGCAGGGCATGGCTGCGGGCATGTCCAAGGACGCCAACATCGCAGCGCTGACTGATCGACTTGGATCACGGTGGGCGACCGCTGAGACATCCTTTAAGTATCACGCTTCTTGTCGTCACACTCACCCAGCAGCCGATGCCTTACTGATGGTGATGGCGAAACATCAGCTTCGTATGGACGATATTGCTCAGGTAGTGACCCATGTCCATCAAGGTGCGATTGATGTCTTAGGTCCTGTGACGGACCCTCAGACGGTGCATCAGTCGAAGTTCTCCATGGGAACCGTACTCGCTTTGGCGGCGCGATATCAGTTTGCGGGGCTCTCCGAATTTGAAGACCATTTTCAAGATCCAGAGATCAAAACCTTCTGCCAAAAAGTGAGCATGACGCTCGATCCTGATGTGGATGCAGCCTATCCAAAGCGTTGGATTGGCAAGGTGTCGATCACCACGACCGATGGCCGGTCATACCATGGGCAGCTTGATGAACCCAAGGGAGATCCAGGCAACACCTTATCAAGAGCCGAGCTTGCAGAAAAGGCGCAGCGACTAGCAGCCTATAGCCAATCGGTATCTGCGGACGAAATGAATCGATTGATTCAGCGCGTCTGGGGGTTGTCGACTGAATCGACCGTTGGGTTTTTCTTGGGCTAGACGCTAGCGTACTCTCGGCATCTTCCATGGCAGCATCAGCCGTGTGGAGAGCCGATCCAGGCGAGGAATGTTCAGTGTCTCGTGCATAGAAACGACGTCTTCGCCGAGCAGACGTGACTGGAGCACCGAGCGAACATAAAAGGGTGTGTCTTCTAGGGTCTGCAAGACCTTGGCCGGGCGCTCACCCTCCGATCGGATACTTCGACCCACGCGCCAGAGGGCTTTGGGAAGTGCCTGACGGCTCGGTGCCTGGAAAGGTTCAACCGTGCGGTCGGGTTTGAAACGCAGCGCAAGTAGCCGCTCATCGCCAGACTTTTCTCGAATGTCATAGAGCACGGCCACGCTGCCGTCGCGAAGATTAGCTCTCGACCAGTCCCATTCAAAGAATGGTGCGATGATGGGTTCTGTGCCTTCATTGGAATCAAGATAGGCATGCCCTTTCCATGAGAGCGATGGCTCTTGTAGGTCGACCTCCACCCGGCCAGAGGGTCCGATCGGCCCCCAGTGGTGCTGTGCCCGTTGATCGAGTGGGGTGATGTAGTGAAAGAGTTGATCGGGGAAGACGCGAATCTTGCCTTTTACTTTCTGTGGGATCGGCACAGACCATTCATTGAGATCAATCTCAAGACACGATCCGGTCCATCGCAGATGACTAGGACCGACTTGAAAGTGCTGACTCGCTCGTGAAAGACTTTTTTGGCTTCGTTCGGTCATCGTCCATCGACGTGCGCCTTTGCCGTATAAGGCGACATTAATGCTGACGTGATTCTCCGGGTTCGCTAACCCATCCCGTTGAAACGACCAATGGTAGTAAGGCGAGAAGACACTGCCAACAAACGCAATGATCGTCAGCCCATAGGCTCCGTCATCGCTTAATGCATCGATGTACCACCAGAGATAACCACCCGGCCGGACGATTTGGTCAAACCGAGGTGACCCATCAGGGTTGCGGCCGCCAATCGGCCGGACATCGTTGCCATCGGGACTCCCGGACCCGGGTGAACGCTGCCCCCCGCCAGATAGAGCCCCTTGATCTTGCAGGTTGAACCAGGGCGATCGAAGGCGCTCATCCAGCCGTGTGTGGCCTGGCCATATAAGGCGCCCCCGGTCGCCGGAAACCATTGATGAAACTGATTGGGGGAGGTCATGAGCGCATTCGAATCGGTTCGATCGATGGTCAGACCACACTGGTCCATCAGAGAAAAAGCGGCGTCTAGGCATGGTGAAGTCTCCTCGGCCTGAAAGGCATGGGTATCTCCGATTGCTGGTGCGTTGATCAGCATCAGTAGGCGTTCCGGGGTGTGCCGGTGCTGATCATCATCACGCCGGTCCTGTGCGCAGATATAAATCGTAGGCTTGGTCGGCAGCCGTTGATGATGAAAGATATCTTGGAATTCGGTAGCGTAGTCTTGGTTAAAGAAGAGATTATGGTGTACCAGGGGAAAGCCGTTGGTCTGCGCGTGCATCGAAAGGGTCAGCGCGGAAAGCGATCGATTCTTTGGGGGTGCTGTTGGCGTGCCTATCAGATCCCCTAACGCGGCAACATCGCCATTAAAGATCACGGAGTCTGCGGCGACCGTCTCACCGGATGCAAGTTGTACTCCGATGACCTGATCATCTTGCATCAGAATCTTACGGCAGGTTTGGTTTAAACGAATCTCTGCACTATGTTGTTCTGCAAGTCCTGCAAGCGCTTGGGCCAATGCAGTCATTCCACCATCAATGACCCACACGCCCTGCATCTCGACATCGGCAATCAGCATTAGCGTTGCTGGTGCGACAAGAGGGGATGAACCGCAGTAGGTCGCATAGCGTGAAAACAACTGGTGCAATCTCGGGTCTTTGAAGTGACGCGCTAACGACTGCCATAGGCTTTGAAACATCCCGAGATCCCAGAGGACCTTGAGTCCTGAGAGTCCTAAGTCAGCATTCATGGACCATAGGGTTGGCCGCTCTGATCGGATATAGGCTTTTTCAAGCGTTCGATAGGTGGTCTGGGCCTGGTCGCAGAAGCGAAGGAAGCGATCGGCCTCTGCACGACTTGAGAATTTGTCGATTGCATCAGCTGAACGTTGCCGGTCAGCAAAGAGATCCAGGCGCTCATGCCCACTCCAGGCATGCCGCGCAAGAATCGACGCCCGATGGACGGACAGGACATCGTCAAGTCGTGTGCCCGCTTTCTCAAAAAGCGGGTCGAGAATCCATCGCATCGTAAAAACGGTCGGGCCGGTATCAATGCCAACCCCGTTGACGACGAGCTGTTGGCACTTGCCACCGATTTTAGGCCCTTGCTCAATGAGTGTGACTTTAAGGCCAGCGACAGCGAGTTCAACCGCGCTGGCAAGTCCTCCCATGCCGCTGCCAATAATCACTACATGGTGATCTCGCCCCTTAGGCAAAGGATTGACCTTTCCAGGACCCTTGAATCATCTGAGGCTTGAACCGAACAAACATGGATTCGGAAAAATGCCCCCCCGAAAGCGATGCCTTGATGGCGTCGAGATGCGCCCCCGTGCGGGCATAGGCATTCATTGCATCAAGGCTTTCCCAGACGCTAAACGTGGCCTGTCGAAAAATCGGCGCCTCTCCTAGCCCCACGGCAAGAAGGCATCCTGTGGCCTTTCCCAGGGAGTCCTCTGCGGGAGGCGCGTGGCGCCAGAATCGACGTGCCTTCATTGGCCGAATCGATGCGCGCGTAAGGGCGGCAATGGGCCCGGTCGTTGGGGGCGTTACGGTGGTGTCAATTGTTTTTCCTGACCACGATCCCTTGCTGGAATAGGCCGCAAGCTTCGCAACCAGAAACTCTCGGGCATGGGTACGGTACTGGGCGACGACTTTTGAAGACTGAATGAACGCGTCTGCAGCCTCGTCCGTCTCGAAGACGCAGAAAAGGCCCTGGCGTGAGGGACTGGGCTTGAGCCCAAAGCCGCCATCGGCACCGCTACCAAGGATCTTGAAAAACCGGAGACCCGGGATGCCGATGAAAGAGAAGCGTCCGATCACGAAGCGTGCAAAACCCCACAGACGTGAATCTGCGTTGACGTCAATCAGAACAATCACGACAACCATGTCATGACTGTACTGCAAAACGACTATTTTTTGCTTCGGTCGGTGACCTCGCCAATCCCGTAGCGGCGAAGTTTGACGTAGAGGCTCTGGCGCGAAAGTCCAAGCATCTCTGATGCCGAGGCGCGATTGTCCCGCGTGAGTCGGAGGGCTGCTTCAATGCATAGTTTCTCGATCAGATCAGCGGTCTCGCTGACGATCTCTTGCAACGGCACTCGCCCGACCAGTTCCACGAGCTGATCCGCAGAGCGAGGGAGTTCATGTAAGGAAGGCCGTTCAATTCCCATCCGTTGTCCAACATCTCGGATGCTAAAGCCAAGGCACGGACTCGGAGACGACTTGACGGACACTCCAGAGATTTCAACCTGCAACTGTGTGCCGTTTGTGCCATGAAGCATGGTTGAGAAAAGGCGCACGGCACCGCGTTGCTGAATGTTGGCAACGAGAACGCTCAGGTCCACATCGGAGCGTCCAAGCCAGTCACTCAGATTACGTCCAATCACCTGATCTGGTTTGGTGAGCTGTGCCATCTCAACGAATGCGTGGTTGCAGGTCAGAATTTTGCCGTTCGTATCGGTGACGATAAATCCATCAGGAGACTGCTCTAGTACGTCGAGCATGATCGAGCGCTTCGGCGCGCTTGGATCATGCTGCTGGAGTTCTGGCGGTGTCAGGCGCACCAAAAACAAATTGCCAGACTCTTGGCGGAAGATCGATGCAGAGACCGTAATCTGAGGTGAGTCGTGGGCGCCATCAATCGTCCGAGATTCCGCATCTCCAGACGACTTCACGCTCGCGAGCAAGTCTTCAATCACCGTTCGCTCGGTATCTGCGAGCGCGTCAAGAATCGATTTGCCAACGATCTTCTTGACTGGGAGATCCAAGATCTTTGAGGCGGCTGGATTCGCTTCCAGTACACGATAGCTATTGGGTTCGACTATCAGGACGGCTTCAGAGGCCAGTTCGAACAGGAGCCGATAGCGGGTCTCCATGTGTCGCATGCGCAGATAGTCGCGCTCCATGGCCTGGTGCGCTTCGACGAGACGCTGTTGTAGTGATGCAAGGTTTCGAAGGTCGCGACCGAAGGCGATCGTATCGCCTTTGTCACCGACGCGAGCTGCTGCGAAGAGAACGGGAACATCCGCGCCTTGCGCGGAGGGGAAGTTGAGGTGGCGCCAGCGAGCGAGCGACTTCTCTTTGGCCTCGCTTGTCAGTTCTTCTACTTTGATGCGGCTTTCACTCGTAACGGTCTCAGTCCATTGCTTTCCGATCCACTGGGACAAGTCGCCAAGGGGCAGTTGCTCGTTACTGAGCTGCACTTCACGGATGATGCCTTTGTGATCGACAAGGAGTGATAGGTCAGCCGCCGCAGCGATCACGCTGACCGCGGCGCGTGGGTCCATGGCAGAGAGGAGTTTCTCGGTCTGGGCCTGGGTGCTCATGGAAGCCCTGCCTTGGGATTAACTTGCATGACGTGATGCCTTCGATTGAACAAATTGCTGATGGGTGGCCACGATGCGCTCGGCCTCTAGGATTGCGCGCTCAGCATCGGGGGCGGTGGTATCGGCACCAATTTCGGCTGCAATCTCAGGGTGATGAACGAGCAGGGGGCCGCCCGCCATGATGACGAGCTGACCATTTTTGGAGCTGCGACGGAGTTCGGTAACGAATTCCGCGAGTCCTTCCAGCTGGGCGTCAGATCCGACAGAAATACCCGCGATATCAAAGTGTTCCTCAGCTACAGCTTCGAGCAGTCGGTCGCGGGATGCGGCGGGTTCTCCCCATACCGACCATCCAGCCCGACGAAAGAACTCGGCCACCATGAGGATGCCCAAGGTATGTTGTGAGCCTGGAACGGGCATGAGCATGATCTTGCGTCGATGCGCGCCCCATTGATCTTGATCGTGGCGAAACGCCGGGCTTAGGTCATACATCACCTGTTGCATCCGCCAGAGGGCAACGGTAATTTCCGTGAAGTCACATTGATCGGCCACCCACATGGCGTCAAGCCTGCGCGCTGCCGGAGCAAAAAGGTGCAAGTAGATTGACTGTAATGGCACGCCCCGGTTGCGAATCGACTCGACAAAGTTTTGGCAGATCGCCGACTCACTGCGCAGCGCGATTTCGGTGAACTGATCGACTTCGGCGGGGTGAACACTGATGGCGTGAAAACTCCCGTCTCCGCCTTCTTCCTGATGTGCGGCCATTAGCCGCGGGATGATCTCCGCTTCGATGGTCTTAACGAGCCAGTCCATTTGATCCTCCGGATGATGGCTGGCGGGACTTTCGGGGAAAGCACGGTTTGGTGCGTCCCCATTTTTCTTGGGACTCAGGGGACTGGGATCCAGGCAGGGGTGTTCCACCTGCCGTGGTTTTCTGGGTTTTTCGGGGGGTTGGCTCATCGATAGAAAATAGGACAGTTCTTCCGACTGGATCGATGTTCCAAGGGGTTTCTAATGTAAGTGAGTACTTATATATCATTTGCCGCAGTTTCCCTGTTCAAACCGAAGACCACGGCAGCCAAACGAATTAGATTTCGTTTTTAAGGGGTTGCCTTGGACTTGTCAAAGACACGCTATCCAGTATCCCCTCCCCCTCAATTTTGTCAAGGACAATTGATGTCAAATTAAGTTGACACTTATGCTTCCGAGATCTAGAGTCAGTTCTAGGGGAACAGGATTTTTGGAGGCACTTTTCTTGACCGAACCAAGGCCGCTGTACACACCGGAAGAACGTCGTCGTCGGGACGAAACGCCTTGGACATTTGTCCAGGGAATCCTTGCGCCGATTCAGTTCCTGGTTTTCATCGCCAGCACGATCTTGGTGATCCGGTACTTATTGAGTGGGGAAGGGGAGACCGTGGCGACGGCCTCCGTTGTGGTCAAGACCATGCTGCTTTATCTCATCATGGTGACCGGCTGCATCTGGGAAAAGGTTGTCTTTGGCAAGTATCTGTTTGCGAAAGCCTTCTTCTGGGAGGACGTCTTTAGCATGCTCGTCCTCGCGCTCCACACGGCTTATCTCATTGGGCTCATCGGCGGTCATGCGTCGGTACGAACGCTGATGTGGACGGCACTTGCCGCCTACCTGGCCTATGTGATTAACGCCACACAGTTTCTGCTCAAACTACGTGCCGCACGACTTCAGCAAGAGCGCGCTGATCTGGCCCAGGGAGTGGCGGCATGAACAAACCCATCCCCCTTCACACTATCCCGATTGCATCGGCAGACGTCGGAACTTGCGCAGAGTCCTCCGTGATTCGTGAGCGCGGTCAGCGGGAGGTCTTCTGTGGTCTTACCGGAATCATCTGGTTACATCGAAAAATTCAGGACGCGTTTTTCCTTGTCGTGGGGTCGCGCACCTGCGCGCATCTGATTCAATCCGCGGCAGGCGTCATGATCTTTGCTGAACCGCGATTCGCAACCGCGATCATTGATGATCGGGACCTCGCCGGACTGGCCGATGCCAATGAAGAACTCGATCGAGTCGTGAATCGTCTTCTTGAGCGTCGCCCCGATATCAAGATGCTCTTTTTAGTTGGCTCATGCCCGTCCGAGGTGATTAAGCTTGATCTCTCTCGTGCGGCAGAGCGTTTAACGCGACAGTTTGCGCCCCGCGTCGCCGTATTGAATTACTCCGGCAGCGGCATCGAAACGACTTTTACACAAGGGGAAGACGCTTGTCTCACGGCCCTTGTTCCCAGCCTTCCGTCGCTGCCTGCTGCCGCGCCCGCAGAGCTACTGATTGTCGGAACGCTAGCGGATATTGTCGAAGACCAGTTCCTGAGGTTATTTAAGGCGATGGGGATTGATCGTGTCGCTGCATTCCCGCCGCGACGATCCACAACGCTTCCGGCGGTCGGGCCGAACACCCGCTTTTTGCTTGCACAGCCGTTCCTTGGAGAGACCGCGCGTGCACTCGAGTCGCGCGGTGCAACGCGTATTGCTGCCCCATTTCCGCTGGGGATCGAAGGGACAACGCGATGGCTGAAGGCTGCTGCAGACGCCTGGGGCATTGACCCCGATGATTTTGAAAAAACGATCGCATCTGCGCGGGATCGGGGTCAGCAGGCCGTCGAACGTCAGAAGTCACACCTTGTCGGTAAGACGATCTTCTTCTTCCCGGATTCTCAGCTCGAGGTTCCCCTTGCACGCTTCCTGTCTCGGGAGTGCGGCATGCACTTAGCCGAGGTGGGATCGCCCTATCTTCATAAGCAGCATCTGTCTGAAGAATTGGCCCTTCTTCCTGAGGGAACGCAGCTTTCAGAAGGCCAAGACCTTGAGCGGCAACTCGATCGTTGTCGTCATGCACAGCCTGACATGGTGGTCTGTGGGCTGGGATTGGCCAATCCTCTGGAAGCGGAGGGCATCGCCACAAAATGGTCGATCGAACTCGTCTTTAGTCCCATTCAAGGATTTGATCAGGCCGCTGATCTTGTCGAGCTATTCACGCGTCCGCTTCGGCGACGCACGCTCCTGCAGACGCAGTCGTCACATCCCGAGGCCAACGTATGAAACTGACCCTCTGGACTTACGAAGGTCCGCCGCATGTTGGGGCGATGCGTGTGGCGACAGCGATGCGAGATGTGCATTACGTATTGCATGCCCCTCAGGGCGATACCTATGCTGATCTCTTATTCACAATGATCGAGCGGCTACCGAAGCGGCCGCCGGTGACGTACACCACCTTTCAGGCGCGCGATCTTGGAAAAGATACTGCAGAGCTCTTTAAGACCGCTGTGCAATCTGCCTATGAGCGTTTTCAGCCAAAAGCAATGATGGTTGGGGCCTCGTGTACCGCGGAGCTCATTCAAGATGATCCCGCGGGTCTGGCGCTTGCGTTGAACCTCCCGATTCCAGTGGTTCCTCTGGAACTGCCGTCCTATCAGCGTAAGGAAAACTGGGGTGCCTCTGAGACGTTCTATCAGATGGTGCGGGCGATGTGTCATGGCAGAACGCCAAATCGAAGAGCTTCTGTGCGCCCCCGCTGCAATATTCTTGGGCCAACCGCCTTAGGGTTTCGGCATCGTGACGACGTCACTGAGATCACGCGTCTTCTTGATGACCTTGGGATTGATGTCGCCGTCGTCGCACCGCTCGAGGCACGTCCCCAGGATCTCGCCGCGCTGATTGACGCCGATTTCAACGTGTTGCTCTATCCAGAAACGGGGCAGCAGGCGGCCAACTGGCTTGAGCGCCAGTTTGGATTGAAGTGCACTAAGACGATCCCGATTGGCGTCAAGGCCACTGAAGAGTTTATCCGTGAGGTATCCGTGTTGGCGGGCATCGACCCCGTGGTTCCCGAGTCCATGCGGTCTCGTGCACGCTGGTATGCGACGTCTGTGGATTCCACGTATCTCACCGGTAAGCGCGTCTTTATCTTCGGGGATGCGACTCATGCAGTGGCCGCTGCGCGTGTGGCCAGTGAGGAGATGGGATTCACCGTGGTGGGTCTTGGCACCTACAGCCGTGAGTTTGCCCGAGAGATTCGTGATGCCGCCAAGCGTTATGGCGTTGAACCACTGATCACGGATGACTACCTCGAGGTCGAGGCACAAGTCGCCGCGCTGCAACCAGAGCTCGTCTTGGGGACTCAAATGGAGCGTCACATCGCAAAGCGCCTATCAGTTCCTTGTGCCGTGATTTCGGCACCGGTGCACGTTCAGGATTTTCCTGCTCGATATGCCCCGCAGATGGGGTTCGAGGGCGCCAATGTCATGTTTGACACCTGGATACACCCGCTGATGATGGGGCTCGAGGAGCATCTCGTCCACATGTTTCGCGATGACTTCGAGTTTCATGATGGCGCTGCTGCATCCCATCTTGGTCATGGTGCGTCACGCCCGGTGTCCGCGACAGACGAGTCGACGGAAACAATGAGCGTTTCTTCCGCAGCAACGGTAGAGACCACTGCGGAGGCCATCGTATTGTCGACTTGGGCGCCTGATGCCCAAAAAGAGCTCAACAAGATTCCATTTTTTGTTCGTGGCAAAGCCCGTCGCAATACCGAGCGTTACGCCTCTGAGCGGGGTGTGCAACTAATTACTGTGGAAACACTTTATGACGCCAAAGCCCATTTCAGTCGCTAAAGGGCAGGGGGCTCGCAGTACGCCAATACGAGTCGTGATCGTCACGATGGATACGCATCTGGCGACGGCCACCGCGCGCGCGCGCTCCAGTCTGCTCCGGATGATGCCGGGTTTGACCTTATCGATGCATGCTGCATCTGAGTGGACGACAAATGAAAAGAGTCTCGAAGCCTGCCGCCGCGATATTGCACAAGGCGACATTATCGTGGTCACCATGTTGTTCATGGAGGATCATTTCCTGCCGATTCTGGATGCCATCGAGGCTCGACGTGACCACTGTGATGCCATGGTCTGTGCCATGTCGGCCGCCGAAGTTGTCCGCCTGACACGGCTTGGAAAATTTGACATGAATCGCCCTGCATCCGGGCTCACCGCACTCTTAAAGAGACTGCGCGGCAATAAAGATAAAACCTCCACGGGAGGTGCTGCGCAGATGAAGATGCTTCGGCGCGTACCGAAGCTATTGCGATTTATTCCGGGTACTGCACAGGATGTGCGCTCGTATTTCCTGACCCTTCAATATTGGCTGGGGGGCTCCGAGGAAAACATGCTCAACATGGTCCGATTCTTGGTAAATAAATATGCCTCGGGACCACGCGAGGCACTGCGTCACCAAGACGATCCCCCTCTGCCAATTGAATATCCAG
>JACCDY010861832.1_pt1 | contig 11984 bp, 15 predicted proteins | sample 7446391 | NCBI WGS metagenome assembly JACCDY01 (sample SAMN15323451, study PRJNA562643) | freshwater metagenome | isolation source: river surface water | place: USA:Blue River Watershed | collected 2017-08-18
CTTTAAATTCTTTTATTTGTTGAATTAATGTAGTATTATCATTTAATCTTAAATCTCGATGAAAAATAAATACATTCATATATATATTTAAATAAAAATTGAATATTTAAATCAATATAAATAAATAATAAAAAAAATGGCTTCTAAAGAAATTCTAGTGTTAGATAACGATGAATGTCTTGGTAATTTTGCAACTGCATCATTAATGATGACTATATTCATTCATTACATAAGTAGTGAATTTAATCCTCCAAGAGGAGATGGGCCATTACATGAATATTATGCTAATATGGTGTATCCATACATGGATAAATTCGTTACTTATTTAGAAAAGGGTATTGCTCGTCCATATTTAAAAGAATTGATACAACATGTATATCAATTAAAACTACAAGGTAAAATCAAAAAAGTAGTAATGTATACTGCTGCTCCAAATACATATGGATGGGTTACCTTTTTATCTAAACTAATTCCAACTTATGCTGGCGTACCCTTAGATTTATATGATATCGTATTATCACGAACCGATACTATATTTCGAAGAAATATTTATCTTAAACCATTAATACGTATTGATGCAGATCAATCTAAAATAGTAATGGTAGATGATTCACCTGAAAATATTATACATCATAATGCAACGATACTTCCTGTAACTAAATATTTACATCATGTTGATTTATTAGATCATGATTTTATGGAAAATATCCATGAATCATATCATCCAGTTATCTTAAATGCAATTCAAAAAGATAATGAACATGTCATTAAAAGTGATATTGATTATACTACAGATTCTGAATTATTATATATTATGAATCGTATAGATCAATTGTTTTCTCATTAAGAATTAGCGTCATCGCTAATCATATCTTGTATTAATGAATTTTTTAATAATTCTAATTCAGGTGACATTTTTCTAGAAATTTGATCTTCATGTACTCTATAAAATACTAATGATTCTTGTAAATTATGTAAAATACCATATTTTTTTAAAACACGTAATTCAAGATCTAAATCTTCAAATGGATATTTAAAGTCATGTTTATAACTACCTACTTCTAATATATATGATTTTTTAAAACATAATGTAGGATGATTTAATATCCAATCCGATGGATTTGTTTTATATTCTTCCCATGTTAGAATATGTTTATGTGTAGAATCATTGATAATATGATATTTTTTATTTACATATTTAAAAAGACTAATATTTGTTCCACACATAATACATTTTGGAGTTGAATTTATAAATTTTAGTTGTTTTTTGATTCTATTATACTTCATAATGTCATCCGAATCAAATCTAAAAATAATTTCATTTGAACATAATTGTAACCCATAATTTAAACAAAAACTTATTCCACTATGTTGTTCAAGTCTTTTATATACTAATTTACAATTTTTTAATGGTCGTAATATACTATCTAATAAATGAACTAATATGTTTGTATTTAGAGGATCAGAACAATCATTGATCCAAACTATTTCTAACCCAACATTTCCAGTTTGTTCTTTGATAGAGTTTATACAATCCACTAAATATTCTTTATTTGTATTATAACTAGGTATTAATAATGATACCCAAATAGTAGCTTCATTTTCCCAAAATCTTTTGGTTTTATGTTTTTTAGGTAAAATAGATTTATTATATATTCTACTAAACATATTTTTCATAATGAATAGATTTATTATTTTTTTTTACTATTTATTGTAAATATCATAATGGATACATCTAAATCTATTATGAATTGTTTAAATGATCAAATGTATCTAATTTTTTTATTAATTTTAATTTTTTTAATCCAGTAGATGGTTTCCATATTACACCTGTTCCTGTTTCCCAATGTCGATACCATTCTGCTGTAAATACGATATTATTTTTCCATTCTTTTCCTATAATTTGATTTACATATTCATCCCATTTGTTTACTTTACCTCTAACACCAATATTCATATTATTAGCATGTTTACCCCATATTTTATCACCTAAATATGGGCAAATAATTAATCCATCATAATCTTCTTTTACCTTTTTCCAGTTAATGATATCAGATACTACTTTTGTCTTTTTTTTATATTTATCTATAAATTCTTTGAACGCTTTTAAGGTAGATATTTTTAATACAGTATCGGTTGGTACTATTTGATATATATAAGTAGATAATGTCCATTGATCGACTGAATTATTTAAAAATTCTTGCCAAGATGTACCACATGATAACCATATTCCTATTGGATTATAATAGATTCTATTACCTAACCAACTATAATTATATTCATTCATGTCTTCAATATTAGTTGAAAATGGTTGATATGTAACATGAAAATATTTTTTTTTATAATTAGGGAGAGACATGATTGTTTTTTTTAAATTTTCATTATTTATTTTTGATAATTCATTTAATTTTTTATTTTTTATAATCACATGATTATTTTTATCATAATCTTCACAATCAATTGAGTAGATTGTTTTGGATGTTTTATCAAATATATTAATTGAACAATGTTCTAAATCTTTAATTTCCATATAATTATCTTCTATAATTTCTTGTTTTTCTTGATTTCTTTTTCTTCAATCGAAATCGTGTACGTCTTTTTTTTCCTCCTCCACATGACCCTGTACATGTTCCAGCAGCAGACCCTATACAACTAGATGTAGATTTATTCATGGTAAGTTGATCATTGGTTGATGCCATGCGTGCTATACTGTTGTTAATTCCCCCCGATGAGGCAGTTATCTGTGGACCATTACTACTGAATTGTGGTACACTAGCTGGTGCTAAATTACACGCGCCACCTTTTTTAATACCACCTTTCAACATTTTAGATTGTTGCATGCGCTGTTGTTGTTGAAACATAATTGCATTTTGTGCAGGACTAGATGCACCATTTTGATATCCAGTTACTTTCATAGCAAAACGATCTGTACTCATATATTTATATAAATAATATAAATTCGTAATTTTATAAATATAATAATCCAAACCATTATATAATGGTGTTTACAGAAAGCGAATTATTTCAGTTAAAAAAAATGATTGAATCAAATAATACAGAAGATCATACTGAACATATACGTACAGTTAAGAATAGCAATGAAATACGAAAAGCATTACATTCTTTTTTAAAATTAAAATCAGAACACAGTGAATTATGGAAAAATGATAAAGAACGATTTGAAGAAATAGTATTAAGAGAAAATCCATTTCTATTTCATAATTACTATCAAATTCATATGACATTATTAAAAGATCAATTTGACATTACCATTATGCTTAAATTACTTGCTGTATTAGAAAAAATAGAAACTGGTGAATTAGATCAACATGAAGGTAGTTTTGTTGTAGGTAAATTATTAAAAGAAATTTATATCGATGGCACTATTAAAAATCTAGAAAAATTAGATGAATTATCCGAACAAAATAAACCAGTTATTAATAATGGTACATCCATATCATGGAAAGAGTTTAAATCCGCTCATTTATAGGGCAGTTCAATTTTTATTCTATAAAAAAATATAGAATAAAAAATTTATTATTTAATATTTAAGATGATTTCTTAGCACGTGTCTTCTTCTTCTTGTCCCCTGCATCATCTGCGGATGCTGACTCCGCAACTGGTGCATTGTATTCCGAATCAGGATCGACTTGTTCTTCATCTGAATCATCCACTTGCACATTAATCTTAGGTTCAGAAACAGGCTCGTCATCTTCAGGGCAATCTTGCTCATTGACCTTAATCGATGGTGCCTTCTTCTGTTCACTTGATAATGCGATATGGCAAATACCACGAGCTAATTTCTGCTTTGGCTTAACAGCTGCTTCAGAAAGCCTCCAAGTAATTCCAAACTTACCATTTGCAAACCAAATACCACCACTTTGAATTACCAGAGAGACTTCCACTCCTTTCGTAATAATATCACATGGCGATACATTGGCATTTGGGGATGGGAACAATAAATTTCCTTCAAGGTCAAAGACATCAAAGTCAAATTTATTATCCCAATATGGGATTTTAATACTAAGTGATGGAGACCTCGTATAATCAGTTTCCGTTTTATCAGCATTCTTAGGGTATTTTAACATAGGATTCCACAAAGCATCAATAACTTCAGAAGACATTTTAGGTTTATTAAACCATTCCTTACTATTACTTGCCGCAGTAGTTTTAATATGTTCTTCTAATTCACGTAAATTACTAAGAAATGCTTCCGTATCAGGAGTTGCATATTCACCAATAGGAATTGTAATACTAAGATCATATTTAATATTGCCATTACCTTCAAAATCTTTAGCATTAATACCCCAACAAGTTAAAATTGGAGTGGTAATACGCAGATTGCATCGAGCAGCAGCATTAAATAAAGCAATATTCTTAGCACTAGTTTTAGGATTTACTTTAGGTTTACCAATATTAATATCTTTAATTGAAAATTTAGTTCCATCTAAGATCTGTTCACTAGTAGAAGCCATTGTGTTCGGTATATTAATAAGATTTATGTTTTTAAATAGATTTTTATAATATATTTATGTTTCAATTTTATTTTTTATTTTTTAATACCCTTATATAGTATGAAATTATCGATTTATAGCCTTCCTTGTATGATGCAAGATATACCTAATTGTTTGCATCAGAAATTACATCAGTTTAATATCCCTAAGATTCATGAATATGAATTTTTATTTACATATCAATATACATTACAACAATTAAAAGATATTTGTAGTTATTACTCTATTAAAAATAGTGGAACAAAAACAGATCTTTATAAACGAATTTATAATTATTTATATTGTTCGTTTTATATTCAAAAAATACAAAAATTATGGAGAGGATATTTACAAAGATTGTGCAATCATTTACGAGGTCCAGGATACAATAAACTATCTATATGTGTAAATGAAACTGATTTTTTAACCATGGAACCACTTCATGATATTGATCAGTTATTCACATTCAAAGAAAATAATGTTATTTATGGGTGTGATATTAAATCCATGTATGAATGGATAAAAAAATCAAATATTAATCCATATACACGTAATGAATTTGAAAATAGTACAATTGAATCGATTCATAAATTAATTATCATTTCAAATTGTTTACATTTAAATATTGAAATCATCAATGATTATTCTATATTAACATATCAATCTAAAATGATACAATTGTTATCAACCATTGATTCATATGGTTATTATACAAATCCAGATTGGATATTATCTTTAAATCGTAATCAAATCATAAAATTATTAAGAGAACTCTATAATATATGGAATTATAAATTAATGTTACCAGAAACACTTAAAAAAAATATATGTCCTCCTCGTGGTAATCCATTTACAAATATAGATTTAGATGCAATTATTCATTACAACATCAATGATGTTAAAAAATATAATTTTATTATTTTAAATAGATTTATTTCTTCTGGTATTAATCAAGAATTTAAATATTTAGGAGCAACCTATATTTTATTAGCATTAACAAAAATAAACTCTAATGTTGCAATGGCATATCCATGGTTATATGATTCTATTTTTTAATATTAGTATATAATATGGACAATTCATTATTGACTGTTTATAAATCCCCTTTTCAAAAAATACGACTTGGTGGTCCACATAACGGAGGATATGTATTTGCAGATATTCCAGCCATACAATATGATGTGTTATTAGCTGGAGGAATTGATAGAGATATTTTATTTGAACATGAATTTGTACATAAATACAATTGTTCTTGTTTAGCATATGATGGAACAATTGATTCTATTGATATTACAAATTCACTAGTAACATTTGTTAAAAAAAACATATCATTTTATAATAATCATGCATCTACAAATTTACATGAAGAAATTGAATCAAATCAATCCATTTTTATTAAAATGAATATTGAAGGAGGAGAATATGAATGGATTGAATCGTTAACAAGTGAACATATTAATAAAATGGATCAAATTGTTATTGAATTTCATCATGTCACACATAAACCTAATGTATTAGAAAAAATAAATCAAACCCATTATTTAATTCATTTTCATGGTAATAATTGTTGTGGTGTAATAGAAAATAATGGTATTGACATACCTACAGTGTTTCAATGTACTTATATACATAAAAAATATATAACATCACCAGAATTAAATACTGATGTTATACCTGGGCCACTGGATTCAAATGATATTGAAGGGGATGACATTATGATTGATTATCCACCTTTTGTACTTAAAATAGAAGTTCCATCTGAACAAATTGATAATACTAGTGTAGAACCTGTTCCATCTGAACAAGTTGATAATACTTCTGTAGAACCTGTTCCATCTGAACAAATTGATAATACTTCTGTATAACCTGTTTAAATATTATAATTATCTACCTTTTGTAATTGAATTCTTTTTTTAGGTAATCTATCTATCCATTTTCCATTTTCTTTTTCTTCTTGTATTATATCCCATATTGTTTGCAAATGAGTCAATGCAACTTTTAACCATTCTTTATTTCTCTCAATTAATACACATGATACTTTTTCTAATTTCCAATAAATGGTTTTAACCCACATATCTGTTTCATGTTTTTCCATCATTTCTTCTTCCCATTTCACATAATCTTCATATGTAGATTGAAATGGTAAATATTCATACAAGAATGTTTCTTGATTTACAAAATACATAATCACTCCTTTAAATTTATCATCACTTGATTTTGTAAATGTTCCATCTGCATTAAACTCTTTTTCCGATTCATATTCTATAAATTTAGTTTCCAAAAAATCACAATAATCTAATCCACATACTTCCATTTGCAATTGACATTGTACCCAATAATCATCTTTTGGTATTCCTGTTATTTCTCGTGAATATGGATTTTTGATCTCCAGCAATCTACCATATAAAGGATGATCTGGTAATGTATTAATTCCATCAGGTGATGCTGCTAAATAAGGGATTGTATCATGTGTAATACATCCATATTCTGATATTTTGGTTTGATTGATATATTCATAATATTCTACAGATACATGCTCATATTTTACACCCCAATGCATTGCTCCATCCGTATTGACCGATGGTTTATATCGATTCATGTCCAGTTCACTGCATTTACTACATATTAACTCATTTACATTTGAAATTGTACCGAAAGCTTTAGCTGCAGAACTTGCAGTAATAATATTATGACGAAACATATACCATTCCATGGTACGTTGAATTGGTTGTGGTTTACTAGATATATGTTCAATAATAGGGGTTATATCTTGAGATTGATTGTAAGGTGAATTATGGCGTTGAATAAATATACTATCAAAATAAAATTGGGTAGAAAATTCAACTACATCTAGAAGGGTGTCGTCATCAATATTAAAATGAGGTAATATATAATATTCTAAAAATAATAAAATAGTATCATTTAAAGATGTATGAAATGATTCTTTGTAATAATCGATTAAATTGGTTTGTACATAGCAATCCACAATGTACAAACATAAATCATAAAATTCTTCCATCTTTATTATATTATAAAATAAATAAATTTAAATACATTTAATTTAACATATTCAAAAATGTCAAAATATTATTCAAGACAAAACGATTTAATATTAGAAAAACTTAGTTTATTTTATAGTGCAAATGATTACCATAATTTAGATTGTATTTTAAAAATTTTAAATGGTGAATCTCGTATATCATTACGCATTGTAGATTGGTTTGTTACAAATTATGCAAAAGAAAAATTTACAGTATATAATTTGACCAATGGAAAACGCGTTAAAATATATGCAGACTATCGTTTAAAATTAAAAGCCTATTCTAAAAAACGATTTGATCCATTTTGTAGATGGGAACGAATCACTATCCCTTACAAAAATGATCAACATATACAAACTACTATCGGACAACTTAATTTTTTTAAATGGGTAATTGAAAATGAAATTATGAATTATATTGAACAAAATTATGCAGACATTGAATTGGATATGAACAATCGTAATAGTAATTCCAGAAATAAATCATTAGAAAATAATAATAACAAAACAAGAAAAAAGAGAGAGGAATTATCCATTTCTGCTGTAAAAAGTATTAAGAAAGAAAATGTGAAGATTGAAGTCGTTTTTGATTAAATTATCATATTATATTATATATGTCAAATGATATTATAAAAAATATGGAAGAAATTAGAGATAAATTAAAATCAAAAATTCAATCATCCTCTAAATCATCAAGTAATCGTTTTTCATTATTTAATAAAAAATCAAATGAACCTACACCTATTTCATTTGATAAATTACTAGAAGATTTAGAAAAAATAACACAATCTCTAAATTATAAAACAGATAAATATAAAGCATCCGCTAAATTAAATGATGATGATAAACAAAAAATAAAATATGTAGTAGAACAAATTAAAAATATTAATAATTTACCATTTCAAGATAAATCTAAATTGGAAGCAATTTCTCATATTATAAATGCATTAACTAAAATAGATATTAAAGATTTAGATGACATTAAAGATGACATGCAAACTGCATGGAATACTTATATAGAATCAACTAAAAAAATTGAACCACCTACTGGACCACCTTCTGGTTCAAAACCTGGTAAAAAACCGGGTACTACCGCACCATCTGATGAAGAGTCTGAAACACCAAGTGAACCACCTAGTGCACCACCTTCTGGTTCAAAACCTGGTAAAAAAAAGGTTACAATTGTAACACCAACTGACGGTACTGAACCACCACCGCCCCCTCCACCACCGCCTCCGCCACCTGATAAACAACAAAAAGCAAAAGAATTGTTTGAATATTTAAAAACACATAATAGTTCGTATTTAAAACAAGCAAATGATATTAAAGTATCTATTGATACAAACGAAGAAAAACTAAAAACAATAAATGAAACTATACAAATGTTATCGAATGAAAAAAAAGAATTAATTGATAAAAAAGGAATGAATGCTAAATCAACCCAAGAAAAAGAAGCAGAAAAAAAAGCTAAAGAAGCAGAAAAAAAAACTAAAGAAGCAGAAAAAATAGTGGTAGACAAGGAAATTGAAGAGAAAGAAAATAATAAAAAGCCGATTATGGAGGAAAAAAGAGAAAAATCAACAGAACTAAAGACCATAAATTCTCAAAACAAGACTATAATTGAATCAATACCTAAATTAGAAAAAAAAATAGAAGAATTAAAAAAAGTATCTCCCATAAATGATAAACAGATTAAAGGATTAGAAATGACTCTTTCCGGGAAAAAACAAAAGAAATTAGATAACGATACACTAATAATAAAATTAAAAGAAGAATTAAAATCAATTGAAGATAAATTAAAACCTATTGAAAATGAATTAAAACCATTAAGAGAAACATCTAAATCATTAGAAACAGAAATCAAAACATTGGATGATAAAATAAAAACACTAAGTACTGATACTTCAGAATTAGATAATACTTCTAAAATAAAAAAAATATCAAGTGACTTAAAAACTAATAATGATGACAAAAAAACAACAGATGATGATTTAAAAAAATCAAAAGAAGAAAAACAAAAACTCATTACTACAATTAAATCAACACTATTATCTAAATTTAAACCAAAAATTAAACTAAATGAATTAGATGACAAACTATTAAATATTATATTTGATTTACTATCTACTCCACTTAGTGGAGAATCCAGTGGTGGTAAAAAAAAATTAATATCAAGGAAAAAAAGAAATAAAAAAAGAAATAAATCTACAAAAAAAAATAAACGATTATAAAATAATGGATTATTATGTTTATACTGATGGTGCTTGTATCCATAATGGAAAAAAGAATGCAAAAGCTGCAATCGGTATATACTTTGGTGATCATTATCCACCAATTCACTCATTAATTGAAGGTAAACAAACCAACAATACAGCTGAACTTACGGCTATTGTAGTCGCATATGAATTTATTGAAAATGATTTAAAACATGGTAAACACATTGGTATTGTATCTGATTCAGAATATGCAATTCGTTGTGTAACAACTTACGGAGAAAAATGTGATAAAAAAAAATGGAATGTAGATATTCCTAACAAAGAACTTGTACAATTAGCTTATACAACTTATAAAAATAAAGCAGTTCAATTTATACATATCAACTCTCATACAGGTAAATCAGATGTGCATTCATTAGGAAATGAAGAAGCAGATCGATTGGCAAATTTAGCATTAGGTATCGAACATAAAGTAAGTAAGATTTATTTAGATGTTCCATATAAGAGAAAAGAAGAAGTAAAAGAGTTGGGTGGTAAATGGGATCCAATTAAAAAGAAATGGTATATCATGAGTGATAATCCACAAAAAGATCATATAATAACATTATTTGAAAACAATTTATAAAGAATTTATAATTTTTTATAAAAAAAATATAAAAAAAATGGGAAATGTTTCAGATAAAAACATTAAGAAAATTAATCATAAACAACTAAAAAATAATATGAATGATTATTTATTCATTAGTATCTATACAAACTTAGGAGATGTAATCTATGGTACTGCTTTATTCTCAGATGAAGATTATGAAATTGAAAAAGCTCTGTTGAATAACAAAAGTATTGTATTTTATGGTATTGATAAATATGATATTGTTTATTATAAACATCTTTATGAATTGTATAAAAAACATATAGGATATGATAAAATCTATTTTTATGAAAATGGGTTAAATGAATGGTTATTATTCAATCGACTTTATGGAAATAAAGAATATCCGATCTATAGATATGTATAAAATTATATAAAAATAATAAAATATGTTAAGTAAATGGGTAATGTACATATCAAAAAAGTAGGATTCGAAGACATTCAACAATTTAGTCAAGATGATGGAATACTCATCAATACATTACGTGAAAATGATCAAAAAGTATTAATACAAAAAACAGTATCTGCTGAACATGAAATTATGATGGTAAAAAAAGCAATCAAACATAATAAAAAAATTATTATTTATGGATATAATAATAATGATGAATCTATTTTTAAAAAATACAAACAAATTCTAGATTTAGGTCATAAGAATGTATATGTATATATAGGTGGATTATTTGAATGGTTATTATTAAATGATATATATGGGAATGAATTGTTTCCAGTAACAAATCCAACCAATGATTTTTTAATCTATCGTCCTAAAACCACTTATTTATTAGAAAATTGAACTACTTTATTTTATATATGCATAAATAGATTAAAACATGAAAGAATTCAGAGATATTGATATTGGTAAAACAAAATTACGTATTTATGAAGATGGTACAATTGAACGTTATAAAAGTGAATGGGTAGAAATTAAAAATACATCCAATCATAAAAAAGGTTATAATGTCATTATGATTGAACATAAACAATATATGAGAAGTCGTTTAGTATGTTATGCATTTAACAATCTTGATTTATCATCTAAATATGTTATTCATTATTTAGATGATAATAAACTAAATTGTAATGTTGATAATTTATCAGTTGAAACTCCTGCCTCTTTAAAAACATACTATAAAAAATAAATTGAACTATTTTTTATATATGATTTAAGATAAACCCAAAAAATGGCAGTGTCAATCATTCTTAAAATGTCTCGTCAATATTTTGATGCATTTGGAACACATATAAAAAAGTATGATTCCATAAATGATGATTATGTCTGTGTCAAAATTGTTGATTCTGTCAGAGAAGACAATTCTCTAGACGTAGCAGTCAAACAAGCAATTGATTACTTATTGGACCATCAAGTTGGCTTATTAAATCATTCTGAGGTATGTGATTTAATCCGACAAAAAATATTAAATAGTGAATGGGAAAGAACTCTTTATGAAATTAGTCATAATGATCACACTGATTATGAATACAGAAGACATTTACATGCACTCTATGATATGACAGGTGACTTAATGTTCATTTGCAATCGATTTAGTAAGGGTGAATTTGGACAGCCAAATGGATGGACAATA
>JACCDY011027197.1_pt1 | contig 11984 bp, 24 predicted proteins | sample 7446391 | NCBI WGS metagenome assembly JACCDY01 (sample SAMN15323451, study PRJNA562643) | freshwater metagenome | isolation source: river surface water | place: USA:Blue River Watershed | collected 2017-08-18
GACTGCTTCGATGAGTCGTTTGTTTGGGCGATTCCTTTATTCGGGGTCTCCTTTTGAACCAACTCATTGGGTGCCTCCTTAAATTTCCACAAACCTAATTTCTCACCTCGTTTTACTATTTCTACAACTCCTTGTTCAATAGCAGAACGTAGTGCATAGTTACCGGGCTCATTGAAAGTCTGACTTGTGTCAAATTCAAAAGTCCTTGTGTTTTGATTGAAGAATCTCATTGCTGTAGCACCATCTCTTGTGCTAAGAAGATTTTTTTCAATCGTTACTGATGTTAAGACTTCGCCAGTTTGTACGCTAACTAGTCTCATACTAATCACAACCTGATCCTGTGTGTACTGTGTGTAAGGTCCAATTCCTAAAACAGCGAAACCAGTTCCGCCTGTTAGAACATTACTATTGTAATCAATAATACCACCTTCTAGTATTACACCTGCTAATGTTAATGGTGGTAACATCTTTGCATTTGCACCTTCATAGATCTCACGAGTCTGTTTGATCATCTGGCGCTCTTTTAACAGATTATCTAAGTTAACACGTTCAACAACTGTAAACCATTGACGGTTTCCTGCTTCCTGTAGTGTTTTAATTAGGTAACTTTCAGCACCTTGTGTTACCGCTGTACTAAACAAACTTAGAGTATTACTATTCTTACGTTGACCCGTCATATCTCTAAAATTGTAAACTGCTACAGCAATCTTAGGACCTGCAGGTGCAGGTAATGTATTAATTTCTTTGATGATGGTAGGCGATTCTTTTGGTTGGTCTTCAATACCTATTGAAGACATCGGTCTTACTAAATTGGCACAGCCTGTTAGTGTTGCTATTGCCAGGGCCGCTAGTGTTAATTTTACTGATCTCATCTACGACTCCTTAAAAGCTAAAACTGCTAACTGGCACAGTTATTGTTTGAGTTGCGGCTGCATTCCATGCTACTGTTCCATCACCATTTTTCTTTCCGTCATAGACTTCTAGTGTAACATTAGAACCGATCTTTTTCCATTCAATTTTTTGTAGTTCACTGATGTTGAATCTACCATCAGTGCAACTTGCGCCGCCGCCTGCTGCACACTCTTTGAATAGGTTATTTGTTAGCTGTGTTGCTAATTGACTGTAAACCTGACCAGTAAATAAGGCCATAAATTTAGCCAACGGAGTATTAGAAGCTGCTGCTTCTAATGACGCTTTATCACTTGCGGCTTTTGACTCTTGTGCAGATTTTGCACCTTGTCTCATTTGTTCCAGTGTAAGAACATGACTGGCCCAACCAATACCGCTAAAGGTTGGATTACTAAATTGTTGAACTAACTCTGCCTGCGCCAGGGTTGTTATTAATGCAATGGTACTTGCTAGAATGATTTTTTTCATGTTAAACCCTCATTACCTAATATTTACTAGGTATTTTAGGGATTTTAACTGAACACTTAATGCGTACTTAAAATAAGTAAGGCTATCAACAGATAGCAAATCTGATGAGCCAATTGATCTAAACCAAACTGATTCCAGAATAAAGGTTTGGTATTATCTTTACAGCCGTATTTGACTTTAACAAAATCTATAATGTAATGCACTACACCTTCTAGAAAAGCAATAGCTATTATTAGAAAAGCCGAAATAGGAAAAAATAAATTAAAAACTAGGAGAGCAATTAACGTACAATAAATGTGATCTACGCTATGACTTATGCCAACAGGATTCAGCCAGACTCCTTTTTTAACAGTCTGCATATACGTTTGGACTACAAAATCTGCATACCAATGCTTGATCTGTAATAATAGCAGTAATAGAAGCGTTTCCATATACCCTCTTATAAGAGTATTTAACTCTGTACGCTAAAATTATCCTGTAAGAAAGGGGGAGTAATTATTGCGGTTCCATGCCCATTTTTTCTCTATTAGGAGGTTTTTGGGCAGTTACATTCTGTTTAGGAGTAACAAACTTAGTTCCTGATAATTTAGTTACATTTTTACCAGTTAATTGTGAAGGATTGGGCTGAACAGGAGCTTGTTGTACAGGTTGCTGCACAGGCTGTTGAACCGCAGCAGCTTTCGGGTTTTTAGCCGATTTTGATTCAATTTTTTCCCAATCAGCTAATTCTTTTAACAGGCTTCCCATTTCTACGATATTACGTACTGCATTTTTTGGCATATACGATCTATATTTTACCAGTAATTCTGGAGAGGAACCCATTGCAGATTTAGCTTCAGGTGTTACAGGAGTGCCGTAAACTTCGATTATATGCATAGAAGAGCTAGCGCCTTCTTTAACGGAAAGCTGATAATCATCTAATGCATTTCTTAATTCTGGTCCAAATGTTAATTCGCTAAATGCTTTCTTAGCACTAGGGCTTAAAATTACCATTTCAACATTTTCTTCATTTCTAGTTGCATGGTGAACAATACCGTTATAAACTCGTTCTACGAAACTAACTGGGTCAGCTTTTGCCAGTTTGTTTAAAGCACCTAACATTTCTTTAAATGCGGCAGCAAATCCAACATTAAAATTATGCTGTCTTAGTTCCTCAGAATCTGGGATAGTTTCTTTAGTTGCAAAGGATTTCTGAACTTTTGGACTTAGTGTCAATCCGACTGATTGTTCAAAGAAGTTGTTTAATGTTTCGAATTCGTAACCGCTAACTTGTCCAAATTGACCTACACGACCTGCCTTGATACTGAGGAGATTGAACCTTTGTCCGTCGATAGAAATTTTAAGATCAACTTTAGTGACTTTCTGTTGTTCAGCGTTCCCGCCGTCGCTTAACACTTCGACTTCATTTTCACCAGGATCAGTTGCAGCTCTGTTAATAGAAGCTGCAACACGAGGAGATGTATTTACATAAGAAACTGCACTTTTTAGATGCTGCTCTATTCCCGAAATTGTGTCCTTAGGAATATTATAATCTTTTACAGTCTTGCCTCTAGAATCTTTACCTAGATAAGCGTAAAATGCCTTTTTGTCAATAAAAGGAACTGTTGCTACAAAAGTAATAGCATCTTTACCTGCTTTCGATGCAAGCTGTCCTTTACCGTCTGCAAGTCGTTTAGCCAAGTCGATAACTTCTTTTTCTGTTACTGGTCTGCCTTCTGCTTCAAATTTGGCAGTAACTGCACATCCTAAAATAAGTTCTGCAATATTTCCAAGATTGGGTTTGAGCTCGCCTTTTATCTTTTCGTCTTTAAAAATTTGATTTAGTTTAACATTCTCATAAAACTGACCAGTAGGATTTCCCTCGTCATCCAGTTCTTCCACATCAAATACGATCGATTTTAAAATTGCCTCGTCTTGAAGATCGTAAGCTCTCTTAAATGCTTTAGCAACATAGTTAGGATCTTGTATAACACCGTCGATGTTTTTACCACCTATATTAAAAGAATATACTTGATTATCGACTAGTCCTTCAAGAAAAGGCAAAGCATAATATTTTTTGAACCAGTCATTGTTTTTGCCGCCGGAACGCATTTGACCTTCGACGATTGATATTTTTAAAAATTCACGAGCTCTCATAATCTAATATTTATATAAAAGGTAAACTTGCAGTTTCCGGAAACAACACTTGATTTACAAAACTTTCCATTTTTTCCCTAGGAACACCCATAGCAACCATGCTGTTAATTACATGAGGATTTTGCTTTTGATAGTGGCAATAGCGATTTTGAGCCATATGATAGTCAGCTACATCTTGCTGATCTAGTCCTACATTTTTTAGATAAAAATTCAATGTAGTTAACGCTGTGTTGCAAAGTTGATCTATCTCTGTTTCTTCTTGTAAGTTTCCTGCGGCCACCATAGCAGGACTAAAGATCTGTTTAGCCCATTCTGGCAGTTGTCTAGGTTTGTTCCACTCTAGGCCATGTACTTTGGCCTTAAACCAAAGATACATATAGCTGTTTGGGTCACCTACTGTGCTGAAATCGTGAAATGCACCTGTTATTTTGTTAGGTCCGCATACAGCATCAAAGCCCCAAATAGGACTAGGATCATTAAAATGTGGGAATACAGTACTATGTAAAATATAGATGTTGTGTGTTTCTCTAAAATCTACAATTTCAACATGTGCTCTGCGATATCGCTGACTTGAATATAGATAGTTTTCCCAGCCATACTCGTTGCTGTCAGTTTGGCTTTCGCTGGTTTGTTCGAATTTTTCTTTTAAACTATCTGCTAGTTTTGAAATTTTATCCCAAACTACTGTCATAGTCCCTCATCATGCGTATTGCCCAATCAAAGGCTATGTTAGCTTCATCAGCCATACTGTCGTCTAATTTAGCACGAATATTAGTCATTAGTGTTTTTGCATCTGCAAATTCTAATGCACGATGACTACCGGGCACAATCTTCTTAATCATTTGACCACCGAACATATCGCCCATATGCCAGGTATAAAGATGAGCCATGATTTTTTCTGGTTCTTTATTAATACTTAGTAGATAGTTATGATAGTCTATTACTACATTTCGATACTTAGGACGGGGCAGGTCCTTGTTCATATCACAAAAATCTAGATACAGATAAAAGGCTCTACGAAGATCTGGTAGATCGCCTAACAATCTATTAGCACCTGCGGCGCCTTCTATTGTGCCGTAGAACAATGTTTTTTGATAAGTCCAATCGATCCACAGCTCTTGTGGTAGGCTTTGAGCAAACACCGCTCGCATAAACGGTGTTGATTCTGCTAGTTTGTGTTTTTCTGATGTTAGTTCTTTTAGGCTCACGTTTACCTCATTCAGGTTCCACTTTAGTTATCAAAGGGAACCCGTTGATACGGGCCATATTGGTTGCGTCGACTGCTTTTTGTTCAGCAACTTCATAAGGATATACACCAGCGACAGCACTGCCTTTTTGATGTATAGCGATTGTTAATTCAAAAGCACGTTTTTCGTCATAACGAAATACAGCCATTAACATAGCTACAACAAAGTCCACAGTGGTAACATCATCGTTGCAAACAACAACCTTGAATTTACCGGGCTCTTTGATTTGCTTACTTGCTTGTTTTTTCTTTTCAATAACTGGTGTTTCAGTGCTCATTTTATTAATTAATAAGAGTTTCAAAAGGGGGCCTAAGCCCCCGGGCTTATTCAGCAGTGATTTTTAATACACGAGGCTTGAGAGCTTCGGGCACTACACGCTGAAGAGCGATTCTTAGGACACCGTTTTTAATAGTTCCTGTACCCACTTCCATGTGCTCGGCTAGAGTCCAAGAGCGAGTAAAATCGCGAGTTGCAAGGCCACGATGTAGATACTGAACATCAGCATCTTCGTCACGCTTGCGTTCACCTTTAACGATCAACTGATTTTGATCAATTTCAACAGTAATTTCCTCAGGTAAGAAGCCTGTAACAGCTACTTCGATTTCGTAGTTGTTTTCGTCTTTCTTAACAACATTGTAGGGAGGATAGTTATTGTTGATTTGGTTTGCAAAACGCTGTTCAAAGTTATTAAACAAATCGTCGAAACCTAAAAGGGCCTTGTTTAAGGCGTTGGTGTCAAAGCGAACTAGTTGATTCATAATTTTTCTCCTTTAATAAGTAAGAATCAATATGGGCACTGTGCCCTTGTAGCTGACCTTAAAAGTATCTGCTACAAATATATTTATACTACTTTTAGTCAGGTTTGTCAAATAAGTTTCCATCGACATGATCTGCTACTCTACCGTAATTTTTTAGATATCTTTCTTCGTAGTCTTTACGATTTTTTTCAACATCAAAATTTGACGAAGAGCTTTCTCTAATTGCTTTGAACACAGGATGCAGGGCTTTATCAATAAATCTGCGGCTCATTTCTTGCATTACCTGTTCCGGATCCTGCCCTTGTGCAATTTTCTGCAGAGCAATACCGTGCTCATACATTCTTGCACGTTCTAACCAATCTTCGTAGCTTTCTCCATCCTTTGGTTTCATTTTATGTATTCGCTTAGGGCCAATGCTGCCATTAGTCCTTTTTTATCGTCTTCTATACTCAGTACAGAATCGTAACCTTCTTTTTTAATTATCCAGCCCTGTCCTCCAGAAGAGACATGTGTATAGAACAGTCTAGGCCCTATATTTTTTAAACAGTAGCGTTCTACCTTGGACAGATCTTTGATCTTTAATTTTACCATTAAGAACAAAAACGTAGAATAAACATAGTCATGTCTTTTTCGTCTTTGAAGTAAAACTTCTTTTTCTTCTCAAACCAACGACTACCGCTCTTACCGAAGTATTCTTTACACCATTCTACGGCAGGAGTAACTGTGTCATCATACTTATTTTTGTCAGTAACAGGCAAGCTAACCCAATGATACTCCCCAAGCCATCCCTTAGCTTTACCTTTTTGCATAGGTTCAAGTTCAGGCTCCATTTGTACGCCGTTAAAAACATTTGAATTAAAAGGTCCGATGTTCATTATATTCCTGGAATTGGTGTCCACTCTGTGGCCATTGTATGATATACCTGTAGAAGCAAAAGCTCTTCTCCGTACTTTAATTTTAACATACTTTCTTGTTTATCACAAGTTGTTGTAATTCGTATGAAGGGATTTTCAACAGCATAACGCCACTGCTTGCCATCTGCTGAAGTGACAGTCTGTGGTTCTGGCAAGACTACTTCAACTTCGCAACCTAACCCAAACAAGAATGTAGCATCAACCGTAGTAGCGTCGAGTTTATGTAGAGCCCAAATCTTTCTTTTAATCATGACCATGTTAAGTAATATAGTATAGCATCTTTTTCCGGAACATAATACTCTATGTCAGTATGTCCGATTTGCCACATGGCCCAATCGGTATGATCCTGATACCAACTTGAGTTTGTTTCGATCCAACGACAGCGTTCCCACCATCTTATTCGATCGGTAATTCGGATAAGCGTCCACTCCATTTTAGCAAGAAAAAAGTTACATATTTGTCCGGAATATCAATTTTCCATTCAATGTCCGGCACAGGTTTGCAAGTTCCGGCATGAATTAATCTCAGACACTGTTCCTCGTCGATCTTATGTTCCCAACACCATTCGATTAACTCATAGGCAAAACGATAAGGAAGAGGGCCAAGGTCGAGTATCATTCCCACCTCAGCATAAACCATTCTTTCTTGTCCCTAACTTGGAATGTGTATCCAGCACCTCCAGAGCTCAACAAGAAATGTTCTACCTTGTTCTTGTACATCCACTGACAAATTTCAAACCAGTCTTCGTATGTACGGACACGGTAGGTAGGATGTCCGGCCCAGCCAGGATAACTTGTGCGTTCTACTTTCATGTCCACCTCAATATAAACATAGTATAATCTCGTTCGTTTTCAAAAGCAAAGAATAAAGCATCTCCACCTAGTTCGTTTAGTTCCAATTCAGATTGTCCTTCATAGACTCGAAGTATGTCGTGACGCCATGCACCTTGGCAATTACTCTTGCACCAATCTTTAATAGCTTGATATCCATCCATCCAGGTAGGATAAAGAGTAAAAGGTGCTATTCGACTGGTTTGATAAGAATAAAAATATGGATATCCGTGATAGTAATCTTTAATTTTTGTAGCCCTAGGATTGCGTCGAGGATCGTTGTATTCTTGGTACTGCTCTTCTGTCCAGCCACGTTTTTTAAGGTAAGCAGTATGACGATAGAAATCCCAACGACCTTTTAGTTCTTCGAGGACGTTTTGACATAGATTACCGAGTTGATCTACAATTTTCATAACCACCTTAAAATAAACATAATAAGATCTTTTTCTTCTCTGAAGTGATAAAAAAAGATCGTAGTTATATGGACTGTCGTCGGCATAACCGACATCCCATCTAGACTTCCAATCTGCAGGGCCGAATTTTTCAGTACACCACTGATCTATTTCGTCAGTTTCTGTACTAGATTTTTTTACTAAAACTTTATAAGGAAAGTCTGTCACATCCATTTTAACATAAAGAATGTTTTATCTTTTTCATTCTTAAAGGCAAACTCTTTAGTTACTACACTATTACTAGTATCTCGCCACCAGCTTTTGTTTATAAATCGACCTTCCCAGGTATCTTTGACAAAAGTATCGTTACACCACTTTCGGATAATCCTATAGTGAGCATCATCCCCTATTTCTTTAGTCTGCTGATTTTGTTGATTCCAATTCCATAGATTAGCTCTATCAAGCCGAACTGTGTACCAACCTTGTCTAACTACTTTTCTAAAACGTTTTTTCATGACCACCTCAAAGAAAATTCTACAGCATGTCTTTTTTGCTTAAAATACCAAACTGTTCTTGTTCTACCTTCAAAAATAAACTCTGCAGGATCTATGCCCAATTTATACCAGTCTTGATCAAACTCACCTATATAAGCACGGCACCACTGCTCTATTTCATACCAATCAGGTGTTTCTAGTGTAATTTTGTATTTCCACTCGGGACTCATATCCACCTCAATATAAACATCGAAGCGTCTTTTTCTTTTTCAAACAACCACTTACGCCCTCGAGCTTTGTAATGTCCTTTTAGATTAGCCCTGCACCATTCTTTAACTGCATGTTGATATTCTGCTGTCATAGATGACCACGAAGCTGGCAATTGTATTTCGCGCCAGCCTCCAAGCTTCAAAATCTCACAGAGAATTTCCCAATCAATTTCTTCTTGAAGCTGTTCACTGAGCTGGTCAAGAATTTCATCTTCTAACAATGTTGAACTCATGATGAATATTTTAAAACAAAGTAAGAAGCATACTTTTCGGTATAAAAAGTAAAAACAGTGTGCTTGGGCATAACTTCATTCCAGTTTTCGAATGTAGGCTTTACATAACAGAAATCAAAATCTTTTCCTTGTATCCAACCTAGCTTGCGTAACTCTCTAATGATTTCCATTACTTCGTTAGGATCTTTTCGATAAAGAGTTACTTCAATCATGCCACTTCAACAAAAACCACTGATATTCTTTGTCAGTGGCAATATAGACATTCATACGCCATTCGTCGGTGAGCCACGACCAACAGATGTTAGGGTTTGATAGTTTATGGTAAAATTCTAACTCACTGCTCGGACCCCACTGTTCCCAGCACCAATTTCTTATCTGACAGAATTTTTCTACTGCTCTAGTATTAAATTCTATTAGATATTTAAAAGAGCCGTATCCTTTATTTCTCTTATCTAACTTTTTTGGTATCATGTAATTTTAATTTTCGAAGAATCTGCTCTATCGCTGTAAAGTTTATGACCACGTTCTCGAATTAGTTCAGCAGTAAACTGAGGATTCTCTTCCCATTGTTTGCGCCAAAACTCTTCGTCTAGACTAGCATCACAATCTACAGCATAAATTTCGTAATGACGTTGCGGATTATATCTTGCCCGCATAATAAGATTTTGAACGATTGTATCTAAAGGGTTACGCTCTGTGGGCTTTTCGGAAAGCATCTTGATGAGATTTTGTTGATCCCACTTCTCGTACTGAGTAATAGGTACAATGCTTTCTATACCCAATTGGTCCCAACTAAAGATAAATGCATTAGTTGTCATTTTTTATCACTGTCTTTGATTGTGTCAAAAAGACTGTTTTGTTCGTTTTTGAATTCTTCCCAGCTACGTCTAGCAGGTTCTACAATCCACCACTTAGTAACAAAGAAGAAAAAGATACTAAGACTGAAATATAAACAGACTTGGCTAAAGAAACTGTTTGACCCTATGCCTATTCCAAAAAGAAAGGCCATAAAAACAAACCATTTCTGCCAAGTTTCCCACTTGTTCCATTGCCATTTAATAAAAGACCAAATCTTCATTGTATCATCCTTCCTATTGTTTCTACAGTTAAATCTTCTTCGGGAACAATTTTAGCGTTCCACTTTAAAGCCATGAGTAGAGCATCTTTGTTACTTTTGAAAACAAAGTCCATGTAATGTACATTGGCACGGGTTTCGAAACGATCGCCTGGAAGACCAAAGTATTCGATTGCCCAAGCACAAACTTCGTTCCACATCTGTTTGTTATCGTACTCACGTTTCCAGTCAATTCGAACAGTGGATGCCATTACCGCAGAACCTTTCTTAATATCTTAATATCTTTTAATCCACAACTAGCACATTCTCTAATTTGATAATCTACATGGTAAAGACCTTCGGTCCTTCCATTGGGCTCCTCGTACTGCGTCCATTTATGAAAGCCAAAAGAGCACCAGCGGCTCTTAACCAGTAACGGTTTCTCCGCTAATGCTCTCATGGTGTTTTCAACCTCGTTCACTTAGACCTCGAAGTAGTATCCGGGAATAAATCCGTTGTCTTCTTCCCAAGGAATGTATCCCCGAGGGTTGCAGTGAACCTGACACTCTCCTACTTGATAACTAACAGGATCATGAACGTGTCCATGTACCCATGCTTTAATGTTAGGGTTATCGAGGATCAGATTGCTAAGATCCGAAACATAGGCTGCATTGCTCCACTCGCCTTTGTACTTTTCGTTAACACTTTGATAAGTTGGACCCATATGAGTAATAACCACAACAGGCTTATCGGCATGTTCTTTGGCCTTTTGCTCAATGTATCTCTTGCTTTCAATGTGCATCTTAACAGTATCCATAGGGCGCATTTTGTGGTATGCGTTGTATTGAGGATAGTGATAGGTGATCGCACGATAGTCGTTCATGTAGTGTTCGATCTGTGCAAGTACTAACGGGTCTCCTTTGTTCATATCGGTCCACAGTGTAGCACCAACAAACAGCACACCTTCATACTCCTCGCACTGATTTTCCAAAACAGTAATGTTCTTGGGAAGAACACGCTCAAGCTCAGTTTTGGTTTTCCAAAACTTTCCTCTGTAGTGCTCGTGGTTTCCCATCACATAGAATACCTTTTTGTACTTAGCGCACTCGAATTCAAAGAAATCGTAGCAAGGAAATTGACCACCAGTGTATGGTAGCACTTTAGTACTATGATATTCGTGTACCAGTTCTCTGGCTTCACAGGCATCACCTGCAATAATCAAGACATCACCGCCGGGCATTTCTAAATGCCTGCTAATGTCCAAATGCAAATCGGATACTAGAGAAATTATCATAAGTATATTATACAATCTTTTACCAAGGAAGTCAACTATGAACAGACTTAAAAAAGTATTTTGGATGACGTTAGGATTTATATTTTTAGGAATTGCCTATATCGGAGTAGTTACTCCTGGAATTCCATGGAGCACACCTACTGTAGTAGCCGCTTATTGTTTTGCCAAAAGTAGCGAGCGTTGGCACAATTGGATAATGAATCACAAGCTGTTTGGACCCTTCTTGCGTAATTGGAGCGAAAAACGGGTATTCCCAATGGCAGGAAAATGGGCCATGGTTGCTACTATGGACCTAAGCCTTATCATCCTTTGGTTCACTACCTATAACTGGAAACTAGTTTTAGGTGTAGGATTAGGTATGTTGCTGTGTGCTGTTTGGGCATGGAGGTATCCACATAGCCCAGAAGAATACCAGCGCCGTAAAGACGCTGGCGAAAAAATTGGTTGGTTCCGTTAACGCTGCCGAATCTTCATTTTAGCATAGATATTCTGCACACCCACTGCTTGCCGAATAGCATCTTGTAGGGCATCGTGTTTGCTACCCTGAGGCATGTCGGGATCGTAGCCCAAGTCAAATAGTGTGCGAGTATCTCGCAACTGCCAATAATTCCAAGGCAAGGGTTTGTTCAATTGACGATAGATGTTTTCTAAAATCACGAGGTCAAAAGTAGCACCGTGACTCCAGAATGCATCACAGCCCCAAGCAAATTTATGGAAAATGTCCATAGCTTTGACGAGCGGAATACGCCCTTCTTCGCTAAACGCTTCTTCCATGATTGCAGGATCTTGCTTGCTCCACCATTCGAGGGTATTTGGATCAATTTCTCGACCTAACTTATCTTGATCGTCTAGATCGATTTTAAAATAGATCTTATCCCCGTAGCCGTTGCCGTATGGATTAAAATGAACAGCACCTAGGCTAAGAACAACTGCATTAGGAGAGACTGCCATAGTCTCCATATCTACCATTAAATGTTTAGTCATGC